>OGKG01003359.1_pt1 | contig 15094 bp, 29 predicted proteins | sample 1572201 | NCBI WGS metagenome assembly OGKG01 (sample SAMEA2582146, study PRJEB24529) | metagenome | biome: Human gut stool | place: China | collected 2011 | reverse complement strand
CATAGAAGTAATTAATTGTAATTCAATTTCTTCCATTACTTTTTTTATATCATATTCATTTTGCATTTAATCACCTACTCTAATGGTTCCATTATATTAGGTTCTTCTTTTTCAATTATTCCCGCTTCTTCTTTTAACCTTTTTACTTCTTGTTCTTTTTCTGCTTTAGTTAAACTATCTCCATACATTGTATCAACAGTCTTTTCAATACTCATTACATTTTGCCCTGGTCTGGCCTTTGATACTGTTTCTACTGTTGCTTCAAAACTTGGATTTGCATATTCTTTGAAATCTACTATTGCCTCATATTCTCCTGCTGTTTTCTTTTGTGCTAAATCATAAGTTTTTAAACATATTGTAACTAACTTAGGAATAACTTTTTCTAATACATCTATTACTTTCCCTCTTGTATATTGTGTTGCTTTTTCTTTTTCTCTTTGTGCATCTGCATTGTCTAATTTTTTTACATCTATTCCTAATGTTGATGGGCTTATTAAACCTTGTAAACACAAATCTAATGCTGTTATATATGACTGTAGCATTCCTTCATAATCAAAGTCTCCTTTTTCTCTTGTAATTTTACTACTTTCTGTTTCTGATGTTGTACTTCCTACTTTAGCATATCTATTATCAAATGTATTAGGTTTTAATAAATCTCCATTCTCATTTGTTGGTATTAAATCTTCTGGAATATATGTTATTGTTCTGTTATCTCTTAATGCATCGATCCATTTACTCCATACTTCATCAAAGCTATCAAAAGCATCTAATTTCTTTTCTAATATGCTTTGACCTCTGCCTTTATATTTCTTTGATTTATTGAACATCATAGGCACAGCCATCATAAATTTAGTATCTGTTGGTTCTTTCAAGTCTGCTGTTTCTGGAATAGAGTTGTATTCTTTCATTAATTTGTCATTTTTATATAATTCATATTTTATGCCATCTTTAGAGTATTTTTCAAACAAAGTATAACAAGCATCTTTTTTAGGATATTTATTTTTAAAGTTTATTCCTGTTATTCTTCCTCTTGTATATTCATAATCAACATCTTGCCCAGAATAAAACTCTATTATTGGATATTTACTTATATCTGTATCATAACTTATCTTAAATGCACCATCACATTGCACAAATACATCAATTATTGCTTGCTTTAATGTTTCTTTGAAATCATTTTCTTTTGCTATTTCTTCCCAATTTGTTTGTGCTTCGTTGTTTCCTTTAACTTCTATTTTATTAAAACTATCAACAATTATATCGGCTAACATATCAACTATCATAGCAGGTAACCCAGTATGTATTTTCCTAATATTTATACCAGTAGTACTTTGTGCTGCCCAAAACTTTGCATTTCCCATTAAATCATCTGTTTGTGTATAATACTGATGTAATTCTGAGGCATCTCCTCTATACCACAATAGATTTCTAAAACAATTACCTTCAAATGTATTTGTTTCTTGTATTGTTATTGTGTCTCCTACGCTTGGTTGTATTTCTAACCAATTTCGTATTACATTTTTTATTTTGTCATTGACTGTTCCCATTTTATTCCTCCAAACTTTCAGTTGTTGCAATTTCACTATCTTGACCTTCTATTATTCTAATTACTTCTATTGGTGCTTGTTCTTTATATTGTTTATATTTTAATTCCTCTTGTATTAATTCTTCATATCTACTTTGATCTATCTCAATTGTTGGTGTTTGAAATAATGTGCTTCTTGTACTCATATCTTATTCCTCCTCATCTTTTATCAATTTCTTTATTACTTCCCAATTGCCAATTTTCTTTTTGTGTGGTAACCAAGCATATTGACAACCATTTATGCTGTGGTCATTTCCGTCTTCTGGTTGATTATCTTCATCAAATGAATATTTATTACATTCATCTATATAATCTTTGCAAGTTTCAACAATTAAAAAATCACCAGTATTCAACCAACTTTCTTGTAGTTGAACTCTAGTGATTATCTTTGTCTTTTTCCATGCATTTTCAAAGTTATATACTAATGCATTTTGCCTTTTTGCTTTGTTTGCTTCCATTATTGTTCCTTGGTCTGCATTATCTATAAAACACGTTCTTGCAAATCCCCATTCGTTTTTGAACTCTTCCATAAATTCTACTATCCATTGAACTACGTCTGATGGTGCAAATGGTATTGTTCTGTCTTTATTATTGAATGTTCTTTCTTTTAATAAAACACATTTATTATCTGCTGTTATGCCTATACCTTCTAATGTTACTTTGTCGTGGCTTTCTTTTGAGTATGATGTATCACAACCAATAGAAAATAATTTGAATTTCATTTTCTTAGCTTCTTCTACTGTTATTATGTTTTTAGGTTGTAAATTGAAACATAGTCCTGTTGCTTTTCCTCTTAGTCCTTGTATTTTGTTTTTATACATCTTAGTTCCAATTGGTGTTGCATCTATTTTTTCTTGTATATCTTCCTTGGTTAATGCTGCATTATCATAAAATGTAAAATACCAATGTACCCATCCTAACACATGTGGTTCTTTTAGTTCTTTTAGTAATTCTGTTGGATAGTCTTTTTCATACTTGGCTATTGGTCTACTTTTATTTATAAATTCTTTATATATGTCAAGTGATGGATCATCTGGGTTTGATGTTGTCATCATGTATTTACATCTATGTGTAACTTCTCTCATAAACTCCATATCTGCTAAATTTACTTCATCAAGATATACACAACCAACTTGTCCACCTAAAACCTTTTTCCATCTTTTTTTATCACCATAACCACATACATATATTATCTTTTCACCTTTATTTGTGTCATATCTTATATGTGGTAATCTTATTTTGTCTTTTCCTTTTGGCCAATATTCTGCTATATCTTCAAATTGTTCTAGTAAACCATTTTCAGAGTTTATTACATTCTTTTCTACTGTTCCTACATCATCCCCTGCAATGATATGATACTTTTTTTCAGAATCAGCAACCATGCACATAAACTTGAATATTCCTACCGTTGTCTTTCCTGCTGCTGTTGTTCCTTCTAAAAACTCTCTCTTGCATTTTGTTTGTAAAAACTCTTTATATTTTTGACTTAATTTCAACATTACACATCATCTGCACTTTGCATTTGATTTAATATGTCAGATATAGCATTTTTCTTTTTTTCTTTTTCTTTAACATTTACATCTATTTTGTCATTAAATATTCCTAAATGTCTTCCTAACAATTCAAGAGCTTTTGTTTTATCTAATAGTTTTACTTTTTGTGTATCACCTATTTTTTCTCTGTCGTCTCCATAACCCTCATATTCTTCTAAAGTTTCTAGTTGTGATATTGCTCCTGCTGTATCACTATCTATGTCTGCTATATTTTTCAATTGTCCGTTTTCTGTATATAATTTTCTTATATCTAAAAATGCTATTTTGGCTAATTCTTTTATTACCATATCTTGTGTTATTTCTGTTCTTTGTTCTCGTTCTTTTATTTTATCTGCTACATATATTTGAATGTTAGCTTTTGTTAGCAGTCTACTTCCATTTGCTCTTGCTGTTTCATCTTTTTTACAATTAGGATAAGCAACCTTATATGCTCTTGTTGCATTAAGGTCTATTAAATATTCATCACAAAATCTTTTTTGTGCATCTGTCATATAAGATTACCTCTCTTTCCTTTATTTTCTTTTAAATTGTTTTATCATTACATCTATTATTGTAACAAAAATAAAAAGAGTAAATGCTATTGCTATTACTCCTAAACAACTTAATATTATTCCTAAAAATATGTTCCACATAGTTTTATACCTCTTTCCCTGTTACTTTGTCTACTATCTTTACTATAACATCTGCTTCCCATACATAGTAACTTCCAATTTTTGATACTTTTTCGTTTTGATTTTCTAATATTACTTTTTTCTGTTCTGAATTTAATTTTCTATTTGCTTTTATTTGACTTATTTGTGAATTATCACATTCGTATCCTTTTTTATTTAATATATTCACAACTAGATTATTCTTTGCTTGAGCTATTTTTACACTGAGATTTTTTAATTTCTTTGATTTTACTTTTAGATACATTTTCATTCTCCTCTACTTTATTAAGCATTTATCTTTAATCCTGTACGGACAAAATACTTTACCTTCTCTTAGATTAGTAATTTCTAAAAAAGAACAGTTTTTACACTGTTCTGGTAATTCACTTTTTATTTGTTTTAATTTCCATTTTTCATTATATTTTTGCTCTTCTTCTATCATCTCTAGCACTTCCTCACAACTGTCAAATTTACATACTTTACACTTTTTATTCCCGTTTGGGCATATTTTATTATCTATTAAACATTGAATCATACTCTATTCCTCTTCTGTGCATGTTAACTTTCCGTCTATTCTTCTTAATATTTTACAATCTATGTTCTTTGTGCATGTGCTACAGTTTTCTTTTTTGAATTGTTCTATTTCTTTATCCATGGTTCTTCCTCCATTTTATTTTATATTTCGACATATTTTGACATCTTTTTTATTCTGGATTTGTTATAATTTCTTTTGAGCCTGAACATTACTTTACTTTTATACAGAAAAGAGGTGTTGCTTTATGACATCAAAAGAAGATATTGCCTTACAACTAACAAAAACAATTATTGAAAATTCTACTTTAGCAAAAATGCCAGATCCTGCTCATATAATTTACAATATATACAATGAGATTTACAATAATATTGAAGTTCACCGTCAATAAATAATCTCAGCTATATCACACATAGCTTTAACATTACATACAATTTGTTCAGGCTCATTATTATAATCCATTCCTTGATTTATTTTCTTTTCTAAAATATCATTTCGTCTATTCAATCTTTTCATTTCATCTAATAAATAATCTTTTATTTCCATATCTTTTCCTCTTTTCTTTTATTTATAAAACACTATGTAACGATATAAAGAGTTATATTTCCTCAGATTTATAACCCCCTGTTTCCAGAATTTTATTTATATCACTACATACTATTTTATAAACACTACGAAATATGTAAGTTATATATAATTGCACTCTAGAACTAAACGGCTACTATTTGCCATTCTGCTATATATGTTTACATACTTCGTACTACCTATAAAAAGTAATATGTGCGGATACTTTATAGTCCACCCGCAAAGCCACTCCAAGGATTTTATTTCCGACAGACCTTTATAACTGTCCTGGTCTAGGTTGAAGGAGTCGAACCTTCAATCTCAGGTGTCCAAGACCCGCATCTTACCATCAAGACTTAACCTAGATATTAGAACTCGCTAGGAAAGTTCTGTAATAATAATTTTAAGGGGTTTATTATAAACAAAGTGCAAACAGCTAATCTATATTATCAGTTACCTAGCATACTGGTAATAACTAATTAATTTTCATAAAATACTTGCTTTCCGTATTCTACTGCTACTTCATGTTCTATTTTACATCCTCTTGCTTTTTCCCAACCTTTCATAAATACAATTCCATCAACTTTTCCTATGTATCTAATTGATTGAGATAACATATAAATTGCAATATCTTCATCTGCTGGCGCATTTTCAAATACTGTATCTATAACTTCGTTTCCTTCTTCTTGTAATCCACTTACCAATTCTGCTCTTTCTTCTCTTATTTGTTTATTTGTTTTACCTCTCATAGGTTGGCTTATCATTATTTTCATAATATTTATTCCTTCTTTCCTAGCATAATAAAAAGAATAGACATTTAAAACATCTACTCTTATACACACAAACTATTTGTAGCTAATACTTTTGTAATCTTGGGCTTGTTCATTTCTGAACGATTACACTTTTCATTAATAATATTTTATCATCTTTTAAGCGGACAAAACGGACATTTCTATTTTTTTTCTAAAAATCTTATTAATTTTTTTCTTGCTGTATCTTCATTGTTATAATTCATTAAAAACATTATCTGTAACCACGTTTTATTATCATTATATCTGTATCTTATTATATCTCTTAACTCTGCATTTTGTACATAATTTAGCTCATACTCTAATTGCAATCTCATTTTATCTAGTTTATATGTTTTGTCTTTTATCATCTTTTTGTATTTTCTTTTTAGTCCTGCATTTTTTGGTATTTCAACACCGTTCTATTACACAATTATGTTTTATGTATGGATAGCTTGTACTACTTCCTTGTACACTATCTTTTATTACTGTGCATTCTTTATTTTCTATTTTTTTTATTCTTTGTCTTAACCTTTCCAGTTCATTATTTGTATTTTCTATTTTATCTAAAAAGTCTTTATTCATTAGTGTACCTCCTCATTAAATAAATAATATATTTTATAGTGATTTCTTACTGTGTTGTTTTTCCTTAATGCTCTGCTCATTTCTCTTGCTGTTAAATTTAAAAATTTTACTATCTCTTGCAATGTTCCTACTCTCATACATTGCTCATTATTTTTTGTATCGTATATTCCATATATGTTCATTTGTACCTCCTAAATTTTTACTTTTTCTGGGTTTAATTTTAATTTCGGTGCTTTTATCTGTTCTTTTACTAATCCTAACTCTTGTCTGTTAAAACACTCTTTACTATGTGTTATCATATCTTCATACATTATAAAATTTTTGTATTCTTTTACTAGTATGTATTTGTGATTGTTTTTACTTATTATTTTCGGTATTTTCATTTGTTTGTCCTTTCAAATATTTATATATTACTCTTTCTACATAAGCTAATGCTTCATAATTGCTTATGTATCTTCCATCATGTCTGTGTCTTACTGTACTTCTTATTATCTTTATTTCTTGATTATATTGTCTTTTATACATTGTTGCTAACTGATTCTTGCTTAGTCCTGCTTTCCACTTCTGAATTATTTCTTTATCTTGCATACTACACCTCTTTAGATTCTCTTTAGATGTAGTATGCTCTTTTATTTGTTTATTAATTCTTTTGCTTCATTTTCATAATATTGTTTTACTTCTTCTTTATCACTTAATATCAATGTCTCATCTTTATCAATATTAAATATTGCTAATCCTGCAAGTTGTTCTGACATTAAGTCAATTATCTTGTCTTTATTTTGTAATTGCTTGTTTAGTCTTGAAAATTCTTTCTTATATAGACTATATTTTTCTAATTTTTTAACTTCTTTTACTCTGTTTCTTAATTTTCTTAATAATTCATCATTATGTTTCTTTAATTTATCTATTTGTTTGTCTTTTTCTTCTAGCATAGATAAAACTGTATTAAACTGTTTCACTCTATTTTGATATAATTCAAGTTCTTCATCATAATAATCACAATCTGTTGCTTCTATAAATTTGATTTGTTCTTCAAAATATTTTATATGCTTTTTTAAATATTCTATTGATTCTTCTTGTTCTTTTGTCATATGTTAGTCCTCCTTTTTTTCTTCCTTAAATCCTTCATATTTTAAGCATCTTTCTAGTTCTTGTAATTCAGAATAATCTTTTAATTCAAAATTTGAAAAACCATATTTTAATGTGCTATATCCACTTTCATTTTCATTTGTTCTAAATGATTTGTTTTTGCAATTTATTGTTATATATATTTGTTTTTTAGTTCCACCACCATTATATCTATAAGAATAAAAAGTTATTTCATCCATCCTAATTCCTCTACTTTCTTATTTATTGCTTGTAGTTCTTGAATATTGATTAAATTAGTAATCATTATGTGTTTAGTAGCTATTGAAAATTCTATTGATATTTCATCTGTGCTATATTCTATAAAATGTATTTGTTTATCTTCTTTCCAATATGCTTCTTTTTTCTTATAACCTAACTTTTCAAACATCTCATCAGCACTCATTTTATTCACCTAACTTTCTTCCACACATTGGACAATAATTTAAATCGTAAGATTTATGTGTACATATTCCACCTTTTGATTTAGTTATGATTCCTGCTTTAAACTTATATATTTTCTTGTTATATATTTCTTTTAGAAATTCAATATTTTTACAGCATTCACACATTTTATTTTCTCCCTTCTAGTAGTTCTTGTAAAACACTTATTTTACTTTCAATATTAAAGCATTCATTTTTATCTATAAAATTCCCATAACGTTTTCTTTTTTGTTTTAATTCTTCTATCTTATCTTTTACTTTTTGAACTGGAATATTATTTTCTTTTACATAATAAGAAGAAATTAACATTGTATGTTCTCTAATTCTATCTTTTAATTCTTCATTCTCTTTTTGTAGTTTTTCAAGATGTCTTTCATATTTTTCAATTTGCTTTTGAAAAATATAATATTGTTGATTTTCAATTATACTTTGAACAGCACTTGTTCTTCCATTTTTACCATCTTCAAAGCCTGCTTGATAGTTAAGCATATCATTTTGTGCTAATGCTATTATTTTTTGATTGTTTATTTTTTCTTGTAATAGTTCTTCATTCTCTTTTTTCAGCTCTTTCAGTTCTTCTCTAACATCTTTATATGTTTCTTGATATTCTTTTCGATTATTTTCTAATTGATTTTTCAACCTAAAATTTTCTTTTATTTCTACTTTTAATTGTTCTGCTGTACTTAAATTTTCTTTTGACATAATTTCAGAATTTTTCTTATATATTTCATTCTCTTTTAATACTCTTTTATAATCTGATAAAATATGTTGCATAGATTTTGGTATTTCTAAATCTACTGTTTCCCAACCACTATTTTTAAAAAAATTACTGTCTATTTCATTCATAGCACTATTTGCTAAATAATTTTCAACTATTTTTATATCTTCTTCTATACTATTTTCTTTCACTTAAAACACCTCTTTTTTGCATATCTAATATAATTTCCTTCTTGTATATAATTTTAAATGTTGTATATACAATATCAGTTCTAAACCAGCCTATTTTATTACATAGCCATTCTAAAAAATCTGATAAATAATCTAATATTACAAATGGAAATAATAATATATAAGTAATAATATACAAAGCATTCATTGTCTTTTTATGTTTATCAGCCATCTTTTTAGTTATTTTTAAATCTTTTGTTTCCATATCTTATTTACTCCTTTATTTTTTATATTTTCAATTAATTCCCAACTAGGTAATCCATATTTTTTTATTGATTTTTTATTTTGTTTTAAATAATTAATAACTATATCTACATCAATTTGTCTTACATCATTGTCTTCAAAACATACAAGGAAATAAGCATTGCATCCTGCATTTTTACATTTTTTTAATTCATTTGTTTGTTTTAAATCTTTTTTTACAATATGCCATGTGTCTGTTTTGCATTGTTTTGCATCAAAACAATCATGTCTAGTTGGTAAAAATATTTCATAATCAAAACACTCACCTTCCAAATATAACCCTTCTGCTGTTCTTTTTGCATAATTTTTATGTCCATGAAAACCCAGTTTTTCTATATACTCTATTACTTTTTCAATTTGTTTTTCAAAACTTCTTCCTTTTTGCATTTTTATGCTCCTTTGTATAATAATCTATTTAATATTTGACTTGCTTCACTTTTGGTTAGTTCACTAACATCTAAATCTTTGCACATTCTTTTTATTATTGTTTTTTGTTTTTCACTAGCTTCTGATTTCCCCCATTTTTTTATTTGTTTTACATCCCATATGTATTTTTGTTCCACACAATTTTCGCATAAATATGTATAAGCTAAATCAAAAGCTTCTTGCATTTTCATTTTTTTACCACACAATGTTGTTTCTCCCAATTCATCTTGTGCTGGAATTATCAATCTAAAATTTTTCAAAGTACATACAAAATCACCATTTGGCATTTTAAACCAATTTACATTATGTGTATTATAATCTTGTCCTTTTGCCCAAAGATTTACTATTTCTATATTTTTTATCCAACTTTCAGGTACATCTGATATTTCTTGAATTAGATCTGGTAAGTCAAATAAATCTCCTTGAATTTCATCTTGTTTTGATTTTGGTACATTTTCCATATCTATTCCTAATAGTGTTGGGGCTGTACAAAGATTTGCTTTTCCTGTTGTTCCTACTAAATCTATTAATATTAATTTTTCTTTTCCTGGATAAAGTCTTAAACCTCTGCCTACCATTTGTGTATATAAAGAGCTGTTTGAAGTTGGTCTTGCAATCATTACAGTTTCAACAAGTGGCATATCAGTACCTTCTGTAAATATCATACAATTTACCAAACAAGGTATTTCTCTATTAGTAAATTTTTGTATTAATTCTGCTCTATTTCTTGTTTCTGCTGTAACCGCTACCGCTCCTGGTATACGTTTTGCAATATTCTGTGCATGTTCCACAGACGTTGCAAATATTAAAGTTTGTCCTTTAGCATATTTTTGATATGCTTCTAATATTGCTCCATTTAAAATATCCGTGTTCATTGCTTTATCTAGTTCACCTGTTGCAAAATCTCCCATTCTTCTTGCTACTTTTGAAATGTCATATCCTATATTTACTCTTAAACATTTAATGTCTGTTAAGTATTTATTTTTTATAGCCCATTTTAAATCTTTTTGGAATATTATTTTTTGAAACACATCATCTAGTCTTACGTTATCACCTCTGTTAGGAGTTGCTGTAAATCCTAATAAAAGTCTTGGTTTGAAATACTCTATTATTTTTTTATAACTTTGTGCTGCAGCATGATGTGCTTCATCTATTATTATCATGTCAAACTCATTTGGCTTGAATTTTTCTAGTCTATGTGTTAAACTCATTATTGAAGCTATTACGACTTCTTCTCCATTGGAATGCTGACTAGCCATCTCTATTCCAACTGGACAATCGTAATATTTTACTGGTTGTGTTATTAGTTCTTCTCTGTGTGCTAAAACTAATACACGGCCTTTTCTTTTTATGTTTGTAAATGTTGCAGTTTTACCTAATCCAGTAGCCATTTGAATTAAATACGAACCTGGTTCTAATTTATCTATTATTTCTAGAACTTCTTTCTGATAGTCTCTAAGTTTTAAATCCATTAAGTATCTCCTCCTCTGTTGCTGGTATTCTTTTTAATATTTGATTTAATGTATCTAATAATTTCATTACATTGGGCAAATACTTGTCCAATTCTTCTATATGTTCTTCTATGTAATTACAACCATTGTAGTATCTCTGTAATGTAGTATTATATAGTTCTTTTATTTTTTGCATTTGTATTCATCTCCTATTTTTCTGGTATTTTATAACTGTTTTTATTTTCAGATAGTTTTGAATATATATCTAGTAATATTTCTTGTGCTCTTTCTTTTTTTGTGAAAAATCCTAACATTGCTCTCACTCTTTCGTTAGCACTTAATGTTACTATTGAAAAGCCTTCTATTGTTTGCTCTTTTTCTTCTCTATAATCTTTTTCAATTGAAATATTTATTAAATTATTAGTATTAACTATTGAATATTTGCTTTGACTTAATATTTGCATTTTTATTTCTCCTTTCCATATTTTTTAGTAACTGGTTTCGTCATAATCCGAAACCAAAAAAGATTGATATTTCAATACTTTTATATTTTGGTTACGGAATTACGGATAATTTTTAATTGCAATGCTATATATAAATAAAAAATTAACTTTATAAAAAATTTATCTTTATAAAAAAAATATTTTTATAATATATATTTTTTTATTTATCCGTAACCATATATATTTTTTTATTTATAATTAGCTTCGTTCTAGTTTTCCATTGGTTACGGATTGCAACGTAACTTTGCCGTAACAACCCGTAATTGGCGTAACTATTTATCAAAATAAATATTTTTAATTTTAATAAGCCTTTGTTGAGTTCCATTTATCTTTTGATTCTGTGTATATTCATTTGTTTTTTCATCTCGTATTATATATCCTTTATCCGCCATTTTTCTTTTTATTCCGTTCCAGTTTATTTCATTATCTCTTAATATTTCATATAGTTTATTAGGAACAAAATAGTAATACATAATATTACCTTGCCCATCTGTAGTTTTTTCTATTTTCCCCCAAACTTGTCCACTTGGTGGAAAAGTATTATTACTATCATAAAAATTATTAATATTTGCATTTGCAATGTCGATTATTAAATCTATATACCTATCCGCTTCATCTATATCTTTAGAAAAATAATCTTTTGCTTCTTCTAAAGTTATCGAATTATCTTTGAAAATTGCTTCTGAAACGATTTTATCTGCTATTAATATAGTTGCTATTGCATTGATTTGCTTTGGTGAATTTTGGCCTTTTTTTAACATTTCGACTATATTGTTATACTCATTAAATAAATCATCTTTATTCTGAATAATCTTAATAAACTCTTTTCCTGCAAATCCATAGTTATTTAAAATTAAATTTACTACTTCATTACCATTTTCAACAATTTTTTCGTTTTCTTCTATTTCAATTACCCTATTTTTAACACCTTCTTTAGATGATGAATTTGTAATTGGTTCTTCTCCTGAAACTATAATTATATTATCCCATTCAGTTGTTTCTGTTAATCCACCATCTACAGTTCCTCTATCTCTTCCTTTTCCTTCTGTTAACTCATATATTAGAGTGTCATATGTCTTATATTTTGTTTTTGTTATCTGTAATTCGTCTAATATTAGTGGCATATTTCTTAAAAAGTTACATAGTCTTTCTGAAGCTACTTTTGTACTGTCTAGACTAGATAGTAGCTTTCCTTTTGCAGGATTTCCCCAAATACTTGCACATATCATTTGTGCTACAGTTTTTCCATTGCTAGATTTCCCCCATAAATGAACTACAAATGGATTTATTTGAAAAATTTTTACTAACACACTTGCAAATGAACTTGCTATCATAAATCTTAATGTTCTGCTATTAGCTCTAAGTTTTTTTATTTCTTCTTTCCATTTTCCGTAATCTCCTTTTTCAGTAACTGATTCAAATATGTTTTTATATGCTATATCTCCATCATATTTATATTTTGAGGTATAAGGTATAAAATCTTTATTCATCCAACCTAAATGTGCTATCCCGTCTGTTATTTCTATATCATTTAACTCTATGACATCTGCTAAATAAGAAACTAAATTCTTTGCATTCTCTGAATTTACTTCTATTCCTCTATTTGCTAATTGAATTATTGCTGTATTACTAGCAATAGTTTTTCTTTCAACTATTGCATATTGCCACTTTTTTCTTTTATAAAAAGCCAATTTAACTTTTTCTGTATTCGTATCTATATTATTTATTATTTCAACTGGTAATATAGGATGTGGACATGCTTTTATTTTTATTGAAGGCATTGTAGGATTATAATCAATTTTATAAACTCCCGTATCATCTGCATTCCATTGTCCACATTTTACATTTTCTATTGGGCAATCTGTGAATTTTATTACATTACCACCTTTACTTTTTAATGTTTGTATATATTCTTGATTCTTTTGTTTGAAAATACTATTAAATGCTCTTATAACTTTCAATTCTTTTGCTCTGCTCCTAATTTTTTCAATTATTCTTGTTTTATTTGGCGAATTAGGAAGAGCTATAAGATAATCAAAAATATTATCCTCCAAAATACTCTCTTCATTTAATTCTTGCAAAGTATAAGGTGGATTTTCTTCAAGCAATTTTTCTTCCAACTCTTTGTTCAATTTCCTTGCACCACCTTTCTTCTGTTTTCTCAAACCATAGCCAATCTTCTTCTGTTCCGAAAATTAGTAAATCTATGTAATATTCAACTATATCTTGTTTTTTGTCTTTTTCTATTCCTTTTAAAGTATGTAAATAATTACATAACATTTGTAATGTTTCATTATGCCATTTTTTAAATCTATCTTTTGCTTTTTGTATTTGCTTATATCTATTTATTTCATTACTTGATGTTTGTCTTCCAAAATCAATTCCTAGCCCCAACATATTATTTATTTGTTTAGCACTTTCATAAGCGTTTATATTTAATAATTTTGAAACTAATGTTATACAGTCTCCACCTTCACCACAACCAAAGCATTTAAAAATTTGCTTTGATTGTGATATTGAAAAAGAAGGTGTTTTTTCTTTGTGGAATGGGCAACATTGTTTCTTTTTTATTCCAAAATATTCTGCTACTCTAACAATATCTGCTCTTTCTTTTACCTCTTGTATCTTATTCATAACTTACCTCCTAGAATGGTAAATCATCATTATCAGAAGCTACTGAATTTACAAAGTCCTCAAATGCCTCTCCTTTTTCTTGTAATTTTTTAGGATTTGGTATTTTTGCTTGTTCTACTTTGTCATAAGATAATGCATAAAAAGGTTTTACCGTATTATGTACTTCTCCATCTTGCCCTTCAAATTCTTCTTCTCTAAACACAAAACCGACTTTTTTATTTACTAGTTCTTGTTCATTAAAACTAAATTTAAATCCATTATTTGAAGCTTCAACAGAAGTTATCAAACCTTTGAATTTTGGATTTGTAGTTCCTGGATTATAACCTTCTGTAAATACAGTCCAAATACCACTCCATTTTGGATTATCTCTATTATCATTTGCAAATTTCTTTTGATAAAAATCTTTATATTCTTTTGAACTAGGATTAGTTAAAACTAACACAATAATTTTCATTATTTTCAAAAGAATTTTTTTGTCTGTTGTCTGTTCAAGGATTACTCTTATTCCAAATAAATCCCGAATGACAGGTGGTTGTGGCATAAAAATCGTAGATTCGTTTGTGTAGACAGCCTCAACTGATTTTAATAGCAGTTTGGTTTCTTCTCCTTCCCAATCCTTTCTTCTTGACATTACATGAACTGCAATGTGGAAATCTGGATAGTACACATGATGTGTTATCCAAATACCAATATGCATTATCAAATTTGTTAATGCATCTACAACGTCAGTCATAGTTTTTGTAAGTTCACGTTGCCTGATAGCTTTTGGAAAACTTGAGATATAGCACTCAAGAATTTCAGCATCCTTGCCATTGAACATTGATGTTCCATTTTTTGCTAGGATTTGATACCGATGTTTTTTTAAAGACAATACATCTGGTGGCAGATAGTCTTTTGATGATGGCTTTAATTTGCCATCCCGTATTGTGCTTGCAATTGTCTCCTGATGCACATCATATAAATATGATTTCAATTCAGGAGATAATAAGTTTATAAGTTCCATTGTTGTTAAATTGTTTTTTTGCATAAGTATAATCTCCTTCTAAAATTTTATATTAACATT
>OGKG01003343.1_pt1 | contig 15157 bp, 8 predicted proteins | sample 1572201 | NCBI WGS metagenome assembly OGKG01 (sample SAMEA2582146, study PRJEB24529) | metagenome | biome: Human gut stool | place: China | collected 2011 | reverse complement strand
TTCACCAAACCGATTTCTACATCACGCTCATTGTATTGGTCGGTAAAGGTCAGCACTCCCAACGGGGAAACACAAGAGTCCAATTATTCGGTACAAGTAACACCCCAAAACTATCGGTTGAATTCTTCCGTTTATCCTTACATGAATAAAGAGAAACCGAATAGTATTACAGTCACGACGCTAAACTATAACGAATATCCATTAACCGAAAATATCACTTACGAGTTATCCGCGTTAAAACCGCTACAAAAACTCGGGGAAGAATATGACCGGAGTAATTTACCCGTGGATAAAAAAGTATTGGAAGGCACATTTACCACCAATACGGACAAAGCATTGGAGTTGAATCTATCTTCACTGCCTTCCGGAGCGTATCTGTTGAAACTTTCCGGCACGGGTGACAATAGTAATATTACCGACGAAAATATCATATATCTTTATTCCCCTCAGGATAAACGCCCACCTTATCTCACCTATTTCTGGAGCGTGGAAGAGAAAACAACTTGCATCCCGGGAGAAGATGCCAGAATTTTATTAGGCTCATCCGCTAAAGACGTGTATGTATTATATGAAATATACTCCGACCAGAAACTCATGGAGCGAAAACGATTGGTACTAAACAACTCCAATGCGACTCTGGATATACCATATAAAGAGGATTTCGGGAAGAAAGCAGAAGTAATTGTCAGCTTTATCAAAGACGGTGAATTTTTCACGAATAATTTCATGCTGACTCGTGAAGAAGCTGACAAAAAACTGGATATTATCACGAAAACATTCCGGGATCACCTTACTCCCGGGCAAAAAGAAGAATGGTCATTCATCATTAAAAACGGACAGGGAAAAGCTGTCATTGCAGAGATAATGGCAGGTATGTATGACGCTTCTCTGGACAAAATCCGTCCAAATATTTGGAATTTCAACCCGGTTTACTACAATTACAGCACAACGCCCCAGTGGAGGTTCGACAACTATCCGTTAAGGGGAACTCTCGGCTATAATCAGAAACGCATGGAGATACCCGGATTTGAATTCGATAGATTAAACCTCTATGGATTAAGCCAATCCACCTTTCTCGGTTGGGATAATGCTGTTGTCGCGGGATATGGCCATTCCAGAGGAGGGGCAAAACAAGAAATGATGGCAGAAGAAGAAATAGTATTGCCCAGAAAGGTTGCCGGTATTGCGGAAGATAATGATAACACGAAATTTTATATCAGAGGGTTGAGTTCATTCAAAGCATCAGCCGATTCCGGTGTTCCGGGAGTCTTATCGGAAGAAAGCGTTACTGGCGCAACTCCGCAAATCAGACAAAATTTCCAAGAAACAGCATTCTTCTACCCACAACTTTTAACGGACTCAACGGGTAACGTGGTAATCAAATTCACGGTACCGGAATCTACCACGACGTGGAAATTCATGGCACTGGCACATACCCGGGATATGCAATTCGGACAAATTGAAAGATCGGTTATCACGAGCAAAGAGTTTATGGTCAATACCAATCTGCCCCGATTCGTACGCACGGGGGATAAGGTAGTGCTGCAAGCGACAATCAATAATCTCACGACAACCGCACAACAAGGTGAAGCATACCTCGAACTGTTCATTCCCTCGACGGATGTCGTGATCAGTAAACAACAACAACCGTTCAACGTGAATGCACAAGAGAACCAAACCGTAAGTTTCGAGTTTACCGCACCGGAAGACACGGATCTACTCGGGTGTCGTATTGTTGCATCTTCAACACAATTCAGTGACGGAGAACAACATGTGCTTCCCGTGGTTCCCGATGCCACACTGGTGACTCAAACCTTACCGATATTCGCGAGCAAACAAGGGCAACAAACGTTCAAGTTGAATGCACCGAAAGGAATTACCCCATATCGCCTGACGCTGGAACTCACCGCCAACCCGGTATGGTACGCCGTTCTCGCCCTACCGACAATAAACACGCCACAAACCGAGAATGTAACCGAAATCACGGCGTCTTATTATGTCAGTACATTGGCGACGGCTATCGCAAACGCGAATCCGCGAATCACGGATGCCATCCGGCAATGGATGCAAAAACCGGATGCCACACTAACTTCCCCGCTGGAAAAGAATCAGGAATTAAAATCCATTCTGCTACAACTTTCCCCGTGGGTAACCGAAGCACAGAGTGAAACACAACAAATGCACTCTTTAGGTGAACTTCTGGACGTGAATCGCCAAAACTATATCGCCCGGCAAGCCATCAAAAAATTGGCTGAACTGCAAAACGAAGATGGTGGTTGGTCATGGTTCAAGGGATTCTATTCCAGTACCTTCATGACTGAAAATGTCCTTGAGGCAATGGCACGGCTTGTCTCGTTAAACGCCACGAGCCACCCGGAAGAAGTAAAGATGATGCAAATCAAAGCGTTGAACTTCCTCGATAAACAAATCCAAGAATCCTACAAGAACATTAAAACTGCCGGATATTCCCAAATATTATACCTGTACACCCGCAGTTCATACCGGGATATCCCGTTAACCGATGCTCTGGAAGCTCACAAGTTCTATCTGGGACAACTGGAAACTTCATGGACCAAACTTTCACTGTACGAGAAAGCCTTGTCAGCCATCGCTCTTTATCGATACGGTAAAACGGACGCGGCGAAACAAATCATACATTCTTTGAAAGAATACTCCACCACCACGCCCGAAATGGGTATGTACTGGGCGAACAACCGTTCAACCCTTTTCACCAACTCCGCTATCCAAACTCACGTGGCGATCATGAGTGCTTTCCGTGAAATTGAAGGCAATTCCACGGATACCGAAGGGATGAAACAATGGTTATTGCGCCAGAAACAAACTCAAAACTGGGGATCAACACCCACGACGGTCGACGCTATCTACGCTTTACTCCTCACGGGAAATAATCAATTGGCATCCCAAGAAGAACTGGCAGTAAAACTCGGTAACAAGAAATTGAATATTACCCCGGAAGAATCCAAATTGGGATACATCAAACAAAGTTTCACGGGCAAAGAGATTACCCCGAAAATGCTGAATGTAACGCTCTCAAAACAACAACAGCAAGCAAGCTGGGGTGGTTTATACCTGCAATATTTCGAGAAACTGGACAAAATCACCAGTCATTCGGGCGGAATCTCTGTCAAGAAACAGCTATTCATCCAACAAGAAGAAGATACCGGAAGTACGTTAATCCCGCTGGCCGGACAAGAATTAAAAGTCGGTGATAGAATCTGTATCCGTATCACGGTATCCAACGATCAGGATATGCAATTCGTGCATCTGAAAGATTTAAGAGCCGGATGTTTTGAACCGACGGAACAACTTTCCGGCAACCGTTGGCAAGAGGCTCTCGTGTATTATCAGGAAACGACAGATGTTGCTACCAACTTCTTCTTCGACTTCCTCCCGAAAGGTACGCATGTATTCGAGTACACGGTATGGATCGCACAAAGCGGAACCTATCAAGACGGTATCAGTACTCTACAATGTGTATACGCCCCGCAATATTCGGCAAACAGTGATGCAGGAACCATTACCGTACACTGAACAAATTGAAATAAAAAAATAGAAGTGAGGAAAAATCCTCACTTCTATTTTTTTATTTCAATTACCGGCTATTCAAGAATCAGACGGAATCCGGAACCATGCACGTTCTCGATCTTAATGGATGAGTCGTCTTTAAAATACTTTCTCAATTTCGTCACGTAAACATCCATACTACGAGCCGTGAAATAATCGCTGGCACCCCAGATTTCATTCAAAGCCTTGTCCCGTTGCAACAGACCATCCTTGTGATAGTACAACAATTCCAACAACCGGGATTCTTTCGGAGTCAATTTAATCACTTCATCCCCTTTCGTGATCGTGCGCAATTCCGTGTTGAACAGATAAGCTCCCAACTCGATCATTTTCGGTTTAACCTCCGTATCCTCGTGTTCGCAACGGCTAAGGATTGCTTTGATTTTAAAAATCAACAATTCGGAATCAAAGGGTTTTATAATATAATCATCCGCTCCAATCTCGTATCCCTGCTTCATATCATCTTTCATACTCTTTGCCGTGATATAAACAAAGGGCACGGTTACATCCAGTTCTCTGATTTTTTTCCCTAATGTAAAACCATCCATCTCGGGCATCATGACATCCAAAAGACACAAATCGAACTTCTCTTTGCGAAATGCCTCGAATCCATCCACCCCGTTCGTGCAATGCACTACATCATAATCGGATAATTCCAGATAGGATTTCAATACTGATCCGAAACAAGGATCGTCTTCTACTAAAAGTATTTTATGTCCCATATATTCAATTTTAATTTTCCATTTTAAAAATAATCTCTACCAAAGTTCCTTTATTCTTTTTCGAGGTCAAGTGAATCTCACCCCCGTGCAATTCCACGATCGATCTGGCGTAACTCAACCCCAACCCGAATCCCTTTACATTATGCACGTTACCGCTCGGCACGCGATAGAATCGCTTAAACACCTTATCCTGAGCCTCTTTCGGTATCCCGATTCCGGTATCCCGAACTCCGATGATAAAACGATTCCCCTCCCGCTTCGTAAATATATATATATTCAACGAATCATGCGAATATTTTATCGCATTATCTACCAGATTACATACCACGTTGAGCATATGTACCTCGTCGGCTTGCATCACGTATCCTTCCGGATCAAGGTCAGCCTTGATAACTCCGCCCCGTTCTTCTACCTGCAAACGGAAATGCTCAACCGTTTCATCCACCAGCACGTTCAGATTTACATTCACTTTCTTCAAATGTACTTCCCGACGATCAAGTTTAGCCTGCAACAGAATACGCTCCACGTACTTGTTCATACGTTCATTCTCGTTCCGGATCATCGAGTTGAATTTCAGCAATTGGTTTTTATCGTTTAGCACCTTTTCTTTCTCGATAGCAGCCGTTGCCAAAGAAATCGTGGCTAACGGTGTCTTAAACTCATGAGTCATGTTATTAATAAAGTCATTCTTGATCACGGAAAGCTTCTGTTGCCTCATAATCACGACGATTGTTATAATAAACACGGACATCAAACCGATAATACAAAAACCGGAAGCTATGAACATCCACCCGATATTATTATAGAAGAGCGAATCTTTCGTGTCGAACATAATACACAAGTTAGCGTCTTTCTTGATTTGATCATTCGGGAAAAGATCCGTGTAATAAAACCCCTTTTTGCCGTGTTCCTTGATATATTTCAGCAATTCCTCGCCTTTCATCACCTTCCATTTGAAATGATTCTTTATTCCCGTACTTGCCATCTCATCTTTCAAATAGATATCCAAATCCACCCCCTCAAGCCGTTTGGCTACATCGGCATTATGCGGATCTTCCTCTTTCATATAACGGATCACCACTTTCCGAATCATATCCGACAAACGCTGTCCGTCCAATGAATCCGTCTGTTGTTTTACCTCTTCCTCTTCCGATTTTATCAACTGATGTGGAAAACTCCTGTCCGTGACTTCCCTTATCGATCTGGAGATTTCTTGAAGATATCTTGAATACTCCTCTAAAGGATCCTGATACCCGACACTCATATGCCTTATCGTCACCTGTCCGTTCGCCTGCTGCATCTCAATCGAAACACTCGCGGAATTTGTTCGCAAGCGCTGCTCTTTTCCTTTTTCCAAAGAATCCAACATCTGGTCAGTGGCCGCAATCTGTTCCTCCAGAATATTGTATTGTTCTTTGACCTCCTGATAAAGTTTTCGTTCACTGACCTGATCCACTAAACTGACAGCTTTACCTAACACGTCATACACTTTCGAGGTAAAACGTGCTTCTCCTTCCCGCATACTGTATTTCATCCAAATCCACTGCACGCTTACCACAGCAATAAAAGCAATAAGCATGACAATAGACAGTATCCTGATAATAATTTTCTTAATCATAAGCTGACATATACAATTAGCGAAGTTAGTGTTTTTTATGTCATCATGCAACGCCTGACACAAAAAATTAAAAAGAGGTACCCGGGTAGGTACCTCTAAAAAACAACTAAGTAATAAAAACGGGAAAATAAAAACCAATTAATGGTTTTATACTTTATTGCAATTTGGTTTCCAATACTTTATAAATATTGCTTTCTTTATTTTCGATCTTCATTTTCTTGAAAAGACGCTTTTGCAACGCTAGACTATCTTGTAACTCATCTTTAAGCAAGAACAAAGACAATTCTTTACCGGGATTCGCTTCAATCAATTGTTTCGTCCAATTAGCACGTTGTCTCAGGAAACGTTGTTTCTGTAACTGGTGGATACCTAACATCACTTCGTCGTCCTTCGTCAATTTATCTTTCTTGCTGATCTTCTCTATCAACCGGTCTACTTTTCCAAGATCCTTTCCGTATCTCTCTTTATATTGCTTTTTCAGGTCATCGTACTCGTCCATCAAGCCGGAACCTTTAGCTTCAATCTGATCCGGGAACTTTATTTTTCCTTGAATCCAAATCATATCCTTGGTGTCCAGTATAGCTTCAACCGTGGTTTTCCCATCGATATCCACCCATACCCTACCCGGGATTTGGAATTGCTCTGTCCTCAAATCAATCTTTCCATCCGTAACATCCTGCTCGGCTAAAATAGTCAACCCGGGTTCTCCCGGCATTTCTGCCAATAACTTAACCTTCCCTTTTAATCCTTCGACCTCACCTCGCACTTTTACCGTATTACTGTCACAAGCACCCAGTAAAAATGTCACAAGCACTAAAAATAAACCAATTCTTTTCATACTAACTAAATTTTATACACCATTTGTGACCATAGCCACAAGTGTAAATTTCATCTGTTATTATACTTGCTCTAATAATTAACCTAACATTACAGCAAATAAATTTACCTGCCGTAAACATCGACAAATATACAAAAATAAATTATAACCCAATATTCTGCAAAAGTAATTTCATCGATCCTGAAGGTTTTGACGCATCAGCATCGGTAATCCTGCCGTCCGGGTTGATTAATATGAATCTGGGAAAATTGGTTATCATGTAAGAACGATAAAAATCAGAATCTTTTAACAGGAAATGTTCACCCGGGATATTTTTTACACGCGAAAATGCTTCCTCATCCGTGGCAAATGTCAGGAACCGTATATTTTTCTCTTTATATTCTTCAACAAGTTCTTTCCACGCTGTTGTATCTTTTTCTTCCCCCATCGTACCGAAACTTGGCGTCAAAACACAAATATAAAGATATTTCCCGCGCATATCCTTCAACTGCACGTCCTTGCCCGAAGCATCGGTTAAAAGGACATTCGGTGCTGTTGCCCCGGCAGACAATTTTCTCCAACGGTCAACCAACTGACGAACTTTTACCAATTTACTGGTATCGGAAACCTCGTTCCAACATACCGAAAGCAAGTAATCAGAATCTTTCAATCCGTTTTGGGCAAAATAGACATACACCACCTCCGATAACAAGAAATCCCGTACTTTAAGATTCGTCACGTTGTTTAAAATATAATTCACGAGCCTTCTGCCACTCATGTTTTTCCCTTTGTAATAATAGAAATAATTCATCAGGAATTGTCTATAAAAAGGGAACGACAACAGTTCCTCGTTGTTAAAATCAAAACCGGTAATAAAATCCGTGAACGCGATTCCCGGTTCATATTTCACGGAATCAGGAACTTGGTGCATACTCGGATATCCCACTGCCTGCAACGCTATCTTATATCTTATTCTTTCTCTTTCCTTGTTCGTGAAATCATCACCAAGATTTTTGGCTTCCAGCAAAAGAATATTCATGTTAAGCATGTCCTGCATTCGCTGTATAAATTCTTCTTCTCTCAACTGATATACTTCATAAGGAAGATAAGACATCGTCCTCCCCTGCTCTCTCAAGTAATTATTAATCGCGCTCAACGTTCCCTTAAATTGCGGAGACACGGTATTACGAACAATATTCACTTCCAAATCTTCTCCCGGGGAAAGATACACGTCAAAAGAGTTAGGCATGTATACTCTTGCATAGACCCCTTTTTCCAGTGGTATTTTACCGGAAAAAAAGTATTTATTGTCCAACTTGAACTCGTACGACGTCCCGTTCACGTCAAAAGATATGACGGAATCACGAGTCATTCCGGTTTCTACACGCCCCGATACTTGTACACTTTTATTATGGACGCATGCAGCCAGAAGAACAATAAATAATATACCTACAAAACTCCTCATGCTCAATCACGTTAACTTTTGGAGTACAAAGATATGCATTCAAAACAAAAGTATGTGTTAAAGAAAAGGTAAATAAAAAAGGCGACCGAGGGGTCGCCTTTTTAGATATATTAACAATCACTTATTTTACGATAGAAGTGAAATCACTGTTTTCGAAATATTTAGCGAACTCCATATCGGTAGCAGCTAATTGTTTGAATGAAGCGTCCATAGCACATGCTTTGCTCAGATTACTCATTACAGCGTTAGCATCATTGGTTCTCGCACCAATTACAGCTTTCAAGTAATAAGACATCGGGCATTCTTTGCTCTCTACATTCAATTTCTTCAAAGCCTCGTTATTATTTCCGGCAAGTACGTTAGCCAAAGCGGCATTCACGCAATTACATTTTCCGAAATAATTTACAGCCGCAGCGTAGTCACCACTCTTGATAGCGATGATACCTTTGTTGTAGTCAACTTCCGGACCCACACCGGTAGCGGCACCGAAATAAACTTCAGCTTGTTTCAAATCACCATTCTTCAAGGCCACTGCACCCAAGTTGTTTTGTACAACGGGATTGTTAGCTGACAAAGAATTAGCTTTATTGAAGTTTGCTTGAGCCTCTGCAACATTACCCATTTCGAATTGAACCATACCGGCGTCGTTGAAACCTCTCCAATCACTCGGGAATTGTTTCATGCAAGCCTGATAGATAGCCAACTTATCATTGTTATTATCAAACAAAGTAGCGGAATAAAGCAATTCGTCAACATTCAATTCAGCAGGATTGGATTTAGCCAATGCTTTCAACTCGTCGTCTGATTTACCTATCAATTCGGTATTTACCACGAACAAAGATCTTCTCAATTTCGGAAGGATTTGATCTGCCACAACGGCAAACACAGAAGCGATGTTCTTGATTTCTCTTTCTCTCACTTCAGGATCCGAATGCATTTCCAATACGCGAAGGATCAATTCTTTATCTTGGATATTTGATTCTTCCATAGCTTTCTTGAATCCGTCCCAGTCTTCAGCAACCACAAATTTCTTGAAGAAATTCTCGTCTTTGTATTGCTCAACTTTACCTTTTCTCATTTGTTTTTTCAAGAAATCAGAAGAACCGGCTTCACGTTTGTTGGCCAATTTATCATTCCAGTCATAAGAACCGTCGGGTGAAGCGTATGATCTGATATCAATACCATTCAAGTTCATGTTTTCTTTAGAAGCAGCTTCTTTAATATATGCTTCCAACTTCTTCATTTCTTCAGAAGTCATTTGTTTTGAACGGATATTAGCTGAATTAATCAAATAATAGATAGCAGCTTCCTCTTGTTGTTTGATAATTCTTTGGAATTTATCTTCACCGATAGTCGTAGCCGGAGCGTTAACAACCAACATTTCGGTAGCAATCACACCGTCACCGATCTTTCTCGGCTCGAATTTCACCACTTTAGCGCCTTTAGATCCGGTAATATCAATCTCCAAATCAGAAAGTCTCATCGCATCCTCAAAAGGAACACGGCTTACATAAGTAATCGTCTTTCCTGCTTCGTAAGGAATAACCTCTGCATTTCCCTGAACTTTCTCTCCTTGGATGGCTTTCATCTCGTAAGCCTTCTCTCCTCCTTTAAATCTTAACACGGGAGTAGCCTCGATAGCCACTTTCTTGTTAAAATATTTGGCAGGGAATGTCACGTCGATTTTCAAATCTACCATTCCACCTTTAGCCACTAATGTTTCCGGAGTTACAGAGTACGAAATTTCTCCTGCACGCTTCTTCATCTTGTTTAATGAAGAACAGGAAACAGTTATTAACCCAGACAAGGCAACAACAGCAACCAGACCTAATGTTCTTTTCATAATGATTTCTTAATTTTATTTGTAATACTCAAATTAGTTCACGTGTTTTTTCACAAAACAAATGTATAAAAATTTATCTATATACGAAATCCTTCGCACAAATTTTGTACCAAACTCTAATTAATTTTGTCCAAAATTAATTTTTCTGCTCTTTCAAGTGCGCGAGACACCCCATTCGGATCAGATCCCCCTGCTGTAGCGAAGAATGGTTGACCACCGCCGCCACCTTTGATTTCCACCGCCGCATCTTTCACGATCTGTCCGGCATGCAATCCATAATCCTTCACTAAAGTATCGTTAATCATTACAGTCAAGTGAGGTTTTCCGTTAAATACTCCTCCTAACACGAGTACCAGATTATCCAACTCCCCCTTCAACTGGAACGCGACATCTTTTGCCGCCGCCGGAGCCATACCGACCGTCCTCACGATCATGTTGATATCCCGAATCACGCGCTTTTCATTCTTCAACGCTTCCTTGAGTATTTTCAAACTCTCTTGAGTGAATTTCTCCACGTCCTTTTTCAGTCCCTCGTTCTCGTCCATCAATTCCTTGATATTCTCCAATATCCCGCGATTGGATTTGAACATGCTATCCATTTGCTTCAGCATCTTGAACGTGTTCAATATATAACTTTCCGCTTTCGCCGCGGTAATTGCCTCTATACGACGAACTCCGGCAGACACTGAACTTTCGGACATAATCTTAAAGAAACCGATCTGTCCCGTGGCATGGGCATGTGTACCTCCACACAATTCCACAGATTCCCCAAATTTCACCACACGTACCAGATCGCCATACTTCTCTCCGAATATTGCCATCGCCCCCATTTTCTTTGCCTGACCGATCGGAATTGCCCGACTCTCCTCCAGCGGATAGTTTTTCCGTATCTCCTCGTTCACGATAGCTGCCACTTTGTCCAACTCCTCGTCTGTCACTTTCTGGAAATGCGAAAAGTCAAAACGCAGATACTCGTCGCTCACGAACGATCCTTTCTGTTCCACGTGAGTTCCCAACACTTTTCTCAAAGCATAATGCAACAAATGTGTAGATGTATGATTATTCTCCGTGGCAACCCGTTTATCCAAATCGACCTTGGCGGTAAAGACTTGAGTCAAGTCTTCCGGCAAACGATCGGTGAGATGCACCGTCAACCCGTTTTCTTTCTGCGTATCCAGAATATTTATCTTTTCCGTTTCGGAAATCAACCAACCGCGATCACCTACCTGTCCCCCGCTCTCTCCATAGAAAGGTGTTATATTGAATATCAACTGATAAAACGCCTTCCCTTTCGTACTCACCCGGCGATAGCGTGTAATCTGTACTTCCGTTTCCGTGTAATCATATCCCACGAACTCCTGCGTGTCGTCTGAAATCAACTCCACCCAATCATCCGTATTTACAGCCGCAGCTGAACGCGAACGCTCTTTCTGCGCCTCCATTTCCGCCTTAAACTCCCTGCGATTCACCACCAGCCCGTGTTCTTTCAGAATTAATTCGGTCAAATCCAACGGGAAACCGTAAGTATCGTACAACTCGAAAGCCACATTACCCGGCACGGTCAAATAATCCTCCGCCTTGGTTTTCTCTATAATCTTATCCAACAACTTGATACCCTTATCCAAGGTGCGCAAGAATGCATTTTCCTCTTCTTGAATCACACGCTCGATCAGTACCCGTTGTGACACTAACTCGGGGAAATGCAGTCCCATTACTTCAATCAGCATCGGCACCAATCTATACATGAAAGCATCTTTCTGATCCAAGAAAGTATACGCGTAGCGTACGGCTCTCCGCAAAATACGACGGATCACGTATCCGGCTTTCACGTTCGAGGGCAACTGCCCGTCCGTGATAGAAAAAGCTATCGTACGCAAGTGGTCGGCAATCACGCGCATAGCCACGTCCGCCGCACTGTCCTTTCCGTATTCTTTGCCGCTCAACCGGGCTATCTCCCCGATAATCGGGGTAAATACATCGGTATCGTAATTGGACGTTTTCCCTTGTACCGCCATGCACAAACGTTCGAAGCCCATCCCCGTATCCACGTGATGGCTCGGCAAGTTCTCCAGACTGCCATCCGCTTTCCGGTTATACTGCATAAACACAAGATTCCATATCTCGATCACCAAAGGATTATCCTTGTTAACCAAGTCACGTCCCGGCTTAATCTTGCGTTCTTCGTCAGGGCGCAAATCAATATGTATCTCGGAACAGGGACCGCAGGGTCCCATTTCCCCCATTTCCCAGAAATTATCTTTTTTATTCCCGTACAATATTTGTTCCTTGGGCAAATACTGCAACCAATACTCCAAGGCTTCATTATCCGCGTCAAGATGATCCTCCTTGTTCCCCTCGAAAACCGTGGCGTACAATCGGTTTTTATCCAACTTCATCTCTTCCGTCAGAAACTCCCACGCGTAAGCTATTGCCTCTTTCTTGAAATAATCCCCGAATGACCAGTTCCCCAACATCTCGAACATCGTGTGATGATAAGTATCATGCCCGACCTCTTCCAAATCGTTATGTTTTCCCGATACCCGCAGACATTTCTGCGAATCCGCCACCCGAGTCGCTTTCGGACGAACATTACCTAATATAATATCCTTGAACTGGTTCATTCCGGCATTCGTGAACATCAACGTGGGATCCCCCTTGATGACCATCGGTGCCGAAGGTACTATCGTATGTGATTTCTTCTCAAAAAAATCTAAAAATTTCTGTCTAATCTCTGCCGACTTCATACACTCAATATTTAGTAAATCCACCATTAAACAACGAATGTTACTTCTCACATTCAAACGGAAATATCATGTAATCATATTGATTGCCTGATTTCCCAAGTTGCAAAATTAGATTTTTTCTTTAACTTTGCATCGGAAATACTATTTTTTATTGAGTAACTATGCGAAAAGCAGGGTATCATTTTAATTCGGACACACTATCTTTTGATAAAATAGAATCAACTCTAAGGAAAAAAACTTGGCGGTTGTTCAAAAAATTCTTCTCCAGCTTCTCGTTGGCCATCGTCATGCTATACCTCGTGTATGCATTCATTGATTCCCCGAAAGAGAAACAGTTAAAACGCAAATACGAAGAAGTTCTTACCCAATACAGCCTTCTCAGCAACAAGGTAGAATACCTTGATAATGTTCTGAAAGACATGGAATCAAGAGATGACAATATCTATCGGGTGATTTTCGAGACGGAACCGATACCGTCCACCATCAGGCGCGCCGGCTCAGGTGGAGTGGACCAATACGAACATCTGAAACATCTGGATAACTCCGATCTGATTATCGGGACAGCTAAAAAAATCGACGAACTGTCCAAAGCCATTTTTGTCCAGAGCAAATCTTTTGATGCCATCGAAAATCTGGCTAAAAACAAAATAGAAATGCTGGCATCCATTCCGGCAATCTTACCCGTGTCGTTAAAAGAAGCTCATCAAGTAAGCTCCTCATACGGCTACAGGATGCACCCTATATACAAAACGATGAAGTTTCACGCCGGCATGGATTTCACAGGAGCCATAGGCACACCGATCTATGCCACAGGGAACGGCCTTGTCGTGGAAAGCCAGTTTGACAAAGGGTACGGTCGTCACGTTATCATTGATCATGGTTTCAGCTACAAAACGATGTACGCCCACATGGAAAAGATTGTCGTGAAGAAAGGACAAACTGTCAAGAGAGGGGATGTCATCGGCTACCTCGGTAATACCGGACTCTCCACCGGACCTCATTTACATTACGAAGTCCGGAAAAACGAAAAACCCGTAGATCCTATCAATTTCTACTTCAACGACCTCTCCCCTGACGAGTTCGAAAAGTTAGTAGAGATAGCGAACAACACGGGACAAAGCATGGACTAACAAATTGTAGATTTACGATTTTAGATTTAAAGATTGTATAACACTGGTATTGAAATCTGAAAATAATCTCATTTTCAACTTTCAATTTTCAACTTTCAATTATTATGGTGGAAGAAGAAGCATTAAAACTGTATTACTCTATCGGAGAAGTAGCCGAGATGTTTGGGGTTAATACTTCCCTCATCCGGTTTTGGGAAAAAGAGTTTGATGTAATCAAACCCCACAAGACCAAAAAAGGGAACCGCCAGTTCACGAAAGCAGACATAGACAACTTTCATCTCATCTACCACCTCGTGAAGGAAAAAGGAATGACACTGAAAGGTGCGCAACAACAGTTGAAAAACCGCAAAGAAGAAACCGAGCTTCATTTCGAAGTCGTGAAACGGCTGAAAAACATAAAAGAAGAACTGTTGTCTATCAAAAATCAACTGCCATAATAATTTTAGATTTATGATTTTAGATTTATGAATTTCACAAGCTAATATCATAAAAACAGCAAGACCATGTACATTAAAGAAATTATTGCGCTAATAGAAGAATACGCCCCGCTAAAATTCCAAGCGAGTTTTGATAACTCCGGGTTACTTTGTGGAGATCCCGAACGGGAATTAACTTCCGTGCTTTTATGCATTGACATAACAGAGGAAGTCGTGAACGAGGCCATTATCCACGGTCACGACTTAATCATCTCGCACCACCCGCTTATCTTCAGCGGGTTGAAACACATTACACCTGCCACGTACGTGGAACGCTGCGTTATCTCCGCTATCAAACATGACATCACGATCTACGCCGCCCACACGAACATGGATGTCGTTGCCAATGGTGTCAGCGGGCGCATGGCAGATAAATTACACTTGCATAACAGGCAAATATTACAACCGGAAGGCGACCTCTCGGAAGGCAACGGCTTCGGCATTATCGGGGAACTTGAAACTCCGGTCGAAAGCATGGCATTTCTCCGACAAGTGAAAGCAACATTCCACTGTGACAGGCTACGCTACACGCGACCTCACACACCCTCTATCCGTAAAGTTGCTGTTTGTGGCGGAGCCGGAGCCTCTTTTTTCAACCGGGCTCTAGCGAATGCCGCGGATATCTATATCTCCGGTGATTTCAAATATCATGATTTCTTTCTCACGGAAAACCGGATTATGATAGCAGACATAGGACATTATGAAAGCGAACAATTCACAAAAGAGATATTTTATGAGATACTTACAAAAAAAATAT
>OGKG01003328.1_pt1 | contig 15221 bp, 14 predicted proteins | sample 1572201 | NCBI WGS metagenome assembly OGKG01 (sample SAMEA2582146, study PRJEB24529) | metagenome | biome: Human gut stool | place: China | collected 2011 | reverse complement strand
ACACTATGTTTTATCTACAATACATACAATAGATGCAATAGAAGTAATAAACAGAATGAGAAAAATGGGAGTATCAGACTATGATATTTCAAGTACATTAGCAACATCAGTATCACAAAGATTAGTAAGAAGATTATGTCCAAACTGTAGAAAAGAAAGAGATTTTACGGAAGAAGAAAAAGAAATAATGACAAAAATAGCAGAAAAATATGGAGAAACAATTGACTTTACAGGATTAAAAACATATGAAGCAGTAGGTTGCAAAAAATGTAATGACTTAGGTTATTATGGAAGAATAGGACTTTTCGAAATATTAAATATATCAGAAGAAATAAAAGAATTAATAGTAAAAGGAGCTTCTACAATAGACATTAGAAAAAAAGCAATTGAAGAAAATTATAGACCTCTAGTAGTGGATGGAATTAAAAAAGTACTAGCTGGAGACACAACATTAGAAGAAGTAAATAAAAAATTATTAATATATTAAACAAAAGAAAGGGGAAAACGCCATGAATATGGATAAAATCTTAGATAGAGCAATAGAAAAGGATGCCTCAGACGTGCATTTAATATGTGGAAATAAACCAATGCTTAGAATAGCAAGAGAGCTAGTACCAATAGAAGAAATGGAAGTACTAACAGTAGATGATATGAACGAAATGTATGATTTCCTAGTAAGAGGAAATGTAGATAAAGACGAATTATTCAATACAACAAGAAAATTAGACACATCATATGAATACAATGGAATTCGTTTAAGAGTAAATATATCATTATCAGATGATATACCACTATGTACTCTAAGACTTATAAAAAACACATTACCACCATATGAATCATTAGGATTACCAGACATAATAAGAAGAATGACATATCAACAACAAGGATTAATACTAGTAACAGGAAAAACAAACTCTGGTAAAAGTACAACATTAAATGCATTAATAAACGAAATAAATGAAACACAAAACAAAAAAATACTAACACTAGAAAACCCAGTAGAATACAAACATCATTCAAAAAAATCATTAATAGTACAAAAAGAAGTTGGAAAAGGTGGAGATGCATTAACATTTAGTGATGGTGTTAAAAACTCACTAAGAGAAGACTGTGATATATTAGTAATAGGAGAAATAAGAGACAAAATAACAATGGAAGCAGCAATAGAAATGGCGGAATCAGGACATTTAGTAATAGGAACATTACATACAAAATCATGTGCAGAAACAATAGACAGAATGATAAATTTCTATGAAGTAAGAGACCAAGCAAGTATAAAATATCTACTTTCATCATTATTAAAACTAGTTGTATCACAAAGACTTTTAAAAGGAAGAGATGGAAAATTAGTATTAGTACCAGAAGTAATGGTAGTAGACAATATAATTTCAGGAATAATAAGAAAAGACAAAATAAGTGTGTCTGAAATAGAAGATGCAATACAAAGTAGTGCTGATAAAGGAAGTATTGGATTAATAAATTCAATAGCAGAATTATTTGTAAATGATAAAATAACATTAGACCAAGCAAAATCACAAATAGAAGAGAAAAACTTAGAAATATTAAATAGAACAATAATGCAAATGAAAATAAGAAAAGACAGTAACAGAAATTAGAAATAAGGAGGTGCAAAGATGCCTACATATACATATAGAGCTGTAACTAGTTCTGGAGTAGTAGTAAGAAACAGAGTAGAAGCTGCAAGTAAACAAAGTTTATTAAGGGCATTAAAAGACAATGAGCTAATGCCAATAACAATAGAACAAGTTTCATATTCTTCAAGAAAGAAAAAAACAAAAAAGAAAAACATAAAAGATATTGAAGAAATAATGCAAAACGTTAATACAACACAAATTAGCACAAAAAAAACAACTACAACAAAAGAAAAAATAAGTATGTATTTATCAAAAACAGAAAAAATAACTAATAGAGATTTAGTAATATTCACACAAAACTTTTATTTACTAAAAAAAGCAAATTTTAATAACATACATGCTCTAAAAACGATAATAGAAAGTACAGAAAATGTAACATTTAAAGGAATTCTAGAAGATATCTTAGCAGGCGTAGAAGCCGGAGAAAATATGTATACAACAATGGAATATTACTCAGACACATTTCCATATTTGTATATAAACATGATAAAAGTAGGAGAACTATCAGGTTCACTAACAAACGCATTGGAACAAGCTGTAAACTACTTAGAGACATCAGACGCACTAAACAAAAAAATAAGATCAATACTAGTGCCAAACATAGTACAATTTTCATTAATATTAGTAATGTTAGTCGTAGGAACATTAGTAGCAATACCAGCAATTCAAAATGTATATGATGAATTAGGTTCAACAGACAAATTACCAGCAGCTACAATATGGTTCCAAGGAGTAATAAATGGATTGATGCACTACTGGTATATACCAACAGCAATAATAATAGCAATAGTTGCAGGAATAATATTTTATATTAACACACCAAAAGGAAAATACAATTTTGACTACTTTAAATATAAAATGCCAATATTTGGTCAACTAATATTTGCTCTAGATTTCTCAAGATTAATGAAAGCTATGTTATTAAACCTAAAAAATGGAATGAGAATACAAGACGCAATAGAAGTAAGTAAAAACGTAGTACAAAACTATGTAATGTTATCAATAGTAGAAACATCAATGAACAACATATTAATAGGTGATTCATGGATAGAACCATTTGAAAAATCAGGATTAACAAAAGCAATGATGACAGAAATGCTAAAAATAGGTATGCAAACAGATTTAGCAGAAATGATGGAAAAATTAGTAGAATATATGGAAATAGACATAGACAATATATTAGAAAAAGTAATGAAAGCACTACCAGAAGTAAGTTATTTAATAGTGGGAGTAGTTTTAATATTCTTCGTACTAGTAGTACTTGCACCATGTATTCAAACATATATGGGAGGATTCTTATTCTCAGCAGCAGGTGTATAGAAATATAAAAAGAAAAAAGAGAAGGGAAAAAAGGGACGTCCATTTTTTCCCTATTAGTTTTTTCCCTATGATTTTATTGATATAATAAAAAGAAAGAGAGCAATTATGAAAATAGGAATAGACTTAGGTGGAAGCCATATTGGAGTAGGAGTAATAGATAATAAAAACTTCATTGTAGAAAAAGTAGAAAAAAGACTTTTAGCCAAAGATAAAAAAGATGTAAAAAACATAATAGAAAGCTATATAATAAAAAATGTAAAAGAATTTTCATCAAAATACAAAATAATAGAAATAGGAATAGCAGTACCAGGAACAATAAAAAAAGAACAAATACTAAAATCAGTAAATTTAGGAGTAAAAGAATATAAATTAGTAGAAAATTTAAAGAAAGAAATTCAATTACCAATAAAAATAAGAAATGATGCAAAATGTGCAGCACTTGCAGAAAATACAATAGGAGCTTTAAAAGATTATAAAAGAAGTTTATTTTTAACTTTAGGAACAGGAATAGGCGGAGCAGTTATAATCAATGACAAATTACTAGATACAGGTGATTTGCCTGGATGTGAATTTGGACATATGGTAATTCAAAGAGATGGAATAAAATGTAACTGTGGAAAACAAGGATGCTTTGAAAAATATGCTTCAATGAAAGCTTTAAAAACAAACTTAAGACAAATCTTAGGCGTAGATGAAAAAACAAGAGGACAAGAATTATTAGACATTATTAGAAAAAATCCTAAAGATGAAAAAATAAATAAAGTAATAAATGAATATATAGAATATTTAAGTATAGGAATATCAAATTTAATAAATATATTCGAACCAGAAGCAATAGGTATTGGTGGAAGTTTCGTTTATTTTTCAGATGTATTATTAGATAGATTGACACAAAATATAACTAAAAAACAATATTTATTTAATAAAAGGGAAGAATTAATAATAATACCAGCAGCACTTGGAAATGATGCAGGGATTATAGGGAGTGTTATATAGAAAAGGAGATTTTATATTATGGATATAAACAACAAAAAAGCAACAAGACAAAGTTATGGAGAAGCATTAGCAGAATTAGGAAAAGAAAATCCTAATATTGTAGTACTAGATGCAGACTTATCAACAGCAACAAAAACAAATATATTTGCAAAAGAATTTCCAGAAAGATTTTTTGACATGGGAATAGCAGAACAAAATTTAGTATCAACAGCTGCAGGAATGTCAACATGTGGAAAAATACCATATGTTAGCACATTTGCAGTATTTGCAGCAGGAAGAGCATATGACCAAATTAGAAATAGTGTATGTTATCCAAAATTAAATGTAAAAATATGTGCAACACATGCTGGAATAACAGTTGGAGAAGATGGAGCAACACACCAAATGATAGAAGATATATCATTAATGAGAACACTTCCTAATATGACAGTTATATCAACCTCAGATGATATACAAACAAAATGGGCAGTAAAAGAAATAAGCAAAATAAATGGACCAGTATATTTAAGATTAGCAAGACTTTCAACACCAATAATATACAGTGAAAACCAAAAATTTGAAATAGGGAAAGCTGTTCAAATAGGAGAAGGCACAGATGGAACAGTATTTGCAACAGGAGTAACAGTTGCAGAAGCAATAAAAGCTAAAGAAGATTTAAAACAAAAAGGAATAAACATTAGAGTTGTAGATGTTCATACAATAAAACCAATTGACAAAGAAACAATAATAAAATGTGCAAAAGAAACAAAAAAAATAATCTCAATAGAAGACCACAACGTAATAGGTGGACTAGGTTCAGCAATATCTGAGGTGTTAACAGATGAATATCCAGCTAAGCTTATTAGATTAGGAATAAAAGATACATTTGGAAAATCAGGAAAAGCAGAAGAATTAATGAAATATTTTAAAATTACATCAGATGATATAGAAGAATTATTTTAAAAAATAAAGTCCATTAGTTATTTAGGAGGAAGTTAGAATTATGAAAAAATTTTTGAAAGGTAAAAAGATAATTATATATGTAATAATAATATTTTTTGTGATTTCACTAGTAGCAATTTTAAATGATAATTTTAAAATAATAGAAAAAATAACTAATGGAAGATTACAAAATGAAGATGAAGAAACAACAGAAATACCATTAATAACATATCAAGTATATGATAATAGTGATGAAAACAAAATAAAAACATTAGTAACTATAAATGATAATAGTGTGATTGAATATATAGAATATCCAGAAGGTACAAAATTAGAAACAAAAGATAAAACACAAGTATCAATAGATTATAATATGGAAAAAGATAAAAACTATACTTTTAAAATAAAAACAAAATCAAATGAACAAATACAAGAACAAACAGTATGTGCAAATGAAGATTTCATTAATGATAAAGGAATAAGTATATCTAAACTAAACAATGAAAATGGATATAAGGTAATTGATATCGAAAATAAAATTAATTTAGATGGATATAAAGCATATTATCAAATAGGAAAAAATGGAAGCTGGATAGAAGGAACAGGAAAAATAGGTTTAGCAGATTATGATTTAACTACAAATAATTTATTAAACGAAGATAATACAATAACAATAAATGCAAAAATAGAAAATCAAACAACAAAAAATGCAGTAAATGTTACCAAAAAATATGAAGTAGAAACTAGCTCAAAAAACAATTCATATAATTCAGAAAGTTTATTAAAAGCCTTAGAAAATAATGAAATAAGCACAGGAATATATCAAGTAACAGTTGAAGATAAAACATACAATTTAAGAGTGTATTCATTTGATGAAAACTTAAATATAAAAGCAGATACAGCATTAGGAACAGAAGAGGATGTAGCGACAGCATCAGAGTATGCAAAAAATATGATAGTGTTAAAAGTAAATGGAGATTTAACAATAGATGAAGGAGTAACATTAACAGCATATGCAAGTAAGAATGGCTATGGTGGACCAAAAGGAATGACAATTTACTGCACAGGAACATTGACAAATAATGGAACAATAAGTATGACAGCAAGAGGTGCAAAAGCAGAAGGGGAAGATGTATATTTATGGAAAAATACAGATAATACTTATGAATTTGTTCTAGCAGCTGGAGGAGCAGGTGGAATTATAGCTACATCAACTAGCACTGGAGGTAGACCAGGAAGTTCAGGAACTGGAAGAGCAACTGGAGGAGGAGGCTCTGGAGCAGTAGGACAATGGAGAAATCCAAGTACTGGTTCAGGAGCTGCAGGTACTTCTTATTCAGGAGGATCAGGAGGCGGCGGAATGGACGCCAACAATAATAGTAACGGAAATGCAAAGAGTAATGGACGGACAAGGAGGAAATGGCTCTAATTTTCCAGGTGGACAATCTTCTAACGGAGGTGCAGGAAATCCAGGAGGATATGGGTATTTTGCAGAGAATTCGGGAATTACTAGAAAAGGCGAAAATGGAACAGGAGGATTAATTACTATATATGCAAATAGGTTGATTAATAATTCTAATATATACTCAAAAGGTTCAGCTGGTGGTATTGGTGATGGTGCTGGAGGTGGTTCTTCAGGAGGAGGTTCAATAAATATATTTTATGTTCAAGAATATCAAGGCAATGGAAGTATTGACACTAGTAGTCCAGGAACTGTGGGAGCAGGAAATTCAATAATAGGTGGTGCTGGAGGTACAGGTTCAATCTCAATAGGACAACTCGTAGAAGGAACATATAAAAGCACATTTTCAAATTACTAATAAATACAAAAAATAAACATACAAATAAAAAAAGTATGTTTATTTTTTATCCCTAAAATGTCAAAAAATTCTAGTGAAATTTTTGTGAAAACTATTGCAAAATTACCATATTATTGATATGATTTAGAAGAGAAAAAATAATCAAATAAAATGGAATAATTTACAAAAAAATAAAATAAAAAGTGAGCAAAATCTCGAAAGGAAGAAAATAAAAAATGATAGAATTTAGAAACGTATCAAAAACATATGACACAGGAACAAAAGCCGTAAAAAATGCAAACTTCGTAATAGACAAAGGAGAATTTGCATTTTTAGTAGGAACATCAGGAAGCGGAAAATCAACACTTATAAAACTAATACTAAAAGAAGAAGAACCAACATCTGGAAACATAATAATAAATGGTAAAGACACAACCTTTTTAAAACAAAGCAGAGTACCATATTTAAGAAGAAGTATGGGAGTAGTTTTCCAAGACTTTAGACTATTACCAGATAAAACAGTATATGACAACGTTGCATATGCAATGTACATAGTAAGAGCAACACCAAGACACATAAGAAGACAAGTACCAATGGTATTATCATTAGTAGGACTAAGCGGAAAAGCAAAAATGTATCCAAATGAACTATCAGGAGGAGAACAACAAAGAGTTGCATTAGCAAGAGCATTAGTAAATAACCCATCAATGCTAATAGCAGATGAGCCTACAGGAAACTTAGACCCAGACACAGCATGGGACATAATGAATTTATTAAACGAAATAAACATGAGAGGAACAACAGTAGTTGTTGCAACACATGCTAAAGACATAGTTGACAAAATGAAGAAAAGAGTAATACACATAGAAAAAGGCACTATAGTAAGAGATGATAAAAAAGGTGGTTATGATTGTGAAATATAATATATTTGGATATTTAATAGGGGAAGGATTCGGAAACGTATTCAAAAACAAAAAATCAACTGGAGCATCATTAATGATAATGTGTGCAACAATGATAATATTTGGAATATTCCTAATTTTAGGAGAAAATATAAATCATTTTGTAGACCAAGTAAAATCAGAACAAGGATTTCAAGTATTCTTAAATACAGATGCAACAGAAGAAGAAATAGTAGAAACTGGAGAAAAAATAAGAGCATTAAACGGAGTAAATACAGCAGAACGTAAAACAAAAGAAGATGCACTAAACATTATGAAAGAAAGACTAAAAGACAAAGACAATGTACTAGATGGATTTAATGTAAAAATATTTTCAGAATCATATGTAGTAACATTAACAGACTTAAATAAAAGCAAAGAAGTACAAAATGAAATATGGGATTTAGGAAATATTAAGAAAATAACAAGCAGTGATGAAACAGTAACAACATTAATAAATCTAGCAAATGGAATTAGAATTGTAACAGGAGTAATATTACTATTATTAATTTTTATATCAATATTCATAATATCAAATACAATAAAATTAACAGTTCATGCAAGAAGAAAAGAAATATCAATAATGAAATATGTTGGAGCAACAAATAACTTCATAAGATGGCCATTTATTGTAGAAGGTATGATAATAGGAGTAATTGCAAGTTTAATTTCTATAATACTAGTAGGTGGAGCATATAGTATTTTAGCTCAAGAAGCAGTAAATATAAAATTTATGCAAATGATGAACATGAACTTAGTAAGCTTTAAAGATATGCTTTCATCAATAATAGTTGTATATATGTTATTAGGTATAGGTATAGGAGCTTTAGGAAGTGTAATCTCAATGAGAAAATATTTGAAAGTATAAGGAGTAAACATGCGTAAAAATTTATGTATTGTTTTAATCTTACTTATTTGCTTTACAACAACATTTACATATATAGTAAAAGGAACAGATGAGGATGAAAATTCAAATACAACTACATCATCTACAGATTTACAAACACAAAAAGAATTATTACAAAAGCAATTAGATGAGGCAAATGCAAATTTATCAGAAATAGAAACAGACATATCTGATAATTTGCAACAAATTCAAAAATTAGATGAAAGAATTTCAAAATCAGAAAGTGAATTAGAAGAACAAGAAAGTAAGATTACAGAACTAAAAAATTCTATAAATGAAGTAGAAACAAAATTAAATGTAGTAACAAAAAAATACGAAAATCAAAAAGAATTGTTTGAAGAAAGAATGGTAGCAATGTACGAGGCAGGAGAAACCCAATATTTGGACTTATTGCTAAAATCAAACAGTATATCAGATTTTCTATCAAGCTATTATGTAATATCAGAGATAGCACAATATGATAGTGAATTACTTCAAGATATAGAAGAAAAAAGAAAAACAATAGATACAGAAAAACAAAAATTAGAAAATCAAAAAAACGAATTAGCAGTAATTGTAGAAAGCCAAACAAAAACAACAAGAACCTTACAAAATACAAAAAAATTAAGAGAAAGCTTTTTAGAAAGACTTTCAGACCAAGAACAAGAAACACAACAACAAATAGATGAATATAACAAACAATATGAAGAAATAAACAGACAAATAATAGCCTTATTAGCAAATGGAATAGACAGTAACTACATAGGTGGAACACTAGCTTGGCCGGTTCCGGGTTATACAAAAATAACATCAGAATACGCCATGAGGGTACACCCAATAACAGGAGTTTATAAATTACATACAGGTGTTGATATTTCAGCACCAATGGGAGCAAATTTTATAGCAGCAAATGATGGTATAGTAGTAAAGGCAGAAATGAATTCAGCATATGGAAATATGGTAATAATAGACCATGGCGGAGGAATCTCAACATTATATGCACATGGCTCAGAAATTTTAGTTACAGTAGGTCAAAGTGTAAAAAGAGGAGATGCAATATTAAAAGTTGGTTCAACAGGTTATTCAACAGGACCACATGCACACTTTGAAGTAAGAATAAATGGTGTAACAACAAATCCACTTCCATATATAACAAATGGACTAGTTCCAGGAGAAGAAAACACAAGTAATCAAAATATGACAAACCAAAACACAATAAATTAAATTTAGGAGGAACATATGAAAAAAATATGTAAAAAAGTATTAGGAGCAACATTAATAGCAGTACTTTTAGCAAGTTTTAATATGTCTTTAGCAGTATCACAAACAGATATTAACAATCAAAAAAGCCAACAACAAGAAAATAATAACAAAATAAAAGAAACAGAACAAAAAAAGGAAGAAGTCAAAGAAATAAAAGATGAAACCTTAAAAGAAGTTGAACAATTAAATAGTCAAATAACAGATTATCAAGGACAGATAACCTCATTAGATGCACAAATAAGTGATGCAAATACTAAGATAAAAGAACAAGAAACAAAACTTGCTCAAGCACAAAAAGATTATCAAGAACAACAAGATACATTAGAAAAAAGAATAGTTGCAGTATATGAATCTGGAGAAACATCATATTTAGATGTATTATTAAGTTCAGAAGGACTAACTGATTTTATATCAAATTACTATTTAGTATCAGAAGTAACACAATATGATACAGAAATGTTACAAGAAATACAAAAACAAAAAGAAGAAATAGAAAATGCTAAAAAAGAAATAGAAAACAGTAAGAACGAATTAACAACAGCAAAAGCAAGCAAAGAAAGTGTTGCAGTTCAATTAAAAGATGCAAAAGCTCAAAAAGATGCAAAAGTTTCAGCATTATCTGCAGAAGAACAACAATTACAACAACAAATTGCAGAATTACAAAAAGATAATGAAGCAATAGATAAAGAAATAAGATCAATGCAAGCACAAATAGAAGCTGCAAGAAAAGCTGCAGAAGAAGCAAAGAAAAACAATAATAAATCTAATTCAAATTCAGGTTCAAACAGTGGAACAAGTTCAGCAGGTTTCATAAGACCAGTTAATAGTTATATAACAACAGGAATGTATTACTCATCAGGAAGTTACCATGGGGCAGTAGATTTTGGAGCAGGTGGAGTAAGTGGAATGCCAATATATGCTGTAGCTGATGGAGTGGTAATGAAAACAGCAGCTTTAACAACAAGCTATGGAAATTATATAATAATATATCATCCATCTAGCAACTTATTTACATTATATGCACATGGACAAGCTGGTTCAATAAGTGTCTCACAAGGACAAACAGTAAAACAAGGACAACAAATAATGAGAGTTGGAAGCACAGGAAATTCAACAGGACCACATTTACATTTTGAAGTAAGAACATATCCAGGTTACTATAGCAATAGAGTAAATCCTGCAAATTATTTACCATAATAAGAGCACAAAAATTATCATAATAAAAATTCAAAAGAATAAATTAAAAAAGAAAAGTAAAACAGAGCGGATGATAATCCGCTCAAAATAAATTTATGGCATATCAAAAGAAGGGAGGCTATATTAGCAATTGGCTAATATAAACAAAAATGGACAAAGAAAGAAAAAATAGAATTTACAAAATTATAATGATTGTAGCAATAGCAGTATTCTTAACATTTATGGTTACATCAATATCATTATATACATACTTCTTAAACAACCCAATATCAATAACGTCAAAAAGTTCATCAAGCAGTAAAGATATTGCGGGAACATTACAAAAATATAAAGAAATAATTGACAAATATTATTTAGGAGAGGTAGATGAAGAAAAGCTAAAAGAAGGAGCAATAAAAGGCTATATAGAAGGATTAGGAGACCCATATACAGAATATATTTCAGCAGATGAAATGGAAGATTACCTAAGTGACACAATGGGAAATTTCGTAGGAATAGGAATTTATATGGTTAAAAACACAGAAAAAGGAAAAATTCAAGTTTTAGCACCAATAAAAGGAAGTCCTGCAGAAAAAGCCGGAATACAAGCCGGAGACCTAATATTAACAGTAGATGGAGTAGATTATAGTGCGGATGAAATGACAATAGCATCTAATAAAATAAAAGGTGAAGAAGGAACAACAGTAACAATAGAAGTATTAAGAGGAACAGAAACAAAAAAATACGAATTAAAAAGAGAAAAAGTAAAAGTAAATCAAGTTGAAGGAAAAGTACTTTCAAATAATATAGGTTACATTAATTTCACATCATTTGATGAAACAACAGCAGATGACTTCAAAGCAAAATTTGAAGAACTAAACAAACAAGGAATAAAATCATTAATTATAGACTTAAGAAACAATGGTGGTGGAATAGTAGACCAAGCATTACAAATAGCAGATTATGTAGCAGACAAAGACTCTGTATTACTATATGAAGTAGATAAAAACAATAAAGAAACAGTAAAAAAAGCAAAAACAGACCCAATTATAAATATGCCAATAATAATATTAACAAACGAAAATACAGCAAGTGCTTCAGAAATACTTGCAGGAGCATTAAAAGACTTAGGAAAAGCCAAAACAGTAGGAACAACAACTTATGGAAAAGGTGTAATACAACAAATATTAAAACTTAGTGATGGAAGTGGACTAAAAGTTACAATAGAAGAATATCAAACACCAAATAGAAGCAAAATACACAAAATAGGAATAGCTCCTGATGAAGAAGTAAAATTACCAGACTCAGTAACAAATGTATTAAATGTAACAGAATCTGAAGATACACAATTACAAAAAGCAATAGAAATGTTAAAATAAAGGAGAAAAACAAAAATGAACTTAGCAAATAAATTAACAATTTTTAGAATGATACTAGTCCCAATAATGGTTATAATACCATTTTTGGGAATTAATAGTGAAATATTAGGAATACCATTAACATATATAATAATAGATATGATATTTATTATAGCATCAATAACAGATAAATTAGATGGTTATATTGCGAGAAGTAGAAATCAAGTTACAACATTTGGAAAATTTCTAGACCCAATAGCAGATAAAATACTAGTATTAGCAGCAATGATAATGCTTGTAGAATTTGGAAAATTACCAGCTTGGATACCAGTAATAGTTTTAGCAAGAGAATTTATAGTATCAGGTTACAGACTAATTGCAGTAGAAAAAGGTGGAAAAGTAGTTGCAGCATCAGTTTGGGGAAAATTAAAAACAGTAACACAAATGATAGCAATAATACTAGCATTCTTAGATGTAAATGCATTTGGGGCATGCTTTAAAGGTAATTTAACAGGATTTGCATTAATATTAAATGCAATAGTAACAATAATGATGATAATACAAACAATAGCAACAATTTTCTCTGGTTATGAATATTTAAAAGAAGGAAAAGACTTATTAAAAGATTAAAATGTAAAAAAACGGCTTGACAAAATAAAAAAACTGCCGTAATATATATAACGATACTTAAAAATGGAGGTAAATAACATGGAAGAAAAAGACGTAATTCTAACACAAGAGGGATATGATAATTTAGATAAAGAATTAAACTATTTAAAAACAGAAAAAAGAGCAGAAATAGCAGATAGAATAAAAGTAGCATTAGGATTTGGAGACTTATCAGAAAACTCAGAATATGATGAAGCAAAAACAGCACAAGCTGAAAACGAAGTAAAAATAGCAGAATTAGAAAACAAAATAAGACATGCTAAAATAATCGATGAAAGCGAAATAGATACTGATGTAGTTCAAATCGGAAATACTGTTAAAGTTTTAGATATGGAATTTGATGAAGAAGTAGAATATACAATAGTTGGTTCTACAGAAGTTGATTTAGCTGAAAATAAAATTTCAAATGAATCACCTTTAGGTGCTGCTTTATTAGGAGCAAAGAAAGGCCATACTGTTGATGTTAATGCTCCTGCTGGAATAATGAAGTATAAGATTTTAGAGATTAAAAAATAATTGGTTCTATTTTTATTGAACCGCCCCAAAAAGAAGTAGTATATTGATATTTTCGTTGCCCCATTTAAGAAAATGTAACTCACTGTCGTTCGAACATTTTCTAAAACGGTCGCCCACGGATCACTGCAATATCAATATACTACTTCTTTTTGGGGCTTCTCTGTATTAATGAGTAAAGCATATTTTATAATGTGATAGCACTGTCTAAAGCTAGTTTTATCATGTTTTTTAGTCCTGTTTGTCTTTCTTCTGGTGTTGCAATTTCTGTGATGTATTTTGAGTCTACTACACTCATTAGGCAAGAGGCTTTTTTGTTTAAAAGTTTGGCGTTGTAGAATAATGCAAATGCTTCCATTTCGGCTGAAATTGGATTGAAGTTATCAGGAACTCTTGATAAAAATTTGTTAACATCTGTCATGTAAACATCAAAACAATCTGTGCATACTGTATTTCCTTTAAATAGTTTTATATTGTTATTTTTTGCAGTATTTTCAATAACAGAATTTAATTCATTGTTAGAATTTATAATGTGGCAATCATCATTGTTTAATGTAAAAGCATAATTACTTTCAGAAAAGACATTATCACTAAGAATAATATCAAATAGTTTTAAATCTGGTAAATAAGCTCCACAAGAACCAATTCTAATAATATTTTCAACATCGTAAAATTTAAATAACTCATAGCTATAAATTCCCATACTAGGCATTCCCATTCCAGAAGCCATTACAGAAATTTCTTTTCCTTTATAATTTCCAGTATATGTATATATACCTCTTACATCATTAACTAATTTGTAATCATCAAAAAAATTCTCTACTATATATTTTGCTCTTAGAGGATCTCCAGGCATTATAACAGTTTTTGCGATTTCTCCTTTTTGAGCAGAATTGTGTGGTGTTGACATATAAAAAACCTCCTTAAAAATTTTATTATTTATATTGTAGAGTATACTTCAAAAAAATAAAAAATACAAGGGAAAATACTTGAAAAAACATAACATGTTGTATATAATTAACAAAAAACGAAAGAGAGTTGATAAAAATGGCAGGAATAAAATTAGACTTGAAAAATAGTGGAATAACAGAAAAAACAATATCAGAATACAAAGAACAAGTAGAAAACATACACAAAGACTTACATAGAAGAGCAAATGATGAAAAAGACTTTGTTGGATGGATTGAATTACCAACAAATTATGATAAAAAAGAATTTAGCAGAATAAAAAAAGCTGCAAAAAAAATAAAAAAAGAATCAGACATATTAGTAGTAATAGGAATAGGAGGCTCATATTTAGGAGCAAGAGCAGTAATAGAAGCACTAACAAGTACATTTAACAATATGCTAACAGAAAAACAAAGAAAATATCCACAAATATTATATGTAGGAAACAATTTAAGTCCAAACTATATTAATGAGTTGATAGAATATATTGGAGACAAAGACTTTTCTGTAAATGTAATATCAAAATCTGGAACAACAACAGAGCCAGCAATTGCATTTAGAATTTTTAGAGAAATATTAGAAAATAAATATGGTATAGATGAAGCAAGAAGCAGAATATATGTAACAACAGACAAAGAAAGAGGAGCATTAAAAACACTTGCAGATAATGAAGGATATGAAAAATTTGTTATACCAGACAATGTAGGAGGTAGATATTCAGTACTAACAGCAGTAGGATTATTACCAATAGCAACAGCAGGAATTGATATAGCCAA
>OGKG01003306.1_pt1 | contig 15346 bp, 15 predicted proteins | sample 1572201 | NCBI WGS metagenome assembly OGKG01 (sample SAMEA2582146, study PRJEB24529) | metagenome | biome: Human gut stool | place: China | collected 2011 | reverse complement strand
TTTAAAATCATGATCCAGGTATGTAAGCCGATCATTGCAGTTCTGGCACTCTGGTCCTTCGTTGGAATGTGGAACAGTTATTTCGATGCAATGATTTATTTGAATGATGCAAATCTGCAGCCATTGCAGTTAGTGCTCCGTTCTATCCTGGTACAGAATACACCACAGCCGGGAATGATCGCCGATATACAAAGCACGGCAGAAATGGCAAAAATAGCAGAACAGCTTAAATATGCAACCATTGTAGTATCAAGTTTACCACTGTTAGTAATGTACCCATTCTTCCAGAAGTATTTTGTAAAGGGACTTACAGTTGGTTCTGTAAAGGGCTGACAAAGTCAATAAGTAAAGGGCATTTTCCACAGATATCTATTATGTGGATGAAAATAAATAAAAACCAAATAAAATTTAAAAAAATAGTTGAATAAGCTAAAAAACCAAATAATTTATTTTTAAAATTATAATTTTGTGGAAAAATAAATTTCATAAATTCACTCCCTTATTTAATTTTTGAAAAGTTATGCACATTTTGTGAAATAGTTGTGGAAACTCCACCGACTAAATCACGTACAAATGAATTTGCTTTTATAAGTGCGAATAAACCACCTACATAAATAAATTTAATAGCTAAATTTCCTGAAGAAAAATTCATTGAAAATAATATTAATAAAATTATTGATACAATAATTTGAATGAATAATAAAGAAAATAAATTTTTAATCCAGGATTTAAAGAACCAAGAAGTGGAATTTAAAGAATTTGATAATATTGCAAAAGGTGCTATTAATACAAAAACTTTTATTAAAATATATCTAAAAGAATAAGAAAAAACTAAATTTAATAAAGAAAAGCTAAGAATACTTTTTATTAAACCATCTAAAGAAAAAACATCTACAGAAGTGGTATTTACAGAAATATTAGAATTAATTGTTAAAATTAATTCTGAAAAACAAATTTCTTTATTAAATAAAGTTTCTCCTAAGTTTCTTATTGCTAAGGTTATATTTGAAAAAATATCTAAAAAATAAGTTAATAAAAAATAAGAAAAATTCATACAAATTCCACAAATAATTAATTTAATTAAAAAGCTATGAAGTTGTTCAACATTATAAAATGTAAAATGAGAAATTAAATATTTAATTGCAAAATATAATAAAAATCCTAAAAGTAATGAATTAGCAATTAATAATATTCCGTTTGAGGTTGAAGTACCAAAAATATTTTCAAAATTTTTATCTTTTAAAATATCAGAATTTATAAAAGTAATATCATCTAAAATAGAATATAAATTATTATCAATTGAACTAAATAAATTTCCTAAAATTGTATTTATTGTATCTATTATTATTTGAGTAATATTGTTTTCATTCAAATTTGAAAAAACCTCCTAACTAATTAAAGATTTTATTGCTGATAATATTAGATCAATTGCAAGAATAAATGCATATGAAAATAAGGAACCTTTAATAATTTTTTTACCTAATCTAATTCTTTCTTCATCACCAAAACTAAATTTTTTCATAAAAACGCCAGTCCCCACAGCGACTGCAGCCGCAGGTGTTGAAAGTTTTAATAACCAACTTTCAATGCTTTCAAAAGCAGAATTTATTTTTGAAACTAGTTTGGGTTCTCCAAAAGCAAAAGAAAAATTAAAAAATAAAATAGATAAAATAAAAAATAAAAATAAAGTATAAGAAAAATAAAATAATATTTTTTTATTTTTTTTCATATATAAAAAACTCCTTTCAAAATAAAATTATTTAAAATAAGGTATCATTTGTGTTTTTCTTGGTGGATAAATAATTAATCCATCAGATAAAAATGTAAGGGAAGTGAATGTTTCTAAATTTCTAGTAAAAAAATTTGTGTCAAAAATAAAATCAGTTTGAAAATAAGAATTATAGGATTCGGAAATATTAGAATTAAGAGAGGTTAAGCTATTAGTTATATAATTAAAATTTGTTTCTTTAGCACCTTCAGAAATTGTTGTTGATATTTTTTCTTTTTCTTCTTTTCCTAATTGCTTTTGTGCTTCTTCTATTGTAAAAATATCATCTGTTCTAAACCAAATTTTATTAACTAAATTTTGAGTAATTACTTTTACAGCCGAATCATCTTTTAATGTATTTTTTAATGAAGAATAACTTTGGGTACTAATTATATTTATACATTTAGCTTCTCTACTTAAAGAAAAGAAATCACTGTCAGTTTTTGTACAATATTTATCATATTCATCACAAATAAAAGCAGTTTTTTTAATATTATTTTTTGATAAAGAAGAAAGTATTTCGGATTGAAAATCTAATTTTAAATATGCTGCAATAATTTTAGAAAGTATAGAATATTCAGAAATATTCATATCTAGTAAAACTATTTTTCCCGAATTAATTATTTCTTCAAATCCTAAAAAATTTAATTTTTCAATTTGTGGACAAAATTTAGAATAAACATCATAATCTGAAATAAATGTATTTGTTATTCTTGTAATTTCTGAAATTAAAATACCTTTTGTTCTAGAATCTAAATTTTCAAATTCTTTTTGAAAAAAATCGAGACTTGCATTTAATTCATATATTTGTTTTAAATTTAATTTTGAAGATGTAAATAAATTTCTAATAATATTTATTTTTTCTTTATAATAATTTGGAATTGTTATTAATTTATGTAATTCTAAAAATGTAACATACCCATTATTATATAATCTGCAAAGTTTAATTGCTTCAGAAATTACTTGTTCTGCTTTGTCTAACCAATATGATTCTGAATTATTTTCTGAAAATAATGTTAAAATAGTTTTTATTCTATTTGCTAATACTTGAGGCTTTAAATTAGGCTTATGCAGAGGATTAAAATAAATATTAGAAGATAAACCAATAATTAATAAATCATTTTCTAAATTATATTTTTTTGCAAATTTTTTTATTTGATTAGAATAATTGCCTTTTACATCTAAAATTAACATAGAAATTTTATCATTTGGATTTTTATTATTATATTCCATTAATTGTTTAGTAAATGGGTACATAGCAGAAGATGTTTTTCCAGAGCCAATGGTACCAGTTATTAAAAAATTTTGATATAAACCAGATTCGGGAATAATTATTTTTTCTTTTGTATTAAAATCATTTCCAATAAATAAATGTAATTTATTTATATCATATTTATTATTATTTTTTGGGGGAATATTTTTTTTATTAAATAAATTAAAAATAAATTTATTATAAAAAGAATTTAAAATAATTATATTCGAAAAAATATATGTAAATAAAAATAAAATTTTAATATATTTCCATAATAAAGGATTTTTTGAGCAAATATCAAATGGGTGAATTCCATATGGAATAATAATTTCTGTTGCAATAAAAATAGGACGAAATTTTTTAATTGACCAATATATAGAAATTAATAAAAATAAAATAATAAAAAATAATTTTCTTTTTTTATTATAAATTTAAAAGACCTCCTTGTTATTATTTTTTTTGATTTTTAATTTGGAACCTTGAATTGTGTGAAAAAATTTTATTTCAAAAAACATATAAAATGAATATAATGTGATAAAAAGATTAATAATAAAAATGATAAAAAATAAATTGATTAGGTTATAAATAATATCACCACCTTACAATTTTTATTATAATACAACAAATTTTAAGTTTTGTCTATACTTTTAATGAAATTTATGGTAAAATTAAAAAGATGATATTAAAAGGAGGGAAAAGGTAATGGAATTTGATAAAGACACTACAATAGGTGAAATTTTAGAAAAAGCACCAGAAAAAGCAGAAATTTTATTAGAAATTGGTATGCATTGTTTAGGATGTCCAGCTTCACAAATGGAAACATTAGAAGAAGCTTGTGGTGTACATGGTATAGATGTACAAGAAGTTATAGCAAAATTAAACGCATAGGTTAGTATATTTGTCAAAAAATAACAAAATTTTAAAAAAATTTAAATTTTTTTGATAAATGTATTGACATATCGAAAAAAATGGTGTAATATATAAAAGCGTTCTGAGTTGAACTTAGAACAAAGAAACGGGCTATTAGCTCAGGTGGTAGAGCACTTGACTTTTAATCAAGTTGTCCCGCGTTCGAGTCGCGGATAGCTCACCAAAAAGAACTAAATAATCTAATCATTATTTAGTTCTTTATTATAATAAGGCCCCTTGGTCAAGCGGTTAAGACATCGCCCTTTCACGGCGGAGACATGGGTTCGATTCCCGTAGGGGTCACCAAGAATGCCACTTTAGCTCAGTTGGCCAGAGCACCGCACTTGTAATGCGGGGGTCCTCAGTTCGAATCTGAGAAGTGGCTCCACAATTGTCAGTAGTTTTGCATAAGCTTAATTACTGGCTTTTTTATATTAATTTAATAAGGTGATTTTATGAATAAAATAGTAATAGTAACAGGAGCATCAAGAGGAATAGGAAGAGAAATAGCGAAAAAATTAGCAATAAAAGGCTATACAGTTGTTGCAAATTATAACAAATCTGAAAACCAAATAAAAGAATTACAAAAAGAATTATTAGAAAGAAATGTAAATATAGATATTTTTAAAGCAGACATATCAAAAAGAAGTGAAGCAAAAGAATTAGTAAAATATGTGCTTGAAAAATATAATAAAATTGATATTCTAATAAATAATGCAGGAATATCACAAATAAAAGAATTTACACAAATAACTGATGAAGACTGGAATAATATGATTAATGTAAATTTAAATTCTGTTTTTTATATGACACAAGAAGTTATACCAAATATGATACATAATAAAAAAGGTTGTATAATAAATATGTCATCAATATGGGGGCAAATAGGAGCTTCTTGCGAATCACATTACAGTGTTAGTAAAGCAGGAATTGATGCAATGACAAAATCTCTAGCAAAAGAGTTAGGACCATCAAATATAAGAGTTAATTCAATTGCTCCAGGAATAATTGATACTGAAATGAATAAACATTTAAGTTTAGAAGAGCTAGAATATATAAAAGAAGAAATTCCTCTTCAAAGAATAGGAAAAGTAAATGATATTGAAAAATGTGTAGAATGGTTAATTGAAGATGATTATATAACAGGACAAATTATTTCTATAAATGGAGGATGGTCAATATAAAATAAAAAAGAGTATTGAAAAAATACTCTTTTTTATATATGATTAATTTTCACTTGTTCTTCTTCTATAATTTCCAGAAATTATTTTAGGGAAATATGTAATAATTTTATAAACAGCTAAACGAATTTTTTTGCTCCATAAATAAGATTTTCTTAATTTTCTAGCAGAACCTAAAGAAACTGGTTCATCGTCTAATACTAATAATTCTGTTTGTTTCTTCTCTAAATTGAAGATATAATTTTTTGCATCATTATTGTCCCATTCATTATTATTATTTCTAAAACAGAAATTAAAAGTTTCTCCTTCGCATAAATGTATTTCAGCTTGAAATCCTAATTCAGTTTTTTCCATTTTCATATCATTTATGTTGTCCCAATTAAGTCCAAATCCATAGTGAATAAAAACTTCTTCAGAATTGTCTTGAAAAAATTTTCCTGTATATGAGATTTTTACATCTGTATTTTCTATTAATTTATCTGTATTAAAAAATATATTTTTTGTTAACTCCATTATAATATCTCCTTATTTATCTTTTGCTTCCAACATTATAATATTAAATTAAATATTGTTCAAGTATTTTTTGAAAATTTTGCAAAATTTTTTTGAAAAATGTAATATTTTAAATATAATATTTTTAATTCAAACATATTTTAAATATTTTTGAATATAAATTTATAAAAACTAATAGTAAGTTAGAAAAAATATTGTCAAAAAATTAATAATATGGTAGTATAAATATAGATGATAAAAGGAGAAAAAAGTTATGGAAGAAACAAATTTAAAAGAAAAAGAAACTGAAGAGAAAATGAAAAATACAGATGGAAACAATAAAGAAATAAAAGTGAAAGAAAGCAATAAAAAGAAAAAAATAATAATATTGGCTGTTATAATTTCGATTATACTTGTTGCTATATTAGCTTTATCTACGGTATTTGCTATTATGAATATTAATAATGATAAAATCGTAAGTGGAGTTAAAATTAAAGGAATAGATGTTTCAGGATTAACAGAAGACGAGGCTAAGAGTAAAATAGAATTAATTTATCAAGAAAAAAATAGTAGAGATATTGAATTAAAATATGAAGATTATGAAGCAAGCATAAATTCTGAATTATTAGAAATAAATTATGAAATAGAAAATGCCGTAAAAGAAGCTATTTCTGTGGGAAAATCAAATAATATATTTGTTAATAATTATAATATTTTATTTGCTCTAATAGGAAAAAAAGATATTAATGTGAATATGTCAATAAATGAAGAAAATGCTAAACAAAAAATAGAAGATATTGGAACAAATCTTCCTGGAGCATTAGAAGAACCAGATTATTATATAGAGGGAAGTAATTTAATAATAACAAAAGGCAAAGATGGTATAAAAGTTGATACAGAAAATCTTTTACAAAAAATAAAAGATAAATTAGGAAATATAAACGAAACAAACGATATTATAGAAATACCGGTAATAAACGAAAAGCCTCAAGATATCGATATTCAAAAAATACATGATGAAATATATAAAGAAGTACAAGATGCTTATTATACAAAAGATCCTTTCACAATTCATCCAGAAGTTGAAGGAATAGATTTTAATGTAGAAGATGCTAAAAATATAATTTCAGCAGAAGATAAGGAAGAATACACAATCCCATTAACAATAACAAAGCCAAAAGTTACAACAGCTCAAATTGGTTCAGAGGCTTTTCCTGATGTATTAGCAACTTTTACAACTAGATATGATGCCAGTAATACAGATAGAACTACAAATTTAAGAATAGCTTGTCAAAAGCTTAATGAAAAAGTAGTATTGGCAGGAGATACATTTTCATATAATCAAACTTTAGGAGAGAGAACTGTTGCAGCAGGATACAAAAATGGAAAAATATATGAAAATGGAGAAGTTGTAGATGGAATTGGTGGAGGAATTTGCCAAATATCATCTACATTGTATAATGCAGTTTTAATGGCAAACATGAAAGTAACAGAAAGAAGAAATCATCAATTTGTAACATCATATGTTCCAGCAGGAAGAGATGCAACTGTTGTTTATGGATTAACAGATTTTAAATTTAAAAATACAAGAACATATGCTATAAAAATAAAAGCAGGTGTTTCAAATGGAATTGCAACAATATCAATATATGGTATAAAAGAAGAAAATGAGTATACAACTTCTTTTGAAACAAAAACAATTTCTTCAATACCATTTACTGTAAAATATGTTGATGATGCAACATTAAGTACAGGGACTGAAAAGGTTAAACAAAAAGGTGCAAATGGATTAATATCAGAAACTTATATGATAAAAAGTTTGAATGGAAAAGTTGTTTCAAGAGAGTTGCTTTCAAGAGATACATATAGTGCAATGCAAAAAATAATATTAAAAGGAACTAAAGGAGCAGCAAACAATCCTACTACTAATAATTCAAATACAAATAATAACAATAATAATAATAATAATAAAAATGATACAACAACAGTTAATACAAAGCCAGCAAGTGATAATAAAACTAATGAAAGTAATGAAATAAAGAATGAAACATCAAAATCAACTAATAATACAAATATACAAAAAGAAAGCAATGTAGTTGGAAATAAATCTAATTAAAATAAAAAAGATTATCTAGTGATAATCTTTTTTTATTTTAATCTAACATATCTTTCTTTTTTAACCACCATGTAACCACTAAAGTCAAAATAGCTGATATTGCAATCATAATAACAAATCCTAATTTACTATCCTGAAATGGTAAATTAACATTCATTCCCCAAAAACTAGATATCATTGTTGGAATTGCTAAAACAATTGTAATAGAAGTCAAAAATTTCATAACACCATTTAAGTTATTAGAAATAATTGATGCATAAGCCTCCATAGTTCCATTCAAAATATCACTATATATTTTAGCCATTTCTATAGCTTGTTTGTTTTCAGTAATAGCATCTTCTAGTATATCTTCATCATCTTCATACAATTTAATGATTTTTCCTCTTAAAGTTCTTTCCATAACAAGCTCATTTGATTTTAATGATGTAGTAAAATAAACTAAACTCTTTTCCAAACTTAATAATTTTAATAATTCTTTATTTTTCATTGAATTTTTTAAAATATATTCTGCAATTTCAGTTTCTTTATTTATTAACTTTAAATAACTTAAATAATAAGATGAATTTAAATATAATATTTGGAATATTAATTTTGATTTTTTATATGTTTGAAAATCTTTAATTTTTCTTTTTTCAAAATCTTCTATTACTTTATTTTTTCTTAGGGATACTGTAATGAAAAAGTCATCTCTAACAACAATCATTCCTAATGGCATTGTTGTATATACATCATTTTCTTCATTTTTTTCCACTATAGGAACATCAACTACAAATAAAGTTGTATCATCATCTTCCTCTTTATCAATTCTGGCTTTTTCTTCAAAGTCTAAAGCATCTCTTATGAAATCTTCTTGAATATTTGTACTTTCACATACTTTTTTTATTTCTTGTTCCGATGGGTTTACTAAATTAATCCAACTACCTTTTTTAAATTCTTTTATTTCTTCTAATTTATTTGTTTCTATATCTGTATTATATATTTTTAGCATTTTTCCCACCTCTTTTTTATTATTCTATTTATTTTAACCTTTTATTTAGCAGTTGTCAATGAAATTTAATTAATTTACATAATTTTGTTTTGTGTTTAATTTGTTTAAAAACTATTGACATCACTATTAAAAAATAATATAATTAGAAAGTAGTTTTGCACCATTAGCTCAGCTATTAGAGTTGAAAACTCTTAAATAGTTGTTGTACCAATTAAACTATTTTTTATGGGGAAAGTAAATTTAATATAAATGGGTGACTAGCTCAGTTGGTAGAGCAGCTGACTCTTAATCAGAAGGTCGAGGGTTCGACCCCCTCGTTGCCCACCATTTCAACATTTTTCCCAGTTCTAGTGTTTAATTGAAAGTTGGGGAAATCATTGGTAGTAAAAAAGCTCCTATACTTGGAGCTTTTTTACAATTCATTTAACTAATAATCTTTCTGTTGCGTCACGTTGCAATAGAATTGATTTTCATATCAATGGCAATAAATTTCATATTTAACAATTATATTTTATAAATAAAATACTAAATTGTTTCCATAGTAATTTAATGTAATACTTTTTCCACTATTTTTTTCTCCCATTGATAAAGTAAATTTATTTCCACTAAAATTCAAACTACCAATAAAAGTTTTACCATTTAATTTATAGATAGAATTTTGTTGTAATTTTTGCTGTTAATTTTTTTGTTAAAAATCATTTAAACATATTTTTCATCTCCTTATTTTACTTTTTTTGCTACTACTGCAAATCTTCCATCTTCTGTATGATAAGAACAGGTACTTAAAGTTAATAATTGTTCTCCGTAGGTTGCTGATTTTCCAGTATTATATAAACTAGCTTTTTTACTTTCTTCTACATAATTGTTATATTCTGTTTCATTATTTGCATTTACAAAATAATAATATCTAAATACATTTTGTTCATCTTCATAATATACTCTTGATAAGAAGGCAGATACTATTTCATATTGGCAGTCATCATTTATAGTTGTAAATTTAATAGTAGGGTGTTCCTTATAAAAACTTTTATCTTTATATTTCAATAAATCTTGAAACATTGTTCCATCCTTATTATTATGACCATACAATAATAAGTTACTACTTGGAATGTTCCAGTCATAGTTCTTATCCAAAAATATAGAGCCATCTTTTGAATTTTCTTTATTATATGTGTGTTTCATATAATATTCATTGTCTGTTCCTTGTACTACTGGAAAATTTATATTTGTTCCTTCAATTTCTACCCATCCTATAATGTCTTGATTTTCTTTTTTTAGTTCTTCCACTTGTAACATTCTTTCTGTTCTATGTTCTGTTACTTGTTCCTTATCTATATTTGTTTCTGCTAATATGTTTTTGTCTTTATTTTTATTCATATTATAAAAATAGAATGCAATAGCACAAATGCTGATAATAAAGATAATTATAAATATTTTCTGTATATGATTTTTAGTTTCTTTGCTATGTTTACTTTTTTTACTATTCATCTAGTAGCACTCTCCTTTAGATTAAAAATAGGGCAGAGGTTTCGTTATCTGCCCTATGTGATGAAATATGTATGAATCATTATTATTTTGTTTCTTTTCTTCTAAATGCTATAATTCCTATTGCAGATATTACTGCTACTGGTATCATAAAGTAAATACTTGCTGTTGTTCCTGTTCTTGGGGTATCATCTTTTTTACGTGTTTCTTTTGTATTATTATTTTTTTGTTCTTTATCTACTACATTATTCGTATTTGATTTTGTTTCTTTTTCTGCTAATACATAAGTAGAGAAGTGGTCTGTTTCAAATGTTGCTACATCTCTATTTACTTTGACTGTATATTCTGTTTTGTCTCCATTATCTGCTACTCTATATACAACTAAATTTGATTTGTTATATTCTGTTGGTACTGGAATACTAATCTTAACTTTTCCATTAGGTTGAATCTTCACACCATCAGATAATAAATTAATATCATATACCATATATTTAGTTGCTATATCTTTTAGACTTTCTTTTACAGTATTTAATACTTTTTCATCTTTAACTTCTTTTGTATTTAAAACTGTATTAGCTGGAATTACTGATGTATCTGCTTCTAATTTAATTTTAGTTGTTGTTTCTTCTTTCTTTACTGGTTCTGATACTTTTTCTTTTCTTACTATAACAACACTTTCCATTCCATAATCTGAATATATTGTATAACCATTTGGAATTTCTACACCTGCTACTGATTTTGTTCCAGGTTCTATTTTGGTTATTTTTTCTCCAAATGCTTTATTTGCTTTTATTATTACTTCTTTTAGATAACTATTTAATTCATTGGCTGCAATTGTATTAGGTACTTTTATAACTGGAACTGTTAATTCTTGTCCCATTGTTCTAGTATCACATAAAGTTCCATTTAGATATATTTTTAATTCTGTTCCGTGTTCCCAAGTCCATAAATTTAATCCACCGTCTGTTCCACCAACCATTGAACTTGCTGTTACTGTAATTGCTTTATTATTAATTTGTTTTGTATAGTAATCACCTATCATTTTAAAGTATTTTTGATGAACAGATTCCCATGTGTTTCCATCTTCTGAATTGTATGGTAAATAATCTAAATCAACCTCATAATATTTGGGGCTTGTCAATTTTAGATTTTTTACATAAGTTTCATCAACTTCTGATGCACTTACTATACTTGAGTTTAATACACATACCGTTAATAAAGATACAGCTGATGCTACTAAAACTTTAAATTTTGTTTTTGTTTTTAACATATTTTTTCCTCCTTCTTTTTCAAGATTATAATATCATGTTTGATGATACCCACATATTTCGACATAATATTATAGTTCTGAAAAAATTATAACACTAACTAATATTTTTTACAATATATACGACTATATTTTATTAGTTTATGTTCTAGTACGTATACTTATTGAATATATAATTTATAATGCTAGGAGGTAAACCATGGATAATAGAAGTTTTAAGATGGATAATCTAAAAAAATTAAGGGAAAAGAAAAAGATGACACAAACTAGATTATCTGTTGAAATAGAAGTGTCTCAAGAGATTATATCTCATTATGAAGTAGGGGAGAGTAAACCAAATATTGACAATTTAATTAAAATAGCCGACTTCTTCCAGTGTTCTACTGATTATTTACTTAACAGGACAAATAACCCTGCAATGCCCAAAAATTTAGATAATAACGATAACAACGATATTTTATATAAATATAATTCTTTATCTGATGAGAACAAAAAACATTTAACATGCTTTTTAGATTATTTATACAACAAATAAGAGTAAGCTCACAACTTACTCTTATATATAACTCTAATAATATTTTACTAAAAATTTAGAAGTTGTTAATTCTATTAGATTAAAAAGCTAGCATTTAATTGCTAGCTTTTTAGTTTATCTCATCACCTAAAATACTTTTAATTTTTTCTAATTGTTTTTTTAGATTATTGTAAACAGTAGAATTAATTGAAGTGTTTGTTCCTTCTTCATAATCTTTTATAGTTTTTTCTATATCAAGTATTTTAAATTTATGTGTAGATACATTTGTGTTTTTATACATATAAATTGGAACGTAATTAACTTTATCTATAGAAATTTTACTATCAGAATTTTTAGTAATTGTTAAATTTAAAATTGCTGAATCCCTAGTAATTTCATCCCTTTGATCTGCTGTAAAATTGCCCAAAGCATAAACGACAAAAACCTCTTTAGTAGTACCATCTTGTAAAGTAATTGTTTTCTTTTCCATTGGCTCCAATACATGAGGATGATTTCCAAGAATTACATCAACACCATTTTCAAAAAGAAAATTGGCTAAATCTTTTTGTTCAGAATTAGCTGTTGTTCTATATTCAGTACCCCAATGCATACAAGCAACAATCATATCAACATTTTGTTCTTTAGCTTGATTAATTTGTTTTTTTATAAAATCTTTATCAATAAGATTTACACAAAATTCTTTACCAGATGGAACTGGAATTCCATTTGTACCATATGTATAATTTATAAAGGCAATTTTAACACCTTTAACATCTTTAATTAATATTTTTTCTTGATCTTCAGCAGTTTTATAAGTTCCTAAATGAGAAAGACCAATATTATTAAACACATCAATTGTTCTGCATAAACCAGTGTAGCCGTAATCTAAAGCATGATTTCCAGCAAGTGAAACAACATCAACACCAATATTTTTGAGTGCTGTTGCCAAACTATCTGGTGTATTGAATGTTGGGTAATTACTGTATCCCTTTTCTTTTCCTGCAAATGTAGTTTCAAGGCTTCCAATAGTTATATCAGATGATAAAGTATAATTTTTTATATCTTCATAAACATAAGAAAAATCATATTCATTTGTTTTAGAATTATAGGCATCCCAATATTGAGTATTGTGACATAAAGTATCTCCTAATGAGGTAAGAGTAAAAGTTATTGGTTCTGCTGTATCTTGTTTTGTGTTTTTATTTGATAAAGTAGTTTCAGCAGAGTTATTTTCAGTATTTATATTTGTTGTTAAATTTTTATTAAATTTATTTAAAATAAATATAAAAAAAATCAATAAAATAATAAATAAAATTAATAATAATTTTTTATTGCGTTTTTTAGAACGTTTCATATATATTAATCCCCTTTTTTATAATTTATAATATAAAATTATCATAAAAAAGAATAATTTTCAATAACAATACATATAATAATATCGGAAATTTAAGTAAAATTGGAGGGAAATATGAAGGTAATAGATAAAATTGCATTAGTACTTATTATAATAGGTGCAATCAACTGGGGATTAATAGGATTTTTTAAATTTAACTTAGTTGATACTATTTTTGGAAGTATGACTGTTTTAACAAGAATAATTTATGCATTGGTTGGTATTTCTGGATTATGGGGAATAAAATTATTATTTGATGACTAAAATTGGACAAATTAATAGAATTGTGCTATAATTAACATAATAACTGCAAAAAAACAAGATAAATAAAAAGAAAGCAATGGAGGATGGCGTTATGAAAAGAAAGTTTATTTTTTTAGTTGTTATTATTAGTGTTATTATTTCTTGTGTTGGATGTGGAAGTTCAAAGGCAAAGAGTTCTAACGAAGCAACCAAGAGCTCAGATGCAACCGTAAATTTGCAAGAAAAAGATACAGAGATTGAAAATCTTTCTCAGCAAGTAGCTGATTTAAAAGTCTCTGTTAAAGACTTGCAAGATATTATTAGTGGAACTACCAAAAAAGGAAGCACGAGTGATGTTCAAAAAGAAACAAATATCGAAGGAGGTTCATATGAACAATATGTGAATATGAAATTTCCAAAAACTGATGGAAAAACTTATTCTATTAGGGAAGACAATAAAGTAAAGTTTTATGCTGATATTTATTGCACAAAGGAAATAACAGATATTCCAGATTTTGTTAGTAAAAATGCTGATAATGGAACAGCACCTAATGGGCTAAGTATATATGCATTTAGAACTGTGAATGATGAAATTATTTACACGACACAAAAGCCAATAATAGTAGAAGTAGAAAACTAAATATCTTGTTTCTCAGATGTGACATTGCCACATCTGAGTTTTTTGCGTAAAAATTTGAAATTATTTCCAAAAGATGTTATACTATAACAGATATAAAAGAGAAAATTAGGAGGAATAAAATGTTAAGTGCAAATGGAGTAACCGTAAGATTTGGTAAAAGAGTTCTATTTGAAGATGTAAATATAAAATTTGGAAAAGGAAATTGTTATGGTATTATAGGAGCAAATGGTGCTGGAAAATCAACATTTCTAAAAGTATTATCAGGGGAAATAGAACCTAGTAAAGGTGATGTGAGTTTAGAAAAGGGAGAAAGACTATCAGTTCTAAAACAAGATCACTTTGCATATGAAGAAAACACTGTTATAGATACAGTAATGATGGGAAATAAAGAATTATATGACATAATGAAACAAAAAGAAGAAATTTATGCAAAACCAGATTTTTCAGAAGAAGATGGAATGAAAGCTGCAAAACTAGAAGAAAGATTTGCGGAATTAGATGGTTGGAATGCAGAATCAGATGCTGCAATGCTTTTAAATGATTTAGGAATAGTTCCAGAAAATCATTATAAATGTATGAAAGAAATAGAAGCAAGAGAAAAAGTAAAAGTATTATTAGCTCAAAGTTTGTTTGGCAATCCAGATGTTTTATTATTAGATGAGCCTACAAACGACTTAGATTTAAAAAGCATAAATTGGTTACAAGAATTTTTAATAAATTTTGAAAATACAGTTATTGTAGTATCACACGATAGATATTTCTTAAATAAAGTTTGTACACATATTGCAGATGTTGATTTTGGGAAAATTAAAGTTTATCCAGGAAACTACGATTTCTGGTATGAATCAAGTCAATTAGCTTTAAAACAAATGAGAGAACAAAATAAAAAGAAAGAAGAAAAAATCAAAGAATTACAAGACTTTATTGCAAGATTTAGTGCTAATGCTTCTAAATCTAAACAAGCAACATCAAGAAAGAAAACACTTGAAAAAATTGAATTAGATGAAATAAAACCATCAAATAGAAAATACCCATATGTAGACTTTAAACCAGATAGAGAACCAGGAAAAGAAATATTACAAGTAAAAAATATTTCAA
>OGKG01003294.1_pt1 | contig 15388 bp, 10 predicted proteins | sample 1572201 | NCBI WGS metagenome assembly OGKG01 (sample SAMEA2582146, study PRJEB24529) | metagenome | biome: Human gut stool | place: China | collected 2011 | reverse complement strand
AAACAGAACTATTATGTGGAAACAAGAACAAGCGGAGTAACAGAAACGGTAAAAAGACTTGGAAGTGTGTGCGGTGAGATTAAAAATAACAAAAAAGTATTTCTTTTTCTGGTTGCGTTTTTCTTCTATATAGATGGTGTATACACAATTATCGAAATGGCAACTTCTTATGGAAAAGATGTCGGGATCAGCGATACGAGCCTTCTCCTTGCACTGCTTTTAACACAGATCGTTGCATTTCCGCGTGCTATCATTTTCGGCAGACTGGCACAGAAATTTGATACAGCACGTCTGATCGCGGTATGTATCGGTGCATATTTTCTGGTTGCCGTTTATGCGCTCTGGCTTGATGCGGCGTGGAAATTCTGGATGATGGCAACATTTGTCGGAGTATTTCAGGGAGCGATCCAGGCATTATCGCGTTCTTATTATGCGAGGATCATACCGAAAGAAAAATCCAGTGAATATTTTGGAATTTTTGATATTTTTGGAAAGGGAGCATCTTTTATGGGAACGATGCTCATGGGAATCTCCACGCAGATTTTTCATACTTCAAAAGCAGGTGTTATCGTGATCGCAGCAATGTTTGTGATCGGGTTTGTCGTTTTTAAGCTTCAGGCAAATGCGATGCAGCACAAAGAAAAGGATTTTGCACAGAAAAATGTACGGGATGAGTTCGAAGCAGAAGATCAAAATGATTATTATGAAGACGAAGATGATTACGAAATAGGAGATATGGATTTTGCCGAAGAAAGATTCTAAAAATCAGAAAAAACGCATAGGAATAAAAGAGACTTTAGCGGGAGCAGATACCTTGCTCATGGAAAAACAATTAAAAGAACAGATCGAAGCACCTATGGTAAGACTTTCTTACGCATATGCGATGGATGTGGTGCAGGCAAAATTAAAAATGATCAATGCGGACCTGACGGAGCAATTTGGCCGTCAGGTTATTCGTACTATGACGGGACGGATCAAACAGACGGACAGTATTGCCAAAAAGCTGATGCGAAAGGGCAGGGAAGTAACGTTTCAGGCTGCGGTAGATACTTTAAACGATATTGCCGGGATCCGCGTCGTCTGTTTTTTCTGTGATGATATTTACCGCGTGGCGGATTATATAAAGAAACAGAAGGACATTAAACTGCTCAAAGAGAAGGATTATGTAAAAAATCCCAAAAAAAGCGGTTATCAGAGCATCCATCTGATCGTGGGTGTTCCTGTTACTTATCTGGAAAAAACAACAGAGGTGCGGGTGGAGATACAGATCCGTTCGTTTGCCATGGACTACTGGGCAGAACTGGATAACCAGATGTGCTATAAGAAAAATGCAGGACAGATTGAAAATGTGGAGCAGGCAACAAAAAATTATTCTGATGTGATCGCAAAAGTAGACAATCAGATGTTGGAATTGAGCAGACAGATCGAGAAAAAGTAAGCGAAACGTTTACCATTATTTTACATACATTTTACCAAACCTCTCTCATGTATTTTACATAAGTGCCGTAAAGTAAAAACTGTCAAAAGGAAATGAAAAGAAAACAGCAGGATGGACGCCCTGCAAATTGAAAAAAGAGAGGATTAAGAAAATGAAAAAGAAAGTAATGTGTATGTTATTAACAGGTATGATGGCAGCCAGCATGATCGCAGGCTGTGGCAACAGTGGAAATGCAAGTGCAAATGCCGGAGCAGATACAAATACAGATGCAAGTGCAGATGCAGCGGACAGTTCAGCAGATCAGTCAGCAGATGTTACACCAGATACGACAGCTGCAAATTCAGCATCAGCAGCAACCGGAGATTTTGACAACAGCGAGTACATCAACGTTGTATCCCGTGAGGATGGTTCCGGTACAAGAGGAGCATTCATCGAGCTGTTCGGTGTGGAAGAGAAAAATGAAGCCGGTGATAAAATTGATAATACAACGGATGAAGCAATCATCACAAACAGTACCGATGTTATGTTAACAACAGTTTCAGGTGATGAATACTCCATCGGATATGTATCACTTGGTTCCTTAAACGACAGTGTAAAAGCAGTTTCCATTGATGGAGCAGAAGCTACCGTAGATAATATCAAGAGCGGAGATTACACGATCGCAAGACCATTTAATATTGCAACCAAAGGAACACCAAGCGATGTGGTACAGGATTTTATCAACTTTATCATGAGCGCAGACGGACAGGCAGTTATTTCTGATAATAAATACATCCCGGTAGATGACGGTGCAGCAGCATTCGAGTCAAACGGCGCAAGCGGAAAAGTTGTTGTAGCAGGATCTTCTTCCGTAACACCTGTTATGGAAAAATTAAAAGAGGCATATGTCGCAGTCAACAGCGGTGCAGAGATCGAGATTCAGGAGAGTGATTCTACCACAGGTATGACAGCAGCTATGGATGGAACCTGTGATATTGGTATGGCTTCCCGTGAATTAAAAGATTCTGAGACAGAGGGTGGCTTAACAGCAACCGTGATCGCTATGGATGGTATTGCAGTGATCGTAAACAATGACAACCCGACTACAGATCTTTCTAAAGATACAGTCAAAGGCATCTACACAGGCGAAATCACATCATGGGATGGCGTTACAGAGTAATACAGACAGATACAAACCACTAAATTTCATAGAATTCCTTATTATAGAACTTTAAGTAAAGACCGGGAGAGACAGATACTCTGCCGGTCTTTACATAAATAATGTACACAACTTTTTATCAGTCTGGAGAAAAATAATGAATCATATCAAAGAAAAAGTAATGGAAGGCGTTTTCCTCTTTACGGCAGTCATATCCATTATCGCGGTAGCCTTAATCTGTGTGTTTTTGTTTTCAAACGGATTTCCGGCAATGCAGAAAATCGGTGTATGGCAGTTTTTGTCGGGCAAGGTATGGAAACCGACAAATAATATATTCGGAATCTTTCCGATGATCTTAGGAAGTATTTATGTAACCGGAGGAGCTCTCCTGATCGGTGTTCCGATCGGAATTCTGATGTCGATCTTTATGGCACGTTTCTGTCCGGAAAAACTGTACCGGATATTAAAACCGATCGTGGATCTCTTAGCAGGTATTCCTTCGATCGTATACGGATTTTTCGGTCTGGTTGTGTTAGTTCCATTTATCAGAGAGCATTTTAAAGGAAATGGAAACAGTATCTTAACCGCTTCGATCCTGCTTGGAATCATGATCCTGCCGACCATTATCGGTGTGTCGGAGTCTGCGATCCGTGCGGTGGAAAACAGCTATTACGAGGGAGCACTTGCACTTGGAGCAACCCATGAGAGAAGTGTTTTTACCGTGATCGTTCCGGCAGCAAAATCCGGTATCATGGCAGCAGTCGTGCTCGGTGTCGGACGTGCGATCGGTGAGACGATGGCGGTTATGATGGTAGCCGGAAACCAGGCGCGGGTTCCATCGAGTATTTTTAAAGGAGTCCGTACCTTAACGGCAAATATTGTAATGGAAATGGGATACGCAACGGATCTTCACCGGGAAGCATTGATCGCAACCGGTGTGGTACTGTTTGTGTTTATCCTCATCATCAATGTCTCTTTCTCTATTTTAAAGAGACGTACAAAGGATAATTAGAAAGGGCGGAATCAGATGGAAAAACATATGGAATCTGAGATTGCTGCGATCAATCAGCAGTCTTTGAAAGACAAGATCAAATCATATATGAAACATCCGGGGTCATTCATATTGCTTCTTTTAGTGCTGATAGCAGCAGTGCTGACCGTAGGCGTTTTAGTGTTTCTGGTGGGGTATATTTTAATCCGCGGTATCCCGTACTTAAAACCATCGCTGTTTGCATGGACATATAACTCAGATAACGTGTCAATGCTTCCGGCAATGATCAATACACTGTTTATGACAGTGCTGGCACTTTTGTTATCCGTGCCGTTTGGCGTAGGTGCAGCGATCTACCTTGTAGAATATGCAAAAAAAGGAAATAAGCTGGTTGGGATCATTCGTGTTACGGCAGAGACGCTGTCCGGTATTCCATCTATCATTTATGGACTGTTTGGTATGCTGTTTTTTGTGACTGCATTAAAGTGGGGGTATTCGATGATGGCAGGTGCTGCAACACTCGCGATCATGGTACTCCCGGTCATCATGAGAACGACTGAGGAAGCACTTTTGTGTGTCCCTGATTCATTTCGCGAAGGAAGTTTCGGACTCGGCGCAGGAAAACTGCGTACCATATTTAAGATCGTACTACCAAGTGCAATTCCGGGTATTTTATCCGGCATCATCTTAGCAATCGGACGAATCGTAGGAGAGACGGCGGCACTTATTTATACATCAGGCACAGTTGCAAATCTTGCGGGATTTTTCGATTCCGGACGTACTTTAGCGATTCACATGTACTCGTTATCGCGTGAGGGTATGCATACAAATGAGGCATATGCGACAGCAGTTGTACTTCTTGTCGTGGTACTAATCATCAACGGGGTATCTTCCCTGATCGCAAAGAAGTTTGAAGCACCGAAGCAGTGATGTGAAAAAGATTTGCAGGCAAAAATAGAGGAGAAAACATGTCAGATGGCTACCTTGTATGGCTCTGGTCGTGTATTAAGGGATTCCCTACCCACAGAACAATGGAAGAATGAGATTTGGAAAGATGGTATTGCAAATATAGATGAACAAGCTAATGGTTTGGGAACATTTGGTTCTACCTTATCTTACCCTTATGTGAATAGTGTAGAAAATCGACAGGCAATCCAGCGCTGGTTTGTAGAAGAAACACGTCTTGGAATACCTGTTGATTTTACTAATGAAGGTATCCGTGGACTTTGTCATGATAGGGCAACCATGTTTCCGGCACAGTGCGGACAAGGTGCTACGTGGAATAAAGAATTGATAAGCGAAATTGCGCGCGTAACAGCAGAAGAAGCGAAAGCATTGGGATATACTAATATTTATTCTCCAATTTTGGATATCGCTCAAGACCCTCGTTGGGGGCGTGTAGTGGAATGTTACGGGGAGGATCCTTTTCTTGTAGGGGAACTTGGAAAGCGGATGATTAAAGGACTTCAGGCAGAGGGACTTGTTGCTACTCCTAAACATTTTGCAGTATATAGTGTCCCTGTGGGTGGGCGTGATGCTGGTACTCGTACAGATCCACACGTAGCGCCACGTGAGATGAGAACACTTTATTTGGAACCTTTCCGTAAAGCTTTTTGTGAAGCGGGAGCATTGGGGGTAATGAGTTCGTATAATGATTATGATGGTGAACCGATTACGGGTAGCTATCATTTTTTGACAGAAATTCTTCGTCATGAGTGGGGTTTTAAAGGCTATGTGGTCTCGGATAGTGAGGCGGTAGAGTTTCTCTATTCTAAACATAAAGTGGCTGCCGATGCTGTGGACGGAGCCGCTCAAGTGATAAATGCCGGACTGAATGTTCGTACGAATTTTTCTTTACCTGAGAATTTCATCTATCCGCTTCGTCATGCTATCAGTGAAGGGAAGATCTCTATGCAAACTATTGACAGTCGTGTTGCTGACGTATTACGTGTGAAGTTTATGATGGGATTATTTGATAATCCTTACAAAGGTGATACCAAGAAGTTGGAAAAGGTGGTACACTGCAAAGAACATCAGAATGTATCTATGAGAGCTGCTTTAGAGTCTATTGTTTTATTGAAAAATGAGAACAATATCTTACCGCTATCTAAGTCTATCAAGAAAGTTGCAGTCATTGGTCCAAATGCAGCCGAAGTTGACAATTTGATATGTCGTTATGGACCTGCTAATGCTCCGATAAAAACAGTATATCAAGGTATAAAAGACTATTTGCCGGATTCGGAGGTGCGTTATGCGAAGGGAGCTGATATTATTGATGAATATTTTCCGGAGAGTGAGCTTTACGATGTACCTCTGAATAAAACAGAAGAAACTATGATAGATGAAGCGGTTGCTTTGGCTAAAGAGTCAGACGTAGCTATTATGGTGTTAGGAGGAAACGAGAAAACTGTACGTGAAGAATATTCACGAACTAATTTGGATTTGTGTGGGCGGCAGGAGAAACTGTTGCAGGCAGTATATGCTACTGGTAAACTTGTTATTCTGGTAATGATAGATGGACGGGCTGCTACAATCAACTGGGCAGAACGTTATATTCCGGGGATTGTGCACGCTTGGTTTCCGGGTGAATTTATGGGTGATGCAATTGCGAAAGTTATTTTCGGCGATTATAATCCGGGTGGAAAGTTGGCGGTGACCTTTCCTCGTTCTGTGGGCCAGATCCCTTTTGCATTCCCGTTTAAACCGGGTTCTGATTCCAAAGGTTTTGTGCGTGTAACAGGTTCCCTTTATCCTTTTGGATATGGTTTGAGCTATACAACTTTTGATTATAGTGCTTTGAAGATAGAAAATCCGGTAATTGGTACACAAGGAAGTGTGAAGCTGAGTTGCAGGGTGAAGAATACGGGCAAAATTGCCGGTGATGAGGTTGTGCAACTCTACTTGCATGACGAGGTAAGTTCCGTGACTACTTATGTGAAAGTGTTACGTGGTTTTGAACGCATCCATTTGCAACCGGGAGAGGAGAAAGTAGTTGACTTCGTGCTTACACCTCAGGATATGGGATTATGGAATAAAGATAATCATTTTATAGTAGAGCCGGGTACCTTTGCTGTAATGGTTGGCAGCTCTTCACAGGATATTCGGTTACAGGGAAAGTTTGAGGTGAAGTAAACCCATGAGAACTGCAAAAGGTATTATCTAAAATCATATTGTTTTTTTCCGATTGATACGGCTGATATGTCTGCCTGGAATTATTTTAACACTATATTCTGTTATTAATATTATTTTAATTAGAAGTTAATACCTTTTAGGTGTCTCATTTAATATGCCGACTTTTATTTTGCGTTTAAAAAAGAGTAAAGTCTGTCTGATGAATAAAAGCGAGCAAACAGATGGTTAGTAAAAAGGCTTGAAATAAGTAAAGAGTTAAAATCTAGTAATATGAATTTGAAAAAACATGTAGTTCTATTCGCAGGAATATTTTTCTGTACTTATCTAATGGCTCAAAGGTCAAGTGAAATCTTATCAGTTTCAGCATCTGTCAATCAAGAGAAAGCTTCACTGGCTTTTGATAAAGATCAGCGTACGGTGTGGGAAGTTGATGGTAAAAATCCGAAGCTAGATCAATGGCTGATGTTTACTCTCCAAACTCCGGGAGATGTGTGTGAAATGTACCTTCAATTGCAGGGAATATCCAAGGACGAACTGAAGCAACAGATGAGTATATTTGTGACATATGACCCGATGAATTTAGGAGAACCTGTCGACTATCAGGTACAAGGTAGCGCCAGAGGGATGAGGGTAACATTTTCGCCTAAATATGGTGCCCATGTAAAACTTGTCTTTAAAGGTAATGTACGTGTGGGGCCTTTCGATATAAAAGAAGTATCAGTTTTTCTGGTTGATGAGGAACTGAAAAATCATAAAGGAGATAAAACGACATTACGTTATATGGATCCTAGACTTCCTGTAAATGAACGTGTGGAAAGCTTATTGTCTGTAATGACACCGGAAGATAAAATGGAATTGATTCGTGAAGGATGGGGGATTCCCGGAATTCCTCATTTATATGTGCCTCCCATTACGAAAGTTGAGGCTGTGCATGGCTTTTCATATGGTAGCGGGGCAACAATATTCCCACAGGCGTTGGCTATGGGAGCGACATGGAATAAGAATCTGACGGAAAAAGTAGCAATGGCTATTGGGGAGGAAACTCTTGCGGCAGGTACCATGCAAGCCTGGTCTCCTGTGTTAGACGTAGCACAGGATGCTCGTTGGGGACGTTGTGAGGAAACCTTCGGCGAAGATCCGGTTTTGGTATCTCAAATTGGCGGAGCTTGGATTAAGGGCTATCAGTCTAAAGGGCTGTTTACAACTCCGAAACATTTTGGAGGTCATGGTGCACCTTTGGGTGGACGTGATTCGCACGATATAGGATTGTCTGAAAGAGAAATGCGTGAGATACATTTGGTCCCTTTCCGACATGTTATTCGTAACTATGCCTGTCAGTCATTAATGATGGCTTACTCTGATTTCTTGGGGGTACCTGTTGCTAAAAGTAAAGAACTTCTGCGTAATATTTTGCGCGAAGAATGGGGATTTGATGGTTTTGTTGTGAGTGATTGCGGTGCTATTGGTAATTTAACATCACGAAAGCATTATACTGCAAAAAACAAGATAGAAGCTGCTAATCAAGCTTTGGCTGCAAGTATTGCTACAAATTGTGGTGATACTTATAATGATAAAGAAGTGATACAAGCTGCAAAAGATGGACGCCTTGATATGGCAAATCTTGATAATGTTTGCCGTACAATGTTGCGTATGATGTTCCGTAATGAATTATTTGAAAAAGAACATAAGGAACCTTTGGATTGGAATAAGATATATCCGGGTTGGAATTCGGACAGCCATAAGGAAATTGCACGTCAATCGGCACGAGAATCTATTGTTATGTTAGAGAATAAGGATGATGTGTTGCCCTTATCCAAGCATGTGCGTACAATTGCCGTATTGGGACCCGGAGCAGACAACCTTCAGCCGGGTGATTATACTCCCAAACTTCGTCCTGGTCAGTTGAAGTCTGTTTTGACAGGTATTAAGCAGGCCGTAGGTAATCAGACGAAAATTCTCTACGAGCAGGGATGTGAATTTACCGGTTCCAATGGTGAAAACATTCCCAATGCGGTGAAAGTTGCTGCCCAGTCGGACGTAGTAGTGTTGGTTTTGGGCGATTGTTCTACCAGCGAGGCTACGACAGACGTTTATAAAACATCTGGTGAAAATCATGATTATGCAACTTTGATTCTGCCTGGCAGGCAGCAGGAACTGTTGGAAGCTGTTTGTGCAACAGGAAAGCCTGTTGTTTTAGTGCTTCAAATAGGTCGCCCTTATAACCTGACAAAAGAGTCGGAGTTATGTAAGGCTATTATTGTTAACTGGTTACCTGGGCAGGAAGGAGGGCTTGCTACGGCAGATGTACTGTTTGGTGATTACAATCCTGCCGGTCGTTTGCCAATGACTTTCCCGCGACACGTAGGACAACTTCCTTTGTATTATAACTTCAAGACTTCAGGACGCCGTTATGAATATGTAGATATGGAATATTATCCTCTTTACCGTTTCGGATTCGGTCTTAGCTATACCTCTTTTGAATATTCGGATTTGAAAGTGGAAGAGAGGGAGAACGGTAATATCATCGCGCACGTGAATGTGAAGAATATAGGTCATCGTGCTGGTGATGAGGTTGTTCAATTGTATGTAACAGATATGTATGCTAGTGTAAAAACACGTATTACTGAATTGAAAGACTTTACACGCGTTCATTTACGACCGGGAGAGTCCAAGAGTATTTCTTTTGAATTAACTCCTTATGAATTGTCACTACTTAATGACAACATGGACAGGGTTGTAGAGAAAGGAACATTCAAAATATTAGTTGGTGGTGTTAGTCCCCAATATATAGCTAAAGACCGTATCAAAGATAGTTTGGGATATGAGGATGCACAAAAAGGTCTATCTGTTATGTTAGAGTATAACCATGGATTTGCGGCAGACTTCGATTTGGCTTTATCCAAAGTGGAAGACAACTTGCTGGCAAAGCAGAGAACAATATGGATCTCTGTCAAGAATAATGGTACTTTAATGGATACAGGAAAGGTCGAAATGTATGTCGACGGTCGGAAAACGGGAGATAAAGTACATTATGAACTTGCTCCGGGAGAAGAAAAACTGATACCTTTTATTGTAGATAAAGACAGTAACCAATCTGTTGTATTTGCTACTAAGTATAAAGTGCTATCTATTTAGGCATATATGTGGATTTATACGTAATGTAGTGTATTTGTGGGTTACAGGCTGAAAATAGTGATGCCTTAAGTCCAAATTAAGACCTTTATTAAGTATGTGGCTGTAAATTTGCCAGTATAAATATAAAATTATTGATTACATATGAAAAATTACCTATTTACTTTACTTGCCCTCTCATTCGTATTGGCAGGGTGTAATGGCTCGAAACAAGCTAAAACGGTTACTTTGGGACCTAATCCTTTTATTACTCACATGTATACAGCTGATCCTTCCGCTCATGTGTGGGAAGATGGACGGCTTTATGTCTATGCCTCCCATGATGTAGATCCTCCGCGGGGGTGTGATTTAATGGATCGTTATCATGTGTTTTCCACAGATGATATGGTGAATTGGACCGATCATGGAGAAATTTTGAATTCTTCGCAAGTGTCATGGGGAAGAAAGGAAGGAGGTTTTATGTGGGCACCCGATTGTGCTTATAAAGATGGAACCTATTATTATTATTTCCCCCATCCCAGTGGAACGGACTGGAACCATACTTGGAGAGTGGGAGTTGCAACCAGCAAACATCCGGCTAAGGATTTTACAGTGCATGAGGAATTTATTGAGATGATTGGCATGGAAAACGATTGTTTTGCCATGATAGATCCTTGTGTTTTCGTGGATGATGATAAACAGGCTTATTTCTATTATGGTGGTGGAGGTCGCTGTGTTGGGGCCAAAATGAAAAACAATATGATGGAACTGGCTGAGCCGTTGCGGCCGATGGAAGGTTTGAAAGATTTCCATGAAGCAGCTTGGATACATAAAAGAAACGGTATCTATTATTTGTCTTATGCTGATAATCATGCGGAAAATGGGAAAGGAGCTAACCGCCTGAATTATGCAACAAGTAATTCTCCATTGGGTCCATGGACTTATCAAGGAATTTATCTGGAGCCTACGGGTTGTGACACAAGCCATGGATCCATTGTAGAATATAAGGGAGAATGGTATGCTTTCTATCACAACAGCTCTATTTCGGGGAAAGGTAATCTACGCTCTATTTGTGTAGATAAGTTGTACTACAATCCGGATGGTACCATACAAGTGGTAGAGCAGACAAAATAGTTAGTCGGTTATCTATTATATTACAAATGAATATAAACAAAAATGTTGTTATGAAATTTATGCATTGTTTAGCTTCCGTAATTTTAGCTTCCATATTGGGTGCTTGCGGAGAAGTACAAAATCAAAAAATAATCGGTAGAGCTCCAGTTGACTATGTAAATCCCTATATGGGGAATATCAGTCATTTGTTAGTTCCTACTTACCCAACTGTCCATCTTCCCAATAGTATGCTCCGCATCTATCCGGAAAGAGCAGATTACACCTCTGATAAAATAAAAGGCTTACCGGTCATTGTCACCTCGCATCGGGGAAAGTCTGCATTCAGCCTGTCTTTCTATCAGGGAGCAGAGAGCGGATTACAACCGGTATATTACTATTGTTATGATAATGAAGTGATAAAACCCTATTCCTATTCTTCCTATTTTGAAGAAGAAGAGGTTTCCACTAAATTCGCTCCTTCCCACCAGGCAGGAATCTATGAACTAAGTTTCCGGAAAAACAATGCTCCATATTTAATACTTAGTACCACCAATGGTGAGCTTAAAACTACGGAGAATACCATTTCCGGTTATCAGAACATAGATCATCAAACCAAAGTATATGTTTATATGGAGACTTCCGCACTGCCGGAAAAAACGATGACTGTCAGCAAAGAAGAAATAAATCACAGCCACACTGCCATAAAAGGCAAGAACGTGGGTATCGCTCTCTTATATTCAACAGATATAAAAACAATCAAAGTTCGCTACGGCATTTCCTTCATTGATGAAAAGCAAGCAAAAGCCAACCTACAGCGGGAAATAAAAGATTATGATGTGGAAAACCAGATGAACATTGCCAAAAACATCTGGAATCAAACATTAAATAAAATCAAAGTGGAAGGAATAGACGAAAATGCAAAAGCAATATTCTATACTTCCCTCTACCGGACTTACGAACGGATGATTTGCCTTTCGGAAGACAACCGCTATTACAGTGCTTTCGACAATAGTATCCACAAAGATTCTGTCCCATTTTATACCGACGATTGGATTTGGGACACGTATAGAGCAGTCCACCCCTTACGTGTTATCATCGAACCACAAATGGAAGCTGACATGATTCAGTCTTTTATCAGAATGGCACAGCAAATGGAACATAACTGGATGCCTACATTTCCTGAAGTTACGGGAGACAGCCGTAGAATGAATTCCAATCACGGTGTAGCCACTGTTATTGATTCATATATAAAAGGAATCCGTAACTTTGATTTATCAGCTGCTTACGAAGCCTGCAAACTTGGTATTACAGAAAAAACGTTAGCCCCGTGGTCAGGCATAAAGGGAGGTGAAATCACAAAATTCTATTGGGAAAACGGATATTTACCGGCATTGGCACCGGGAGAACAAGAAACAGCTGACGAAGTACACCCATTTGAAAAACGCCAACCGGTAGCCGTCACTCTAGGTACGTCTTACGATGAATGGTGTCTGGCACAAATAGCCAAACAACTTGGGTATGAGAAAGACTATAACTACTTTCTACAAGGGAGTAAAAACTATCGGAATATTTTCAATCCTGAAACAAAATTCTTCCATCCCAAAAATGCAAAAGGCGAATTCATAGAACCCTTTGATTATGCCACTGCCGGTGGATTAGGTGCTCGTGAAGCATACGGCGAGAATAACGGTTGGATATACCGATGGGATGTTCCCCATAATATTGCTGATTTAATTGAACTGATGGGAGGGAAAGAAGCATTCAGAAATAATCTTGAAACGATGTATAACACCCCATTGGGCGAAGCCAAATATGTATTTTATGCACAATTACCGGATCATACGGGTAATGTAGGTCAATTTTCAATGGCTAATGAACCCAGTATGCACATTCCTTATCTGTACAACTATATAGGAGAGCCCTGGAGAACTCAAAAAAGAGTAAGGACATTGCTCGATGAATGGTTTAGAAATGACCTGATGGGACTCCCGGGCGACGAAGATGGCGGAGGAATGTCAGCATTTGTAGTCTTCTCCATGCTAGGTTTCTATCCTATTACTCCTGGTTTGCCTATTTATGTCATCGGAACTCCTATGTTCGAAAGAGCAGTTATTGAAACAGGAGCCGGCAAATCATTCGAAGTCATTGCGCACAACTATTCGCCGACAAATAAATATATCCAATCAGCCAAATTAAATGGCAAAGATTGGAACCAGTCCTGGTTCGAACATAAAGAACTGATGAATGGCGGCAAACTGGAATTTACAATGGGAAACACTCCCAATAAGAATTGGGCGGCAGACAGTGTGCCCCCTTCTTTTGAAATGAATAAATAACAGAATATGAATAAAATATTATTTGTCCTTTTATCGCTTTTGACTTCTCTGCAATCATACTCCCAAGAGCAAAATGAAAAAGAAGTTTCATTTCTCTTGTTGGGAGATATACACTATGATTTATTGGAAGATCACGATATGGAATGGTTATCCACCAAACCGGATGATCTGCGCCAAGTTACCAAAGAATATTCAGTATTCACGAAAAATACATGGCCGGAATTCTCCCGGATAATCAGCGGGCAAGTTCAAAAACACCAGCCGTCAATAAAAGCCGTTCTGCAAATGGGGGACTTGTCAGAAGGACTGGCCGGTTCTCCACAAAAAGCAATACAGATGGCTAACAGTGCCTTTAAAGCTGTCAACAAAATGAATCTGAAAGTACCTTTCATTATGACTAAAGGTAATCATGATATCACAGGGCCAGGGGCTAAAGAAGCTTTTGAAAAAGTATACTTACCCAATATGGCAAGGTTGGCAGGACATCCATCCTTACAGTCAGCCAATTACACTACTACTCTTGATGATGTATTATTTGTGTGTTATGATCCATGGGATCGGAATCCGGAAGGGCTACAACAATTAGAAAAGTCACTAGCCGGTTCGAAGGCAACTTACAAGTTTGTCATGTTACACGAGCCTGTGATTCCGGTAAACGAAAGATGCTGGCATGTATTCCGACAAGATAATGCCAAGAGGGAACAATTGCTGCAAATCATTGCCAGTCAACAAGCAATCGTGCTCTGTGCACATCTGCATCTATACTCCGTTGTCTGTCGGGACACTCCTTGGGGACCTATCGTTCAGATTCTCGTCAACAGTGTCATCAAAGATAAAAATATGCTGGTTCCGAAAAATGTAGTTGCAGACTATGGTCCTGAATTTGTAACGGCACACCCACAATGGCAACCTTCTACTCTACAACAGCGTATGGAATGGATTGATAAAGAAACTCCCCATATCCGTTTTTTCAAACAAATGGATTTACCGGGCTACGGCATCCTTTCTATTGACAAAGAAAACAACAAGATGCAATTAGAATATTATGCCGCATTTGGAGAAAAGCCATACGATACAGTCAACATATCCGAATTACTTACTTCTAATTAAAAACATATTAGCCATGAATGTAAAATTTAAAGCTCATTTATTTATTTTCTCCTTATTCTTTTGCTATAATCTATCAGCACAAGAAATCGTCAAAGGAGATTTTAAGAACGAAAATCCACAAAGTTCGTATGTTCCTTCATTTGACATGGATGCTACCGACAAACCGGTGAAGAATGTCATCTTAATGATAGGTGACGGCATGGGACTGGCGCATATCTGTTCAGGAATGTATGCCAATCAAGGACAGCTTACTATCACTAATTTAAAAACATGCGGTTTCGTCAGAACGCAATCTGCCAACAAGTTTACAACAGATTCAGCTGCTTCCGGAACTGCTTACTCAACCGGAAAAAAAACTAAAAACGGAGCGCTCGGAATGGATGAAAATAACCAAGTTATTCCAAACTTACCGGAGAAGTTATCCGGCTATGGCTACATTTCAGGAATCGTTACCACTGACAATCTCGACGGAGCTACTCCTGCTGCTTTCTTTGCTCACCAACCGGAACGTGGAATGTCTAAAGAAATTTGGGCAGATCTTCCTAACAGTAAGCTGACATTCTTTTCTGCCGGTAGTTATGAACTATTTGAAAAACAAGCACCAAACGTTCAAAAGGAAATCAAAAAAGAGTTTACCATCATAGAGGAACCGAATGACAAAGCTATCAAGAAATCTAAAAAACTGGGATACTTACCCACAAAGAGCAAAACAGCTTCTGTAAACGAAAACCGGGGAGATTTCCTTCCGTCTACCACCCAAATGGCTATTGACTATCTTTCGAGCAGGAGTACTAACGGTTTCTTCTTAATGGTAGAAGGTGCCCGAATAGATAAAAGTGCGCACAGCAATGATTATTCGGCAGTTGTCCGTGAAGTATTGGACTTTGATAAGGCGGTAGAAGCTGCCATCAGATTTGCAGAAAAAGATGGAAATACATTAGTGATTATTTCAGCTGATCATGAAACCGGAAGAATTATATGATAAAGAGTTGGGTGCATTAGAGCAGATCGACAACGAT
>OGKG01003292.1_pt1 | contig 15393 bp, 14 predicted proteins | sample 1572201 | NCBI WGS metagenome assembly OGKG01 (sample SAMEA2582146, study PRJEB24529) | metagenome | biome: Human gut stool | place: China | collected 2011 | reverse complement strand
TGCAATTGAAGTTATTTCAAAATTATACCCAGACAATATGATTGTTGTTAGACAAGACAGTCCTTTAGTTATTGGAACTTGTGAAGATGAAAAATATTTATCTTCTGACATACCAGCAATACTTTCTTATACTAGAGATTTTTATCTTTTAAATGATTTAGAATTTGTATTATTAACAAAAGATTCTGCTAAATTTTATGATAAAGACTTAAATGAAATAGAAAAACATACACAAACAATAGAATGGAATTCTTCTGCTGCTGAAAAAGATGGTTTTGATGATTTTATGTTGAAGGAAATTTATGAACAACCAACAGCTATAAGAGAAACTATTGGTGCAAAAATAAATCTAAATTCAAAATGTGAGTTTGACGAACTAGGATTCACAAAAGATTATTTATCTAGTCTAAATAAAATTTATATTGTAGCTTGTGGAACTGCAATGCATGCAGGTCTTAGTGGAAAAAATGCAATTGAAAAACTTTGTAGAATTCCTACTGAAGTTGATATAGCTTCTGAATTTAGATATAGAGACACAATTATAGATGAAAAAACTTTATGTATTTTTATCTCTCAATCTGGAGAAACAGCAGACACAATAGCAGCACTTAAACTTTCTAAAGAAAAGGGTGCTAAAACTTTAGCTATTACTAATGTAATTGGAAGTTCTATAACAAGAGAAGCTGATTATTCAATTTACACTCATGCAGGTCCAGAAATTGCTGTTGCATCAACTAAAGCTTATACATCTCAAGTTATGCTAATAAATATTCTAGCAATATATTTTGCAGAAATTTTATTTGGAGAAAATTCAAAATTAATTAAAGATTTAAAACAAGATATTTTAGATTTACCTAAAAAAATTGAAGAGACTTTAAAATGTAATGAAGAAATTAAAAAATTTGCTCAACAAATATATCAAGAAAAAGACGTATTTTTCTTGGGTCGTGGAATTGATGAAACCGTTGCTAAAGAGGGTTCTTTAAAACTAAAAGAAATTTCTTATATTCATTCTGAAAGCTATGCAGCAGGTGAATTAAAACATGGACCTATAGCACTAATAGAAAACGGAATTACTGTTATAAGCATTATGACAGATGCAAATTTAGTTAAGAAAACTGTAAGTAATATTCAAGAAGTTATTACTCGTGGTGCTAAGACTTTAGTTGTAACAAATCAAGATGTTGATAAAAATATGTTTGATGAAGTAATAACAATCCCAAAAACAGATTGTTTTATTTCCCCTATTTTATCAGTTATTCCGCTTCAATTACTTGCTTATTATATTTCTAAAGAAAAAGGATTGGATGTTGATAAACCAAGAAATTTAGCAAAGTCTGTCACAGTTGAATAAAAAAAAATAAAAGAAATCAAATTGATTTCTTTTATTTTTTATTCTCCCATTTCCATATCGCTATCTTTTTCCTCTTGAACACTATGCATTGAATCACTTTCATTTAATTCATCTAATTGTTTATCTGTATTCCAGCCTAATTCTGTATTTTCATTACTTACATGATATTGGAAACCTTTTACTTGATTTACAATATCTTCTGGTAAATTGCTAAGTTCATCTGGTGAGATTGTACAAATTTTATTTCCTTGTTCATCTAATAAATTTAATAAATCTACTTTTACTGCTTCTTGATAATTTTTAAAATTACCTGAATTTCCAGTACCATCTGGCGAACTATAATATTTTCCACTACTTATTTTCCATTTATTATTTACTAAATTATTTAATTTAGATATAACAGGATTTTGTTGTTCAATGCTATTATCTGTATTTTGTGTTTTTTGCGTTACTTCAGCAACTTCATCATTTTTTTCTTTGTTTTCTTGTTGCACAACTACTGCATTTGGTTCTATATTAATATGATATTTATTTTTAAAATTAATATCATTTTTATTATTTTCAGTTGTATATTCTATATTATTATTTTCTTTATTATTAACATCTTGCATTTTATTATTTTTATTTACCCCAAATAATGAAATACCTGTAATCGCTAAAGCACCTGCAATTCCCACCAATGATGCTCTTCCCAAATATTTTTTTGCTTTTTCTTTATCAATGTTGATATTTAATTTTGGCATATGAAAACTTTTAAATTTCATTTTAGGAAATTTCGATTTGCTTAAGCTTAATATCTTTTTATCTTTTTGTTGTATATTTTCCTTTTTTCCTGACTCTAATAATTTTACATCTTTATTATTTCTGAATATTCTTATAAATTTACCAAAAACTTTAGCTCCAAAGTATTTTTCTTGATTTGCAACCCTTTTCATATATCTAAACTTTTCTTTTAATGTTGCTCCTTTTTGAAACATTATTCCTTTTGTATTATATATAAATTCAATATCCAATTTGTCTAGTGATTTTTTATTAAATACAATTTGTCTTTTTTGATACTCTTGCTCTGTTTCATTACTTTTTCTACTTAGATTTCTAGTTGCTATTTTTAGATATCTTTCAGCATAATCTTGTGAACTTTTTTTATCATACTCTTTTAGTAATTTATAAGCTATTACATCTACATTTTTTAGTGTTCTCTCTCTAGCTAATTTATATTCATTTTCAGCTAAATTTTCATCCATTGCTTCTTTTAATGATTCATAACCTTGAATTTTTAATTTTTTTATTTCTTTATATGCATGTGGATTAATAGTTTTTAAGTTTTCTACCAACTTTTGTTGTAAATATTCATGATTTTTTAGTATTTGTTCCATACGCATACTAATTATACGTTCCGATGTTCCATGTTTATATGTAGAATCTTCAACTCCATTTATAACTTTTGAAGCATAGCACCAGCCATCATCCCCAATAAGTTTATAATTATTGGCTTTTGAATCAGCAATTATTTTTAATTTTACCTTTTCATCAATATCAGTTACTCTTAATCTTACATCATTATCCCATATATGATAATTATATTGATATTGGTTATTATCATCGCTTTCTATTTCGTCCTCATCCATATTATATACTTCTGGTTCTTTAGAAATATATTTTATTTCCTTTTTGTTAATATTTGAAAAGCTCTTTGGTGTTTTTCTTTCTTGCCTTTCAATTTCTTTGTTTTTCATTTTTTCTCTTTTAATTTTTATTTTTTCTTTTTTAGTTTTTCCATGATTTTTAGTTTGTTTTATTTTATCTTGTTCTATTTTATTTTGTTGTTCATTATTTTGTTTTGCTTGTTCTTGTTTATCACTTTCTCTTTTTTTTAATGATTTTTCCATTCTTTCAACAAGTTTTTCTACACTATTTTCATTTTCCATATATTTTCCCCACCTTATCTTTTGATAAATATATCATAACACATAAATAAAAAAAAAACTATAAAAAACTTTAAAAAATTAAAAAAAATTATAATTATATTCCAAATTATAATTTTCCCCTAAACAATTAATAATTTAACAATAATCAAACATACTGCACCTGGTAATCCTAATAATCCAATTAAAATACTTGTAAAAATATTTAAACCAATGTGAAATCCCCATAATCCACCTATTAAATTAATTAAAAATATTAATACTCCCCCTATTATAGAATTAATAACTAATTTTACTATTTTTGTTATAGGAACAATAAAAATTTTTCCAAAAATTATTAAAAAACAAATACAAGCCAAATATGTAAGTAAATTTGTTTCCATATTCATCCCTCTTCAAACTTAATTTATACATTTTTATGCAAGTTTGGGGCAAATATTACAATACTTTAACTTATTTCTTCTTCATAATTTGAATATTCTATTTGATTTATACTATCTATTGTGATTCCCTTTGCTTTTGCTAATTTAAATAAATAATTTAGTTTTGCCTGATTTGCTTTAATTTGATATATATAATAATCAACTAAATCTAATTCTGCAAATTCAAAGTTTTTATTATTATTTTTTAATTCTTCTCTAGTTTTTATTATGTTTTTTATTAACTCTATTTCTTTATTCATTTCCTCACCTTTTCTATCATCTAACATAATTTCACTTCCACTTCACTTAAATTTTAGATATTATATGCAAAAAATAATAAATTATACTAAAAAAATAATTATTCATCACCTTATTTTCCAACTTTTTTACCAAAAATACTTGTTTTTTTTGCCATTTTATAAGATAATATATATGTAGAATTAAAATATAAAAAGGGGCTATATATAATGAAATTTTTAGACAAGTTTTTAAAAAAATTAAATACAAGTAGAAATACCTTTTTTACATATATACTAACTCTTATAACTGCATATTTAGCAGTGGATAGAATTGTAGAAATGTTATTAATGTTATTCACAGGTGTTTCTTATTCTTATTGGGGGCCAATAAAATATACTTTAGCACTTGCATGCCCTGTATTTGCTTATTTATTTTCTGGTTCTTCTGAATTTTCTTCAAGTAAGAAACAAAAAGTAACTTTATTTAATGTATATATTATAGGATTATCAATAATTGCTATTTCAATGTTCACCCAATGGTTAAATATGGTAGCGTGGCTTTTATTGATATCACATCCAAATTATGTTGAATTAGTTACAAACTTTTCAGATTTAATAAGACATGCATTTACATCAATTACTGTCTTATTCCCATTATTTATTATACCAAAAGTATTTAATTTCTTATACTTTGGTGTAAATGATAGTAAAGATATGACTCGTTCTATTTGGGATTATGCAGGTATTGATTTATCAGATACAAAAAAAGATCATGGTCCATATACTTGTGAGGTATATTTATGTCAAAATAGTGAAACTGGAGCAACTATAACAATTCCTGAAGATTCAAGATACCAAAGTATGTTCGTTTGTGGTGGTTCTGGAACAGGAAAAACAGCTCTTGTATATGAACCATTAATTGCTAGAGATTTAGAAAGAAAATTCTTCTTTAGAGAAGTTTCAAAAGAATTAGGTTTTACTGCTTTAAAAACAGGAATTGCCACACTTACAAAACCTTATGATAATGATTATTTAAATGAAAACTTTAATTTAAACATGTTAGTTCCTACTTCTGGAAACGAAAGTGTTTATAAAGCTTTTATGAAAAAAATGATATTAGATGATTCTGTTGAAACAACTTATAGAAATTGTGGTATTACTGTATTATCTCCAGATAGAGAAATTACAGACCATATGACTAATGTATGTAAAAATTTTGGATTATCTTACGAAATAATTGATCCAACTGATAAAACTTCAATTGGTTTAAACCCATTTGTTTATGACAATCCAAGCAAAATAGCTGTTACTATTTCTTCTGTTTTAAAAGCTATGTATAATAATACACACAGTGAAATCGAAGAAGCTTATAGAGATGATGCTGCAATTCAAGCTATTGAAAATGTTACAATTCTTTTAAAAGAAATGTACCCTAGAATGAATGAAGGAATGTTACCAAACTTAGAAGATATGCTTAAAATGCTTACAAACTTTGATTTAGTTGAAAAAATGTGTGAAATTCTATGTCATAATGAAGAATTAAAAGAAAAATATAGTTTACAAATTGCTTACTTTAAAAAGCATTTTTATAAAACAGGTTCTGGAAGAGACGAAACAGAAAAATATGTATATTCAGCAGTTACTCAATTAGATAGTTTATTAAGATTACCTGGTGTAAGATCTATCTTATGTAATAGACACAATAATTTAGATTTTGATAAAATGTTATCAGATGGAAAAATAGTTTTTGTTTGTACTAGACGTGGTGATTTAGGAGCTACATCTCATAAAGCCTTTGGATTATTCTTCTTAATCTCAATGCAAAATGCAGTATTAAGAAGACCAGGAACTGAAAAATCTAGAGTACCTAACTTCATGTATATAGATGAATTTCCAGACTTTATATGTAAAGCTACTGAACCAATCTTTACAATGTATAGAAAATACAAAATTGGTACAACAATTTCAGCACAAAACTTATCTCAACTTGAAACACCAACTGAAAGAGAAAACTTTAGACAAGTTATTTTATCAAACTGTGCAAGTAAAATATTTACAGGTGGTGGAACAGTAGAAGATTTACAATGGTGGGAAGTTCAATTAGGCCAACATAGAGAATGGGATATGTCAAATTCAATAGACTTTGATAAAATGAAATATGAATCAAAACATGGTGGCGTTAGTTGGAAATTTATTCCTAACTTTAAAGTTGGTAAATTACAAACTTTGGGAACTAAAGATTGTGCATATCTTATAAGAGCCTCTAATGGAAAACCTCTTGCTGGTCAAGGTAAATTAAATTTCTTAGAATCTAAATATAAAGAACCTAAGAAAATAAAAAATTTTGATTTTGGGAAATATTCTGATAGAGTTACAAGTGATATTGAAATTGAAGATGATACTCCAACTAAAAAGAAATTTGATTTAAAAAATTTAGATTTTAAAGATGAAAGAAATGAATTTAATCCAGTTCAAACAGATGTAACTGATTCAGATTATTTATTTGATAATGAAGATGCAATAGTTGTTAATTTAAATAATAAAAATAAAAAGAAAATGTAATTTACACATTTTCTTTTTTTATATCATAATTCCTAATGTATCTATAACTATTCCAACAATAACACCAATTGAATATAATAAAACTACAATTTTAATATTCTCTTTAATTTCGTTATTAGTTTTAAATAACACAGCTAGTCCAATTCCTGCTCCTGTTAATAAACCTGCCATCATACTTCCAAATGATATAACCTTTTGTAAATACATATTTGTAATAATTACTGATGCAGCACAATTTGGTATTAATCCTATTAATGCTGATACTAGTGGTCCAATTATTGGTTTATTTAATAGTAGATTTGCTATTGCCTCTTCACCAATGAAATGAACTATTGTATTTATAATAAATGAAATTATAATTATATATACAAATATATTTAAAGTATGATGTATTGAAGATTTTAAAATTCCATTTTCGTTACAATGACAATGTTCTTCTTCACATACTTGTTCAATATTTTCTTTTATTTTATTTTTTGTTAATACATTTATTACTAAATCAATTATAAATCCAGCAATCATTCCTATTACTAATTTTATTGCTAATATTTTTAAGATAATAATTGGAGATACTGCTTCAGATATAAATATTGGAAGCATTTCATCTGAGGTTGATAGATATACAGCAATTAGGGTTCCTAAAGTTATAACTCGTCCTGCATATAAATTAGTAGCAGATACTGAAAATCCACATTGTGGAAATATTCCTAATAAACTTCCAAAAAATGGACCCCATTTTCCTGATTTTTGTATGGTTTCTTTTGATTTATGCTTCATTTTATGTTCTATATATTCCATCAATAAATATGTTATAAATAAAAATGGTAATAATTTTATAGAATCAATTAATGTATCTAATATTACATCTAACATTTTTTTATTCCTCCCCAAATATTTGCATTTACTAGTTTAACATAAAATGCTGAACTTTGCAATATTTTTTATTACAAAATTCAGCACTCACTTATCTTCTTCTAAAGCATCCACAAAAACTACCATTGTTTCCATTGTTATTTGGAAATACATTTGCTCTTACTGCAATAGAATCATTTGATGTATTACAATTACATGAAACACTATTGTTGTTACTGTTTCTACCATTATTAGGGCAATTTGTATTAATTGTTAACAAATCATTTTCAACTCCATTACATCCATTGCTACTTATTGTTAATAAATTTCCATTATCATTATTTGAAACTCCACCGTGTTATTGATAATAGTTGAGTTGAATTATTGTTATTATTTGAATTTTGATTTCTTTCTCTGCTACCACAATATGATTCTTCTCTTCTATCAAGTTCTCTTAATATTCTGCAAACTAGACTTGTTAATACAGCTGTTATAAATGCTAAAATAGTATATGCTATTGTTGCAACTAAATAAATTAGATTTCCTAATATAAATGTTACAACTAAAAATATTGCAAATATAATTGCAGCTATCAAAAATGGACATTTAAATATTTTTTGTAATGCAATTGATATAATTATTGTTGCTATTGGTAAAGCAAAAAATATAAGTAAATTAGTCATTTTTTTCTCCTTTCAGATTATCTTTTTTGTAATTATAAAATTCAAATTTAAATTTTATAATTATTTTTTTACTATATTTTATGCTTTTTTCGATTATTTGTTACCTTTCATAATTTACACTAACTAAGAACAATCCTTGTGGTGGTAATGTTTTACCAGCCATTGCTCTATCTTTAGCTTCTATTATACTTTTTATTTCTTCTGGTTTGATTTTTCCACTTCCGACTTCTACTAATGTTCCAGCTATGATTCTTACCATATTATATAAAAATCCGTTACCTGTTAATTCTATATAAATTCTTTCATTTGGCATTTGTATAACCTTTGCACTATAAATCGTTCTAACACTACTTTTACTACTAGTTCCACTAGCTTTGAAAGATTTAAAGTCATGTTCTCCTTCTAAATATTTTGCACCTTCTTGCATTTTTCCTACATCTAATTTTATTGGGATATGTGTTTCTAAATTTCTATATATTGCGGATGGAATATCTGAATTATTTATAACATATCTATATGTTTTCTTTTTACAACTTAATCTACTATGAAATCTTTCTTCTACCTCTTCTGCTTTTAATATTCTAATTGATTTTTTTAAATTTGAATTTATTGCTATTGCTATCTTTTCTATTGGTATATTAGAATTGGTTTTAAAATTTGCAACTTGTCCTAATGCATGAACACCAGCATCAGTTCTTCCAGAAGCATTTAATTCTACCTCTTCTCCTGTTATAGTTTTTATTGCTTGTTCTATTGTTCCTTGTATATTTAGTTTATTTGGTTGTTTTTGCCATCCATTAAATTCTTTTCCATCATATTCTATTGTTAATTTTATATTTCTCATAAAAACTCCTATAATAAAACTCCAAAAGCCGCCAAATAAGCGACTTTTATTTTAATTTTCTTTATTCTCTTCTTTTTCTTTTTTTCTTAAGCTTTGTTTTATGCTTTTTAATCTATCTTTTTTCACAACTGTTTTTTCTGTAAAACGTTTAGTAACAATATTGCTTATTAAAATTTTCTTCAAAGTATCTTCTCTTACATCTGCAATTAGTGTTCCATCTTTTGCAACTGATATTTTTCCTGTTTCTTCCGATACAACCACTACTATTGCATCAGATTCTTTTGAGACACCTATTGCAGCTCTATGTCTTGTTCCTAATTCTTTTGCAATATCAGCATCATCAGCTAATGGTAATACACAAGCGGCTGCTGCTATTTTATTATTACTAATAATTACTGCTCCATCATGTAATGGTGTTTTTGGAACAAATAGATTAACTAATAATTGTGGTGATACTTCTGAGTTCATTGGTACACCTGTTGATATTATATCCTGAATATTTATGTCTCTTTCAAATACTATTAAAGCTCCTGTTTTTGTTTTTGAAAGTTCTGTTGCAGCTATTACAACTTTATATACATCTTCTTTTGTTTTTGTTGCTAAATCACTTTGTATTCCAAAAAATTTTGTTAATTTATTAGTTCCTAATTGTTCTAATCCTCTTCTTAATTCAGGTTGGAATATTACAACTAATGCAATAACACCCCAATTCATTATTCCTGTTAAAATTGAATTTAATATATTTAAGTTAAGCAATCCACTTACCCAAGTTGCAATTATTAGAAATGCAATTCCTTTTATTAATTGCCAAGCTCTTGAACCTTTTACCATTCTAAAAAATGCATATAATAAAAATATAACTATTGCTAAATCTAATATTGCTGTAAATAAACTAAAAGGATTATCTTTTAGTGATTGAAAAAAAGCTAATATATTCTCATCATAAAACTTCATCCAATTACTACTTATACTATTTCCCATAAAATACACCTCTTATATTAATGAATATATTAATGTTGCTGATGTTGCAAGTATCATAAGTAAAGCTAAAATTCCCGCCATAATTTTAATAAATACTTGTCCTTTATCAAATTGTTTTTGTTGTTTTGTTTTTATTTTCTTTTCTTTATTATTTTTCATTCCTATTCCTCCATCAAAATCTATATTTATTATAGCCTTTTTTAGGTTGTATTGCAATATGATATTTAAAGATTTATTTCTATTTTATTATTTCAAATATTATTGGTTCTGCTTTTACTTGATTTGAAGATATTTTTATTATATTTTTTATTTGTTCTTTTGCTATTGTTAATTTTTGTAAATCGTTAGCATGTATATAACCAATTACATCTCCTTTTTCTACTTTAGCAGATACTTTTTTATCAAGAACTATTCCTACAGAATAATCAATTCCATCTTCTTTTCTAATTCTTCCTGCTCCTAAACCACAAGCAACTTTCCCTATATCTTCAGCATTTATTTCATTTATAAAGCCTGAACTTTGTGCTATTATTGGTTCTACATATTTTGCTTTTTCGAATTTATCTAAATTTTCTAGATATGAAATATCTCCACCTTGGTTATTAACTAATTCTAGAAATTTATTGTAACCTTTTCCGTTATTTATGTTTTCTAATAGTTTATTTTTATTTTCTTCTAAGTCATCACCTAATCCTGCTAATTTTACCATATATGCTCCAAGTTCTAAAACAACTACCTTTAAATCTTCTGGCATTTCTCCTTTTAAAAATTTTATTGCTTCAATTACTTCTAAGTTATTACCTACTGCTTTTCCTAATGGTTCATTCATATTTGTTAAAACACATACTGTTTCTCTATTAGCTAATTTTCCTATTTCAATCATTTCATTTGCTAATTCTTCAGCTTGTTTGATATTTTTCATAAATGCACCGCTTCCAACAGTTACATCTAAAACAATTTTTTCTGCTCCACTTGCAATTTTCTTACTCATAATACTTGATGCAATTAATGGTATACTTTCAACACAAGAAATACTATCTCTTAATGCATATAATTTTTTATCAGCCGGAGCTAAATTTAATGTCTGTGAAATCATACTTATACCAATGTTTTCAACATTTTTTATAAAATTGTTGATATCTATATTTGTTTTATACCCTGGTATAGATTCTAGTTTATCTACAGTACCCCCAGTAAATCCTAGACCTCTACCAGACATTTTTGCAACAGGTACTCCTAGAGATGCAACTAATGGTAATAAACATATTGATACTTTGTCTCCCACTCCCCCTGTTGAATGTTTATCTACTATAATCTTATTTAAACTCTTTAAATCTAATATTTCTCCTGAATGTGCCATTGCTAATGTTAAATCTGTAGTTTCTCTTTTTGACATTCCATTTAAAAAAATTGCCATTACTAATGCTGCTGCTTGGTAATCTGCAATTTGCTCATTAACATATGCATCCACAAAATATTTTATCTCATCATTTGTTAATTCTTGTTTTTCTCTCTTTTTTTCTATAATTTCTAAAATATTCATCTCTTTTGTCTCCTATACAAAATTTTTTGTAAAACTTCTTCTATGAATTGGACATAATCCATGTTCTTTAATTGCAGCTATATGTGCTGCTGTTCCATAGCCTTTATGTTTTGCAAATCCATATTGAGGATATACTTCATCCCATTCTCTCATAATTCTGTCCCTTGTTACTTTTGCAAGAATTGATGCTGCACCTATTGAATAGCATTTTGCATCACCTTTAATAATAGATTCATAAGGTACACCATCTGTATCAATATGTTGAAGTGCATCTATAATTATTAAATCTGGTCTAACATCTAATCCTTTTACAACACTTGTAACACCTTGTTTTGTAGCATTTAAAATATTTATATCATCAATTACATCTTGTCCTATTATTGCAACTGAGTAACTAATTGCTTCTTCTATTATTTTGTCATATAATAACTCTCTCTTTTTTTCAGATACTTTTTTTGAATCATTTACTCCTTCTATCATTGAATCTGCTGGCATAATCACTCCAGCAACAACTACAGGTCCAGCAAGTGGTCCTCTTCCAGCTTCATCTATTCCACAAATTGCATTAAATCCTTTTTGATGTAATTCTTTTTCTATTTGTTTTAAATTTATTAATCTTTCTAATTCTTTTTCTTTCATTTCGTATTTTGCTTCCTTTATTTTAATCTTACTTGTTTTATATCTTTTAGTGAATATACAACATTTCCTTCATCATCAAATCCTTCTGTATTATATATTTCAATTGTACTATCTTTTAAGTTATATTTTACTATATAATACCCATTTTTTTCATCTGATTTTACATTTTTTAATCCCATATCTATTAAATCTTGTGTACTTAATTTATAGTAATAAGTATTATTTGTATTATCTTCTTGAATTTTTTCAGTTGTTATTTTTGTATTATTATCAAATATATTTCCATCAACAATTTCTTCACCTGTAAATTCGTTTTTAGCTGTATTTACTCTATTTGTTTTTTCTTCTTCTGTTGCTTTATCAAAACTTGTTCCAAGTCTAAATTTTGCATTTTCTATTTGCTCTTTAGCTTTTACTTCTATTAATAACATATTTGTTTTTAAGTTTTCCAATTTTGAGTTTTTTATTGCATTATTTCCTGCTCCTATTGATATTCCAGCAATTATTAATAATACTACTATTGTTATTACTAATGCTACCATTGTTATTCCTCTATTTTTTTTCATTTATATTCCTCCATTCTTTTACTTATTATATATGTAGAACGTGTTTTTTTCAAGGAGTTTTTAATATTTTTTAATTTTAAAAAAGTGCAAACAATTTATACATTATTTTCACACAATTTTCACAATTCTATTGTATTATTAGATAAAATTAGGTTATGATATAATCATAAATAAAATACATAATTTATTTTAGGAGGTATTCTTATGGAAGAAAACGAAAAAAACGAAACAAAATTTAAAGCAATTCCTGTTACAGGTTCATCATCTTATAATAAAAATGAAAAATCACAAAAAAATAAAACAGGTTTTGGAAAAACAGTTATATTACCATTTGTAAGTGGTGTAGTTGGATGTAGTGTTGTACTTGGAACATGTTTTGGTGTTCCATCAATAAGATCAAAATTAATAAATAATTCTTCAAGTAATATAAGTACATCTAATAGTTCATCAACTCAATCTAATGGTTATGTTACTCAAACATCTTTAAGTAATTATTCAGACACTGCTGTATATGCAGCTAATAAAATTTTACCATCTATTGTTGGTATTAAAATTGAATATACTGTAAATACTCAATCTTTCTTTGGTAGAAGCTCTTCTTCTACTGCAACAGCTTCTGGTTCAGGTATTATTATTAGCGAAGATGGTTACATTTTAACAAATAATCATGTTGTATCTTCAAGCACTTCTGAGTCAAACTCATATTATCAAATTACAGATGCTGGAAAGGTAACTGTTACTTTATTTGGAGATGAAACTGAGTATGAAGCTAAAATTGTAGGTCAAGATGAACAAACTGATTTAGCTGTTATAAAAATTGAAAAAACAGGTTTAACAAAAGCTGAATTTGCTGATTCTGATTCTGTAAAAGTTGGAGAATTTGCTATGGCTGTTGGTAACCCTGTTAATATGAACAGTACAGTAACAACTGGTATTGTAAGTGCTGTTAATAGAAAAATTACTGATTCAGATGGAAAAACTTATACTTGTATTCAAACAGATGCTGCTATAAATTCTGGTAATAGTGGTGGTGCTTTAGTTAATAGTGAAGGTAAAGTAATTGGTATTAATACTTTAAAACTTTCTGGTACTGGAATTGAAGGTATTGGATTTGCTATTCCTATTAATTCTACTACAGATATTACTTCTCAATTAATTCAATATAGCAAAGTTAAAAGACCTTTTATTGGAATATCTGGTATTGATTTAAATGCTGAAACAGCAAAAACTTATAATTTAGTTGAAGGTGTTTATGTTAAATCTGTAGAAGATTTCTCAGCAGCTGAAAAAGCCGGACTAAAAGCAGGAGACGTTATTATAGAAGTTGAAGGAAAATCAATAAAAACAATGAATGAATTAAATGAAGTTAAAAATTCTCATAAAATTGGTGATGAATTAAAATTAAAAATTAACAGAAATGGTACTGAAAAGGAAATTACTTTAACATTAGGTGAACAACCTTAATTTGAATTTTCACTTTTAATTCACAAAATGGACAAAATTCATTATTATAATATAAACATAGTCAGAAGAAAATCTGACTTAAAAATAAAAACATCCCCTTTTATTTTCAAACAAAATAGCTAACTTTCAAAGTTAGCTATTTTTGTTATTTATATCTTTACATTACTACGATATCTCTTTCACTTGTTAATTTATCATTTCCATAAGCATAAATTATATATAAATTATTATTATGTACAAAGAATTCTGTAGCATTTTTTATTTTGTACATATCACTTTTTGTATCTCTTGTAAAAACATTATACCCCAATGCTTTTAAGTCTTCTGCCTTTTTCTCTTCTGTTTTTATTTCATTATCTATTTTGTCTTGTACTGTTTTCTCATCAAGTTCATAAATTTTTATGATATCTTCTAATGTTAATTCTTTGTTAGTTTCTAGATTAAAATTAAAAGTTTGTATTATAATTCTTTGTGCACTTGCATCTTGTTTTAAATCAGAATAGATTATTAATGATAAAATATTATTTTCTATATATGATTCATATTTTACTGTATAAATAACATTACTATTTGTACTTTTTAAAACTTCTTCTGCTTTTGCTTGGAAGATATTCTTTATGTTTTCATTATAATCTTGTACTGATTGATTTTTTATATTTATATATGGTAAATTTACATTCATTTCATAATTATTAGCTGATTTATCAGTATTTTCATAATTGGTATATACAATATCTTTGTTTTCATCAATTTTTTTGACTACATAAGAACTATTATTTTCTAATTGATTTTGAAATAATGTATCAAAATTTGCTTTTAATCTATTTTCCTCTTCTTCTGTTTTTTTGGTTATTTTGCTAACTCCAAAAAAATTGTCTACAACATCATTTCCAAGTATTTGTATTCCAATTACAACTACTATTGCTAATATACAAGCAAATATTGCTATACTATAAATCATTATTCTTCTTTTGTTTATTTTATTTTTTTCTGGTAGTGTAACGTTCATTTTTTCACCTCATCATTTTTCTTTTTATAGTATAACATTTTGAGGTAAGTTAGTCAATTAGTAATGTGTATAGCATATTTTTATTGTAATTTTTCTATTTCTTCTATTTTTAGTCCTGTTATTTCTGCAACTTCTTCTTTTGAATTATTTCTACTTAATAGTTTTTTAGCAATTGCAATACTGTTTTCCATTATTCCTTGTGTTATTCCTTGTGATATTCCCTTTTTAATTCCTTCAACAATACCATCCTTTTTTCCACGTCTATATATACGTTTGTTGTCTTGTTGAATTGTTTCAAATACTGCCATCA
>OGKG01003288.1_pt1 | contig 15402 bp, 17 predicted proteins | sample 1572201 | NCBI WGS metagenome assembly OGKG01 (sample SAMEA2582146, study PRJEB24529) | metagenome | biome: Human gut stool | place: China | collected 2011 | reverse complement strand
TCGGCGGTGATTGGTGCAACCGCCCGTAAGGACGGGTATCTGGAGGGAAACGGCTAGGGTTGATGTTCTGGTTTAACAGCGCGATCGGATATGCCTTCGTTCTTCGCGGACGTTCCAAAAGATCGCCGAAAAATGCCCGGATTGGAAAAGTCACCTGCTCTTTTTCGTACATGTCAAGAATCGCCTTATACTCTTCATGCAGATTTAATGCACAGTCCATGCCAAGTCCGATGACATAGGGCATGTCATCCACAACCGCCCGTGCACCGTTTTTTTCTGTAATCGCATCTTTTATTTTTTCAAGATTTTTTTCAAAATCGGATAACAGCTCATATTCATCCGCATCTAAATACCTTCGGATATTTTCCTGCTCTCCCCCTATGGTAAACTGCGTGCAGATCGTGATATCTTCATCCGGTTTAAATGCCTTGTTTTTTACATCCAGATTCAGATTCCGGTATGCCAGCACATACAATCCATTTTTTGTATGGATGCTTAAAATATTTAGTGCCAGCTTTTGAATATGAAGCGTTTTCCCCTGTTTCGTGCCCCGGTTCATGCGCCGCTGAAAATTTGTCACGATCTCTTTAAACTGTTCCTCCGACAACTGGTACTCCCCGTCACGCACCTGATCTCCGTCGATATAGCGCACCAGTTCATAATCGGTCGTATACGGCGTGGCATCCAGTTTGCTGCACATTTCCAGATAATTCAGTATTTTTAAATTTGCCGTGTTTGCAAAAAGGTTCTGGTAGCGTTCCGGGTGCAGCGCGATATCTTCGATCAGCCGCTCATTCTCCGGGCAGTACGAGCCTTCCACGATCTCGGTCGAGAGGATGGAATCGATATAGATCTTATCGTATCCCTCAATCGAGCACCGGTTGAGATGAAGTCCGTCCACTTTTAAAGTCTTGTTCCGTGGGTCTAAGTCCCGGATTCCGATCCAGTAGTTCGTGTGCTTGCCCTCTTTGTTCAGATATTCAATTTTCAGCCATTTTCCTTCGTGGATAGCTTTGAAGATATCTCTGTGTATACTGTTCATATGTTTTTGCCAGTCTTCCCAATCCTCCTCGCATACTCCGCCAGCTCCCGGTTCGCCTCATTTAACGGCCCAAACTCTTCCACCGCACAGATACATTTTTTACAGCTGTCAATCAGCTGCTTTGCCGCCTGCACCTTATCCTGTCCAACCGGGTAAAATGCCTTTTCTGACACAACTTCTGACGCAAGTGCCACAGCCGCTTTGTACTCCACATCATTTTCCTGCAGGATCCCTGCTGCAAATGGAATGTTTTCGCGCCACAGCCTGTTGTATACCGGGATGCCGCTGCCCGCACCGCCGATCACAAAAATCTGTGAACTGACCGGATCTGGGACTTGACTGCCACTGCAGAAATCTTTACTGCTGCAATTCTCTATGTCAGAATCTTTGAAATCTCTTGTATTCTCATGTCCCGTGCACAAAAAAATCTGTCCCGTCACCGGATCAAAACTCTGATCCGCCACCCCGTATAATTCCTGCACATAATTTCCGGCAAAAATCTCCTCCGGTGTGCCAAAACGATCCACCCGGTCTCCATGAACACAGGCGATCTTGTCAGAAATCCTTCCTGCCAGATCCAGCTCATGCAGAGACATGATAACAGACAGATGTCTGGTACGGGACATGTTCTGGATGATCGATAAAAATTCCAGCTTATAGCGAATATCCAGAAAAGACGTAGGCTCATCCAGCACAATGATATCCGGCTGCTGACATAGAGCTCTCGCCAGCATGACCCGCTGCTTCTGTCCGTCACTGGTCTTGGAGAAATCCCGCTCCGCCAGTTCTTCGATATGCACCAGTTCCATGGATTCCTGTACGATAGCCCAGTCTTTCTCAGACAGGATGCCAAATTTTCCCGTATAAGGATAACGTCCTGTTGCCACTACATCCTTGCAGGTCATCATCTCCGGGCGCACCCGCTCCGTCAGCACCACCGACAGCTTCTGTGACAGTTCTTTGCCGGTCAGCTTTTCCATGGAGGATCCATCCAGACAGGCCACACCGCCCAGCGGTTTTAACTGGCGGATAATGCTTTTTAAAATCGTCGTCTTTCCTGCCCCATTAGGTCCGATCAAGGTCATGATCTCACCTTTTTTCAGACAGAGCTCAATATCTTTGATCAGCGGAACGCCATGGTATCCAACTGTCAGTCCTTTGGTATAAAAATAAAACTCTTCCATGATTTATTCCGCCTTTTCTTTCTTCCGATGGATCATAATATAGATAACAACCGGAGCGCCAAATACTGCAGTTACAGTACTGATGGATAATTCCGTCGGTGCAAACAAGGTTCTTGCCAGCAGGTCGCAGAACAGACAGAAGGATGCTCCTCCCAGAAAACAGGCTGGAATCATCAGAATCGGCTTTGCTGTCTGGAACAGGCTCTTTACCAGATGCGGCACTGCAATTCCCACGAAGGAAACCGGTCCTGCAAATGCGGTAACACATGCGGACAGCACACTGGAAAGCATAACAAGAACCACACGGAACATCTGTACATTGAGTCCCATATTTTTCGCATAGGATTCTCCCATCTGATAAGCGCTGATGGGCTTGGACAGAAGGAATATCCCTATGGTGGTGATACCAGTTACAATGGTCATCAACACCACATTTTCCCATGTGATACCGGAAAAGCTTCCCTTTGACCAGTTATGTAAATTCACGATATTGGCATCATCTGCAAAAGTCACCACAAAATCAGTAATTGCTGAACAGATATATCCGATCATAACACCACTGACGATCAGCATGGACATATTATCCATAACTCTGGACATAAGAATCACGAATCCCATACAGATCATAGCTCCCACAAATGCCGCCAGAATCATAACCCAGGAGCTTACACTCCAGGTGTAACCTAAGGATGCTACCATAATCAGCGCTACCACCAGCTTGGCTCCGGAAGAAATTCCAAGAGTAAATGGACTGGCAATCGGGTTGTGGAAAAAGGTCTGAAGCAGATAGCCAGACAGAGCCAGTGCTCCTCCCAGGATTGCTGCTGCCAGCGCACGTGGGAAACGAATTTCCATAACAATGTCTGAAAATGTCTCATCTGCTCCATGACCACTTAAGATATTTGGAATCTCTGCCACCGGAATATTCACCGTTCCGATACATACATTCATGGCCAGAAAGATCACCAGCAGGATCAGCAGGATCAAAAATGCCACTCCATATCTGATACTTTCTCTTCCAGCATGTGCTGTTTTCTTTTGCCCGTTTGGCATCTTTATCTCCTGCCTTTCCTGTTTTATGCTCTAAGATGATCCAGAGATATTCGCATGTTACTGAATCAGTTCAACTTGTATAAATAGGTCAGTCCGCTCTCATCACCGGTCAGCATACCATGAATATCTGATGTGATCGTTCCCAGTTCCATGGTAGACTGATAGAGGTTTTTCGTGGTGCAATACACATTTCCATCCTGTACAGCCTTGAATTTTTCCAACAGCGGACTCTTGGCGATCAGGTCATCCACAGATGCCAGTTCACCATCAATGGTGCTGTTGTAGATGATGTAATCCGCATCTTTGGCTCCTGCATAGAACTCTTCCATCTGCATACTCAGAGTGGAAGCCGCATCATCCTCGTCGCCCAGATCCTTGAAAATGTAAGTACCTCCCGCCAGTTCGATCATCTTAGGCAGATAATCGGAGCTCTTACGAACATTGGCTTCCCCGGTACTGGTAATATAGAAAAATGCCACTGTCTTTCCCGTCGGTTCTTCCTGGCTCACCGCCTCGAAGGCACCTGCCTCCGCTTCAAATGCCTGCTCTGCCTCTTCTTCATGACCGGTCAGCAGTCCATACAGCTTGACCCACTCGGTTCTTCCCAGCGGATTCTTCTCATAGCTGGAATAATCCACCATCACCGGAATATTGAATTTTTCCAATTGCTCCTTGACTTCCGGTGTGTGATAGATCATGGTATTTTCAATAGCAAGTCCACAACCTTCTGACAGGATCTGCTCATAGTCCGGTGCAGAATATTTACCAGCATAGATGATATTTCCTGCTTCCATCTCCTGTTTTGCTGCTTCTATATACCATCCGTCTTCCTTCTGAGAGCTGAAACGAATGGAGTCCAATGCATCAATAGATACAAACATATCCATCACTGCCGATGCCACCAGATAAATATTGGTCAACGGCTGCTTGAGCACTATAATATCCTTTGCCAGATCATCCGGTGCTTCTTTTCCTTCCGGAACGATCAGGTAACGACCATCATCTGCGACGGTGGCCAATGCATATCCATCATTATAATAGTCCACAGAAAACTCTTCTGCATATGTTAATTCCATACTGTGATCGTAGGTCAGCTCCGAACTGATATTGGTATCTTTCTCTTTTCCTGCACCTGATCCGCTTCCACAGGCTGTCAGGGAAACTACCATTACGACACTCAGCAGCATAGCTATTATTTTCTTCTTCATACTTCTTTACTCTTTTTCTTCTTTGTAAGGATCACAACTACCACACCTGCTGCAACTACCACTGCAAGATATATGATCTGCTGTCCTGGTGCTGCCTGTCTTCCGCTGGTAATGGAGTCGGATGCAAATGTCAGGGTATATTCAATCTCATGAGGAACACTCATGGCGGTAGTGTCTGCGATCACATCCATAGGCTTATCCATAACAGTGACCGGAAGTTCAAATACAGAATTTCCATCTGTATTGATGGGGTCATAAGTAGTCTCTCCCACTTTCATATAGTCATAATGAGAACTACTCCATTCGATCTGTGCATATGCACATCCCTCTTTTACGACCAGAGTTGCCGGAGATGTGATGGTTGCACGACCACTTCCTCCTTCAAGAACTACATCGATCTTGTAAGTTCCATCGCTCATGTCCACTTTCATGGGCTGAGCTTCTGCAGCTCCTGCCAGATCCACGTTAGCCAGGTCAGTCTGTTCTTCTGTACTCTCCGCCGCATAGCTTGTCATGGAAATACCTGTCACTCCTGTTACAAGCAGTGCTGCTGTCAGAATTCCTGTCAATTTCATCCAGATTTTTCTTTTCATCTTTGTCCTCTCTTTCCATAGCACAACGACCCGGGCAAATTGCCCGGGCCGTCCATGCGACAGATCTTTCATCACTGGCTTATTCTGCCTTCACCGGATTGGTCACGCTGACTTTGTGATCATACCAGGTTCCTTTTTCACCGATCAGTGCCACATCAAACTCTTTGTCCAGAGCCGGTACCGGAATATCAAATCCGTATACTTCCTCAGATTCTCCATCACTATAAGTAACGGTATCTGTAGTCGGCTCCAGAAGTTCTGCTCCATCCTTCTGTGCATCTTCTGCAAGACCCGGATAGAGGTTCACGATCTTCTTGGAGGCAAGTGACACATGAATGGTCATCTTGCCGTTCTCTACTGTCAGGACACCTTTTCCATCGTTTGCTTCATTTACATGAAACATTCCGCTGTCAGTGTCAAACTCTGCAGTGTAGACACCATCTTCCAGCGGTGCTGCAGTCTCTTCTGCTTCCTCAGTTGTCGCTTCTGCTTCTTCTGTGTCAGCTTCCTTAGTCTCCTCTGCAGCATCAGCCTTCGTAGTATCTGCTTCAGCAGTCTCTTCTGTCTCCTGTGCAGGCGCCTCGGTCTGTGCGTCTTTGCTTCCACATCCTGTCATGATGGCACAGCTTAATGCTGCCACCCCCAGCAATGTAACGATCTTTCTTTTCATGTTCTGTCTCTTCCTTTACTTTCCGATGACAGCTGCGGTGTGTGCTACATAGAGATCCTGAATAGCCGGGATCTCACCAAGACCAGCGATCTGAGTATCGACGCTGTCAAAGCTTCCAGAAGCCTTGAACTGGCTTAACCAGGAATCAGCATCCTCACCTGCCATGTCGTTATTTGCATGATCTCCAGCCACTACCATCAGCGGACGAAGAACAACTTTCTTGTAACCTGCATCAGCAACTGCTTTGATCACATTCTCGCATGCGGTCTCTTCCGGCTTACCCTCTACGGTTCCGATGAATACGTTCTTATATCCAAGCTCGTCCATCTGTGCCTGCATCTGGCTGTAGGAAACTTTTGCGGTATGGGAAGTACCATGTCCCATGAATACAAATGCGGTTCCGTCCTCTGCTGCAGCATCTGTACTGTCATATCCAGCAGTCTTAACTGCCTCAGCGGTGATTGCTTCTGCAACTGCCTTCTTATCATCATTTACAGCAGAAGCGTCTGCTCCAACCTCACCAAGCAGCGGCTCAGCGATCTTAACAGACTCAAATTTATCCTCGTAGTTTGCAACTGCCTCACAAAGCTCATCGTACTCAGCACCATGCATCAGATGGGTCGGCTGTACAACCAGGTTCTTAACACCATTATCTACAGCTCTCTCAAGTGCCTGATCCATGTTGTCAATGTGCTCATCATCACGAGCCTGGATATGGTTGATAATAATCTGTGCGGTAAATGCACGTCTTACAGACCAGTCCGGATTAGCCTCTGCAAGAGCATCCTCGATGCCTTTGATATCAGCTACACGGCTATCGTTGAAAGAAGTACCAAAGCTTACTACCAGAAGCTCGTTCTCTCCGATCTCATCCTGGTTACGCGGATCATCCTTGGAAGCATCTCCGGTGTCGCGTCCGAAGTAATCCGGATCAGCTTCTTCACCTTCAACCAGCTCTTTCTGAGCATCAGTCAGAGCATCCCATGCCTCTTTTGCTGCTTTACAATCCTCATCGGTAGTCTCAGTTCTTTCCTGAACGTAGATCTTATCGATCAGAGCTGCAACCTCGTCTGCTGCTGCCTGGTCAGCATCTGCATCTTCTGCTGCATCCTCAGCCGGAGCTTCTGTTGTCTCCTCAGTGGTCTCTTCGGTAGTCTCTGCCGGAGCTTCTGTTGTTGTCTTACTTCCGCAGCCTGCAACTAATGTTGCGGTCATAGCTGCTGCACAAAGAACTGCTACAACTTTCTTCTTCATGTTTTTTCTCTCCCTTAAAGAAATATTTTGCAATGATACTGAAGCCGCTAAATAAAAGGGATGCGAAAAAAAACAAAAACCAACATGCGTGCGCAGTCGGTCTATCGAAATCTATCTTTCGGTACAACCAAACCTCGTGATCTGGAATATGTATTTCCCGTACCACAGCTGGCAGGTCTCCTGACTCGCAGTTCCACATAGTCTGTCTGCCTTCCCAAGTCTCCTCAGTGGCATCATCGACAACTACTCTCTGCATACAGTGACGAGATCGCACAGGCCTCTCACCTGTTTCCCTATTCTCCGCAAAATGCGGCACCAACTGTTTCTTATTTAGTTTTCAGAACTCATTACGTGTGTAAGTATAACACTGTCTTCTCCATAGGGCAAGTGTTAAAAGAAATATTATGAAACTTCCCAGAGAGCATTTACCCTTTTCTGCTGCCTTGCAATGTGCTTTGATCTTTGATATAGTTAGGAATCATATTTTACCGTGAGGAGCACCCATGTTATTACAGATTCAGGACGGTACGCTCAGCATTGGAGCACAGACTGTCCTTGCACATTTTGATTTTGAGATCCGTGGAAACGAGAAGATTGCCATCGTGGGCAGAAATGGCTGTGGAAAGACAACACTCCTTCGACTTCTGGCGGGAGAACTTTCCCTTGACCGTGATGATCATTCCAAGGCACAGGGAATCCTTACTTCTCGATCCCTGACCACCGGCCTGCTCTGTCAGCAGGCTTTTTCTGACACCACCATTACCGTGGAGGAAGAACTTCTTAAATCCTGTCCATGTCCTGACAAATGGGATCGGGAACGTTTCACCTGGGAACAGGAATATGACCGGCTCTTCACTGGTTTCGGATTTTCCAAAGAAGATAAAAGGAAAAGGCTGTCGCAGTTCTCTGGCGGCGAGCAGACGAAGATTGCCCTGATCCGTCTTCTTCTTGCCCATCCTGATATTCTGCTGCTGGATGAACCTACCAACCATCTGGACGTGGAAACAACAGAATGGTTAGAAGAGTATCTGCGTCAATATGCCGGTGCCGTGGTCATGGTCTCTCATGACCGGTTCTTTCTGGACCGGACGGCTGATACGGTCTGTGAATTCCGGCAGCAGAAACTGATCCGCTATGCCGGCAACTATACTTCTTATAAAGAACAAAAATCCAGAGACCTGGCAATTCAGGAACGGTCTTACCGTCACCAGCAGGAAGAGATCGAACGGCTGGAGGAACTAATCGAACGATTCAAGAACAAGCCTAAAAAAGCGGCATTTGCCAGATCCAGAAAAAAGATTCTGGAGCGAATGCCAAAGATAGAAAAACCTCCAGTGGAAGATTATCACATGTTCACCGGTGCACTGGAACCATCCGTGCGCAGTGCCAAGTGGGTATTGGAGGCAGAACATTTACAGATTGGTTATGACAAGACACTGCTGGAACTGTCTCTTCGGATCCGCCGAGGTCAGAAGATCGGTATCATCGGTCCCAACGGAGCCGGAAAATCCACATTTCTGAAGACCGCAGCAGGACTGATCCCACCTGTCAAGGGAACTCTGACCCTTGGCCAGCAGGTGCTGATGGGCTATTTTGACCAGCAGACCGCAGCTCTGCAGTCAGATCTGACCGTGGTGGAACATTTTCATGAACAGTTCCCGTCCCTGACAGACAAGGAAGTACGCCAGACTCTTGGCGCCTTCTTATTCACAGGGAAGGATACAGCGAAGAAAGTCTCTTCCTTGTCCGGCGGTGAAAAATCCCGTCTGGTCCTGGCAGAGCTCTTCAAAAGCTGTCCCAACTTCTTTGTGCTGGATGAGCCCACCAACCACATGGACATTCCTGCCAAAGAGACGCTGGAGTCTGCATTTCGTGCTTACACAGGCACCTTATTGTTCGTCTCCCATGACCGGTATTTTATCCGTCAGGTGGCAGAATCCCTGCTGATCTTTGATGACCAGTCCGTATTCTATTATCCGTTTGGATATGAACATTATCTTGCTCATCGAAACCAGGGTTCCGGCGAAGAGCTGGCAGCCAGTCTCCGGGCAGAAGAACAGGCATTGTTAAGCGGACTTCAAAGTGTCCCCATGCCGGAGCGCCATCGCCTCAGAGAGTACAGTACTGAGCAGTCATACGAAGACTGGCAGCTCAGACTTATGACAGAACCCATGGAGCAGACCCGTATGGACCTGGAACAGTTCTGGAATGCCAGAGATGAGATTCAAGAATGGACAGATCCCGCTTACGCTGAAGAATGCCTTGCCCAGGAGACAATCCTTACCGATGCTTATACAAAGTGCTGTCTTGCATGGTACGACAAGTGGGCAGAATTTCATCCCGAGCCGGACAAAGAGACCGGGCTGCTCCCATCTTAACTACCAGCCATAACCGAAATACGCATGTATCCATGCCCCGGCTGCTCTTCCAAGTGCCATGCTCAAGATCAACCAGGGCATACCTGTCTTCAGGCGGATTCGTCTGCTAAACACCGGCACTGCATCCACGATCTCCGTCAGTGCCATGGCCCAGGTTCCTGTAAACACACCCGAAAACAGACCAAACGCAATCACGCCCGGAAGTCCGATGGGTAACCGGAACTGATAGACACTGAACAGATTTCCGAGAATACCGCCTAAAGCCGCCGCATTTTCATAATGGATCACATAGGCGGCTGTGTGGGTCTTGCCTGCAAATCTGGAGATCACTCCCAGAGCGATCAGCAGGGCAAACATTCCTCCTGCCACCGCCAGTCCGCTGGCAAAACCCAGAAGGCCTGCAAATAATTCTCTAATCCACATCAATACTCGTCTCCTTCCGGTTGCAGCCCTCCACCAGCGTGGTGTTGACGTCATCCTCGTAGAGACGCATCTGTACTTCGATGGGTGTCGGATCTTTTGTGATCCGTTTTCCACCGAAATGATTATAAAAGACGATAATACCCACAGCGATCCCCACAGAATACATGATCTCCATCACCGTAAATCCATTGCTCTCTTGCCCTGTGACCAGTTCATAGGTTCGGGCAAATACCTCATGCACCCCCACATCATTATTAAATACCATTATCGAAAATGCGGAACCAAAGAAGATCAGCACACAGAGAATACTGACCTTTAGCCATGCCAGCCGGTCATGCGAATACTCCGGCGATTCATATTCAATAATAAAATCGGTCTCTCCCAGGTTCTGGATCTCAAGATCCGGATAGATCTGATGGATCAGCTCCACCACTTTCATGATAGAAAAAATGTACCGGTCACTTTTCTCTGCCTGTATTTTCAACAGCTTCAGGGTTTTCAGCCGGTTTTTCTTGTTAAGATCCGTGCATTCCAGTTTTGCAACATCTCCCAGTCTCACATCCACATGATCTACCTGATGATTCCGGTCGATCTTCAAATACAGGATCTCACTCATGGTTTTCACACCCCCACTTTCCGACTTTCTGTGTCATCTCCACGTATCTCCTTCTCTGTGATCCATGTTTCCCACAGTATGCCCGGAATTATACGGGATTATCCACAGAAGCCAGCTGGATTACCCACCTTCCAGCCGTTCCCTCATTGTTTTCAGGATCCGTTTCTCCATGCGGCTCACCTGTACCTGAGAGATTCCCATACGTTCAGCCACTTTCGTCTGTGTCTGTTCCTGCAGATACCTCCAGATGATCAGCTTTCGTTCTGACTCCGGCAATTCCTCCAACAGCTGTTCCAATACTACCCTGTTAAGAAGAGCCTCTTTTTCCCGATCTCCGGCAGATACACGCTCCCCGGCATTTCGACTGTCGATCCGATCCAGCAATGAGATCTCGCTTCCGTCTTCCTGACTGTAAGTCCGGTCAATAGACTCCACCTCCAGCCCCGCATCCAGCGATTCCACGATTTCTTCTCTGGACAGTGCAGTAGCTTCTGCCAGTTCCTCCAAGGTAGGCTCCCTCCCCCACCGATTCCGATAGTTCTCGGTCTCCCTCCGGATCTTCCATCCATTTTCCTTTAATGTACGACTCACCTTCACCAGACCATCGTCCCTCAGAAAACGCTTGATCTCCCCCATGATCATAGGCACGGCATAGGTAGAGAACCGCACCTCAAAGGAACAGTCAAATTTATCGATTGCTTTCATAAGCCCGATGGCTCCGATCTGGAACAGATCCTCGTTCTCTGTACCTCTGCCGGAGAAGCGGCGGACAATGCTCCACACCAGCCCCATATTCTGCTCAACAAGCTGTGCTCTCGCTCTCTCATCCCCATGGTGTGCTCTGTCGATCAGACCCATCACATCATCCATAGAGACTACCTACTCTTCTGCATTTCCAAGAGTTTTCCGCATGGTCACTGTAGTTCCCAGCCCCGGCTCTGACTCCACCTGTACTTCATCCATGAAGGCTTCCATAAACATAAATCCCATACCAGAACGCTCCTGCTTGGGACGGCTGGTATAGAGAGGTTCCATAGCCTGATGAATATCGGCAATCCCCACGCCTTCATCAATGACCTGCACCTGTACGGTCTGATCTTCTGTCCGGCAGCGGACGATCACGGTATGTATCCCATCGGGATAACCATGGATAATGGCATTGGTCACCGCCTCTGATACCGCAGTCTTAATATCCGCCACCTCCTCCAGTGTAGGGTTCAACTGCGTCACAAAGGCCGCCACCGCCACCCTTGCAAATGCTTCATTCTCTGAAATACTGTCAAATGCCAGCGTCATTTCATTTTTCATCTGTCTTCCTCCTTGTCCAGCGAAATATACTGTTCAATGCCGGACAGTTCCAGCACCCTCTGGATCCGGCGGCTCATATGACTTATGATCACTTTTCCGCCCAGTGCCTCCATCATCTGACTTCTGCCGATCAGAAGCCCGATCCCTGCACTGTCCATAAACATCGTTCTTGAAAAATCAAACTCCACTTCCGTGACTGGTTCTTTCCGGATCATCTGGTCCACCTGGATCCGTATCGACTCTGTCTTATGGTGATCCACCTCCTGGGGAAGCCGCACCACCAGACGCGCACCCTCTCTTATTAAAAATCCCATAACTGTTCTCCTTTCTTGCCCACCAGCATCCCCTGCAAATATTCCCCGGCTTTTTTCACATAAAAAGGGACGTTGTATTTCTACAACGTCCCTCACTTCAGGGTTCTTCTTTTGTAAATTACAGATTGTCCAAGAGACCTTGAGCATCTGTTGCTTTTCTCGTATTCGGGAATTCATCCACAACTTTCTGATAGTAGATCTTTGCATTCTCTGTATCGCCGGATTTCTGATAAGATCTGGCAAGGAAATACAGAGCATCTCCCTGGCTGTTATCCAGTTCATAGCATTTCTTCAGATCCGTGATCGCTGTGGCATAGTCACCACTCTCATAAGCTGCATATCCGGTTCTGTAAAGAGACTGTACCGCACTGGTTCCCACCTCTTTGAATACAGCATCATAGAGAACTCTTGCATCAGCGGACAAGCTTTCCTGATCTACTGACTGGAGCTGCTCCAGTGCTCCGGCTGCATCTCCATCTGCATGGGCTTTATATGCTGCCAGCAGTGCTTCCTGACTCTTCAGCTTGTTTTCTGCATCTTTTGCAGTCTCCTCAGCCGCCTGCGTCTTCTCCTGGAGCGTTGTCATCTCTGCCTGGAGACTTTCCAGGGCTGCAGTCTTGGACTCTACCTGATCGCTGTACTCAGCCACTGCCTTGTTGAGCCCGTCATTATTTAACCGGTGCTGTGCAGGCAGGATCAGAAACCACATAACCGCAACACCGATCACCAGTCCGATCACCATATTAAGCACTGCATGAAAATTACTGTTATCCTTCACTCCTACTGGCTGAATGATGGTCTCATTCCCGCTGGTGTACGCAATAGAATCTTTTTTATGGGCAATGACCGCTTCCTTTTCTGCCTGTTTTCCACCAGCCGCATCCACTTCCTTCATATACCGGAGGGCACGGGTATTGGTCCGGTCGATGGCCAGCACTCTGCGCAGCTCATTTCTGGCACGTCCATAATTATCCGCATGTATATAGAGCAATGCCAGCAGCAGATGACCTTTCAGAAGATTCATATTCGTTGAAAGGATCTTCTTCAGCTGAATAATCGCCAGATCATAGCTCTGCTGTTCACAGTATACCAGTGACTGGTTGTATTTCCGGATCGTCGTATTGATCATCTCCAGCTTGGCCGGATTGCTCTGAATAGACTCAATATAATCATCCGCCAGGTTCTTCTCCGGCTGGAAGCTTCGGCTGATGATCCACTGTGACAGGGCATCCACCACTTCTCCCATCTCAAAATATACCAGTCCCAGAAGGTTTCTCGCATCCGTGTTCTTCTTGTTGAACTTCAGGCTCTGACGAAGAGACATGACCGCACCGGTCAGGTCACGCACCTTCGCCTTTGCAAGACCTTCATTGTAATAAGCATTGGACAACTGGAGCATTCTTCTGTAAAGCTTCACATCTGCCCCACAGTGGCTGCAGTAGTCTGTTGTTTTCAGAACTGCTCCGCAGTTAAAACACTTCATATATCCACCTTTTCTACTGACGGTTCTTAATCTCTTTGAGCATCTCGTCCAGCAGATCCGTCACATCTGCCAGATTATTTTTGTACACGTTATCCTCCACCTGATCGATCTCAGGGCTTGGACGGAATTTTTTCAGTTCCTCTTCAAAATCAAGCATTCTTTCTGCTCCTTATCAGACTTTTCAGGCTTCCTACCAGATACAGGGATCCCACGCAGAAGAGCACACCGTCTCCCTTTCTCTTCATCGCCTCATCAAATGCATCATCAATGAAAGATATCTCTTCCACCGGACGGGTCGTATATTTGCGGAAAATCTGAGCCAGCTCCTCTGACGGAACCTGCCGGTAAGAATCAATCTGTGTCACCACGACACTTTCAAAATCCAGACTCTCACAGATGGTTCGGATCATCCCATCATAATCCTTTTCCTTTACGCAGGAAAATAACAGCGTCAGCTTCGTGTCCTTCTGGAATTTGCGGGCAGTCTTTACAAACTCTTCCACACCGGAGTCATTGTGGGCTCCATCCAGGATCACACCGGGAAGGACCGTTTCCATTCTTCCCTGCCAGTGCATGCGCTCCATGCCCCGATGAATATCTTCCTCGGTCAGCCCGATATCCATCACCTCTGCAGCAGTCACAGCTTCCATAGCATTCATGATCTGATATTCTGCCACGCTGTCGATTGACACGTCCATAGGTTCATAATACCCAGTATCCATGGAAAAATCAATCGTTTTATGGGTGTTCATCAAAATTTTATACATCTCCGGGCGTATCGCATAAGCCCTGGAATGCATCTGGGCGGCATAGGCCTCGATCACCTCAGAGACATCCTCTCTGGTGCCATCATAGACCACCGGACAGCCCTCTTTGATAATACCAGCTTTTTCTCCTGCGATCTTGGCGCAGGTGTCACCCAGGTACTCGGTGTGCTCCAGACTGATGGATGTAATCACCGAGATCAGCGGATGCTCGATTACATTGGTGGCATCAAACCGTCCGCCAAGCCCGGTCTCCAGTACCACATATTCCATATTCGCTTTGTCGAAAATGTAGATACCCATAAGGAACAAAAGTTCAAAAAAGGTCGGGTGTGCAAAGGTATCCGGCTGTTCCTTCAGAAGAGTATGGACCATATCCATCACTGCCTCAAAGGCTTCCAGGAACAGTTCATTGGATACATTTTCCTGATTGATCTGGAACCGCTCATTGATATCCACCAGATGCGGGGATGTAAACAGCCCCGTCTGCTTTCCTGCCGTTGTCAGAATGGATGACAGATAGGCGCAGACAGAGCCTTTGCCGTTGGAGCCGGCCACATGAATCAGCTTCATGCGGCGCTCCGGATGTCCCATTTTCTCCAGTACGGCTTTTGTATTTTCCAATGTATTTTTTGTTGTGAATCTGGGCGTATCATTGATATACGCCTCTGCTTCTTGGTAAGTCATCTTACGCTCCACTTATTCTCCCAGCTGTGCCAGACGCTCTTTTACCTGGTTCATCATCTGGGTGTATTTTTCCCTCTTGTCACGTTCTTCCTGAATCTTTGCTTCCGGTGCACGGCTGACGAATTTCTCATTGTTCAGCATACCATTTACACGGGCAAGCTCGCCTTCCAGACGTTTAACCTCTTTCTGAAGACGCTCTCTCTCCTTCTCGATATCTACCAGTTCTGCCAGCGGCATGTAGATGGCTGCTTCTGGAAGAAGGGCAGATACAGCATCCTCTGCAATACCGGTCTTGTCTGCCTGCACGAGCACTTCACTTGCAAATCCAAGGGCTGCAAAGAATACCTTTCCATGCTCAAAGATATCGCGGATCTCTGCATCATTGCATCATCCAGACCTGTTTCTGCCTGGTAGGAAGGATTCAT
>OGKG01003279.1_pt1 | contig 15432 bp, 17 predicted proteins | sample 1572201 | NCBI WGS metagenome assembly OGKG01 (sample SAMEA2582146, study PRJEB24529) | metagenome | biome: Human gut stool | place: China | collected 2011 | reverse complement strand
TGGATTTGACCAGGGCAAATATCTCTCACAGGCTTCTTTGAAAATCCGCGGATGTTTGCTTCAGATATGATCTGTTGCAAATTGTCCAAAGAAGCCTGTGAGAGATATTTGCCCTGGTCAAATTCATTTCGGATCCTCGCGCCGTTTCTGCGGTCGGTAACGATATAGCCTTCTTGTTTTAAAAGAGCATAGGCTTTGTTTACCGTCATGGAATTGATCCCGATTTCTTCTGCAAGGGCGCGCACAGTCGGTAATTGCTCTCCGGGCTGTAATCTCCCATCAGAAATACCTAAGACAATTTGATTGCGGATCTGTTTGTAAATAGGAATTTCAGAAACCTCATCAATACAGATGACCATGATAGACTCCTTTCTTCTTATTTTGTATTATTTAGTGTAATACAAATAATACAAAAGTCAAGAGAAAAAATTAACCATTGCTGATACAGACACCTGCGTATATAATTAATTTTAGGTGTAAAGGAGAGAATAGGTATGCGGTTAGTAATTCAGCGGGTAAATCACGCATCGGTGACAGTAGACGAACAGGTAATCGGAAAAATTGAAAAAGGATTGCTTGTATTTCTTGGTGTAGCAGATGGTGATACGAAGGAAATGGTTGATAAATATGTAAAAAAATTGCAGGGACTTCGCATTTTTGAGGATGCGGATGGAAAGACAAATCTGTCCATAAAAGATGTGGATGGTGAAATACTTGTAGTATCACAGTTTACACTTTATGCGGACTGTAAAAAAGGAAACCGACCGAGTTTTGTCAAAGCAGGCGCACCTGATTTTGCCTATGGACTTTATGAATATTTTAAAGAAAAATGTCAGGAGGCATTTGGCAAGGTGGAATGTGGCAGTTTTGGCGCAGATATGAAAGTGGATCTGGAAAATGACGGACCATTCACGATCCTGTGGGATAGCGACTGGTGGTAGAGGGAGAAAATACAATGAGAGAAATAGCGGTAAAAGACATCACAAAAGAAATTGCAGATATGTGCATTCAGGCAAATCACTATCTGTCAGAGGACATGGATCAGGCAATGAAAGTTGCGACAAAAGAAGAAAAATCTCCTCTGGGCAAAAAGATTTTGGAGCAGTTGCAGGAAAATCTCACGATCGCAGACCAGGAAACCATTCCCATCTGCCAAGATACCGGTATGGCAGTTGTCTTTATGGAGATCGGACAGGATGTGCATTTTGTCGGCGGTAGTCTGGAAGATGCCATCAATGATGGCGTGCTTGACGGTGAATATGAATATAAATATGACAGAAGTCAGGATCATAAGAAACGCGAGAAAAAAGAGATTGGTATCTCTGCGGTACGTGGAGGAACTATTGTAGGAGATCATGATGTGATCTTTGCCGGAACGGATGAAGTGATCACCTTCAGCCACACGGCTTATTCCCGCGCAATTTTTGGAAAAGGTGCGATCCAGGCAGCAAAATATCTGGCTGGTAAACCGGCAGGCTTCTATCACATGAGTGATGTGATAAATGCACAGGTCTAAGAGTGCATTTTAGATAAATAAGCGTATAAAACAAAAAGAACTGTCCATATTAGTAACAGAAAGCTCAGGAAAAAGGAGAGACTATTATGAGACAGTTGAAAAAGTATGGACTTTGTATGCTTCTGGCAGCTATTCTGCTGCTGACAGCAGCCTGCGGACGGAATAACACGAACAATGGAACCACCGCTGATGACAATATGGCAGGAACCACGGAAGACAGTAACCAGACCAATGAAAATGTAGATATTAACGACATTTTGTTTGATACAGATGGTGATGGTGTCTACGATCATACGGATGTGGATGGTGATGGACTGCTGGAAGAGATCGGCATGGATGCCAATGATGTGGTCAATGACGTGACCGGTGCCGGTGACTCTCTGGTGGACGGTATGGATGACGCACTGGACGAGGGCATGGATGGCGGACTTGATGGTGAGGGCGGAGCAGTGACTCCGTAAAATGCTGAAAAAGTAAGGAGTGGATTCTATGGATCTGCTCCTTGTTTTATTTTCCGATGGACATCTGCCGGGACCAGCGATGATGAATGGAAAGAAGAGGAAAAGCAATGGAATTCAGACCCTGTATTGATATACACAATGGTAAGGTGAAGCAGATCGTAGGTGGAAGCCTGCGGGACGAAGGCAGTCAGGCAAGAGAAAATTTTGTGTCTGAACAGGATGCAGCATTTTACGCGGAACTTTACCAAAGGCAGGGCATCCACGGTGGTCATGTGATCCTGTTGAACAAAGAAGGAACAGAATACTTTGAGACTACCAGACAGCAGGCGCTGTCAGCACTTCGGGCTTATCCGGGTGGTCTACAGATCGGCGGAGGAATCCGGGATGATAATGCAGCCGACTATCTGAATGCAGGAGCCAGCGCTGTAATCGTGACTTCTTATGTGTTCCGGGATGGACAGATGAACTGGGAAAATCTGAAGAAACTGGAAGCGGCAGTGGGGGCAGATCATCTGGTTCTCGATGTAAGCTGCAGAAGAAAAGGAGACGATTATTATATTGTCACAGACCGCTGGCAGAAGTTTACGGATGTAGTGCTGACATCTTCTGTACTGGACGAGCTTGCGGATCATTGTGCAGAATTTCTGGTCCATGCGGTGGATGTAGAAGGAAAGGCAAGAGGCATTGAGGAACCGCTGGTGCGTATGCTTGGAAGCTGGGATGGAATCCCTGTGACTTATGCAGGAGGGGTCGGAAGCTTCGAAGATCTGCGGAAGCTCAAGGAGCTTGGACAGAACAGACTGAATGTGACGATCGGCAGTGCTCTGGACTTATTCGGCGGTCCTATGAATTATGAAGAGACTGTGAAATTCATTGCGAAATAATGTGAAGAATGGTATAATCTAGGTAACAACTTAGTAAAGGAGTGATTTTATGCGTTACATCATTAGCGGCAAGAATCTGGATATTACCGAGGGCCTTCGTTCGGCGGTAACTGACAAGCTTGGAAAGCTGGAGAGGTATTTTACTCCTGATACCGAAGTTCATGTGACTTTGAGTGTGGAAAAGGAACGTCAGAAAATCGAGGTTACGATTCCGGTCAAAGGAAATATTATCCGTTCTGAACAGTCCAGTACAGACATGTATGTATCTATTGACCTGGTTGAAGAAGTCATCGAGCGTCAGCTCCGCAAGTATAAGAACAAACTTGTGGCAAGACAGCAGGGTGGTGGCAACTTCCAGAAAGAGTTTCTTGAGAAAGAGGCAGATGATCAGGAAGTAAATATCATCCGTACCAAGAAGTTTGATATCAAACCCATGTATCCTGAAGATGCATGTATCCAGATGGAACTTCTGGGACATAACTTTTTCGCATTTGTCAACGCAGAGACCGATGATATCTGTGTAGTTTATAAGAGAAAAGGCGGAACCTACGGCATTATGGAGCCGGACAAGTAGAGCTTTAATAACTGAATAAAAAGAACATACGAATCCTCGGAGGGCGGACATCCTGTTCTTCGGGGATTTTTGCAAATAACGGAATAATTCACGTTTACCAAACGATTTATTTATGCTATAATGGGCGCATGTGGCAAAAAAATGGGCATTTGTGCGTCAGAAAAAGACCGTCATAGACGGACTTGAGTTTTGCCAGGATCTATATAGATAGACAGGAGTAGAATATGAATATTATCAACAAATTGTTCGGTACTCACAGTGAGAGAGAATTGAAACTGATTGCTCCCACCATTGATAAGATCGAAGCACTGCGTCCGACTATGCAGGCGCTGAGCGATGAGGAACTGAGAGATAAGACAAAAGAATACAAGCAGAGACTGGCAGCAGGAGAGACTCTGGATGATCTTCTTCCAGAGGCATTTGCAACTGTCAGAGAGGCAGCAAAGCGTGTACTTGGTATGGAGCATTACCGGGTACAGTTGATCGGTGGTATGATCCTTCATCAGGGACGTATTGCAGAGATGAAGACTGGTGAAGGTAAGACGCTGGTATCCACACTTCCGGCATATTTGAATGCGCTGGAGGGAAAGGGCGTTCATGTTGTAACCGTCAATGATTATCTCGCAAGCCGTGATGCTGGCTGGATGGGTAAGGTTCATGAGTTTCTTGGCCTGACGGTAGGTGTAGTACTGAATGCTTCCACCAAGGAAGAGAGACGTGCTGCATACAATTGCGACATTACTTATGTAACCAATAACGAGCTGGGATTTGACTACCTGCGTGATAACATGGTTATTTATAAAGAGCAGCTGGTACAGAGAGAATTACATTATGCCATCATCGATGAGATCGACTCTATTCTGATCGATGAGGCGAGAACTCCGTTGATCATCTCTGGTCAGAGCGGAAAATCCACCAAGCTTTATGAGCTGTGCGATTATGTGGCACATACGCTGACCCGTGGTGAGGCAAGCAAGGAATTTTCCAAGATGGATGCCATCATGGGTGAGGAGATCGAGGAGACCGGAGACTTTATCGTCAATGAGAAAGATAAGATCGTTCATCTGACAGCTGATGGTATCAAGAAGGTAGAGCAGTTCTTCAAGATCGAGAACCTGGCAGATCCGGAGAATCTGGAGATCCAGCACAACATGGAGCTGGCACTTCGCGCTAATAACCTGATGTTCCGCGATCAGGATTATGTGGTAAAAGATGATCAGGTATTTATCGTTGATGAGTTTACCGGACGTATTATGCCAGGCCGTCGTTACTCTGATGGACTTCATCAGGCAATTGAGGCAAAAGAGCACGTAAAAGTTAAACGGGAAAGCAAGACTCTTGCAAATATCACGTTTCAGAACTTCTTCAATAAATATGACAAGAAATCCGGTATGACCGGTACGGCATTGACTGAGGAAAAAGAGTTCCGGGCAATCTATGGAATGGACGTTGTGGAGATTCCGACCAATAAGCCGGTTATCCGTAAGGACCTGCATGATGCCGTATATAAGACTAAGAAAGAGAAATTTTTTGCAGTCTGCAACGAGATTGAGAAAGCGCACGCAACGGGACAGCCGGTGCTGGTAGGTACGATCACGATCGAGACTTCCGAGGAACTCAGCCGTATGCTTCAGAAGCGCGGTATCCAGCATGAAGTCCTCAATGCAAAATTCCATGAGAGAGAGGCTGAGATCGTAGCACTGGCAGGTCAGCATGGAGCTGTTACGATTGCAACTAACATGGCAGGTCGTGGTACGGATATTAAGCTGGACGATGAGGCAAAGGCAGCTGGTGGATTGAAGATCATTGGTACAGAACGTCATGAGTCCAGACGTATTGATAATCAGCTGCGTGGTCGTGCAGGCCGTCAGGGAGATCCGGGTGAATCACGTTTCTATATCTCATTGGAAGATGATCTGATGAGACTGTTTGGATCCGAGCGTCTGATGGATGTATTCAATGCATTGGGAGTTCCGGAAAACGAGCAGATTGAGCACAAGATGCTTACAAGTGCGATCGAAAAAGCACAGATGAAAATTGAAAATAATAACTTTGGTATTCGTAAAAACCTGCTGGAGTATGACCAGGTAATGAATGAGCAGAGAGAGATCATCTATGCAGAGCGTCGTCGGGTATTGGACGGCGAGAGCATGAGAGATTCTATCTACAAGATGATTTCTGATGTGGTAGAGAACACAGTAGATACCTTTATCGGCGATGATCAGGATCCGCAGGAATGGGATCTTTCAGGTCTGAATGAGACACTGCTTCCTATCATTCCTTTTGAGATGATTACTGTGGAACGTATTGGCTGTAAGAATAAAGCAGAGTTGAAGCATGCTTTGAAGCAGGAAGGAACGAAGCTGTATGAGGCAAAAGAGGCAGAGTTCCCGAATCCGGAGATGATCCGTGAGCTGGAACGTGTATTCCTTCTGAAAGTTATTGACCGCAAATGGATGAACCATATCGATGATATGGAGCAGTTGAGACAGGGTATTGGTCTTCAGGCATACGGACAGAGAGATCCGCTGGTTGAGTATAAGATGAGCGGCTATGAGATGTTCGAGGCCATGACAGCAGGCATTCAGGAAGATACCGTACGTCTGCTGATGCATGTGAAGATTGAAGAGAAGGCAGAGCGCGAGGAAGTTGCACAGGTAACTGGAACCAATAAGGATGATTCACTTGGCAAAAAACCGGTACAGCGTGCGGCAGATAAAGTATATCCGAACGATCCGTGTCCTTGCGGAAGCGGCAAGAAATACAAGCAGTGCTGCGGCCGTAAATTGATGAAATAAACACGATTGAAAGTATCATAAATTTTAAAAGAAAGAAGGTGTGGTTATGGTAGAATTAGATCAGTTTAAATATACACTGAGCAGCTACGCAAAACCCATGACAGAACTGAGGGATTCACTTTGACCTGGCTTCAAAGACGCTCAGGATCGAAGAATTAGAACGGGAGATGGAGGCACCTGGCTACTGGGACAATGTGGAAAAATCCCAGGAAGGTATGAAGGAGCTGAACATTCTCAAAGAAGAAAAACAGAAATATGAAAGCCTGGAGCAACAGTACGAAGATATTGAGACACTGTTGGAGATGGGCTATGAAGAGAACGATGAATCTCTGATTCCAGAGATTCAGGAAGAACTGGATCAGTTTACAGAGGCATTTGAGGCCATGCGGATCAAGACGCTCCTGTCTGGCGAATATGATAGTACAGATGCTATCATCAAGCTGAATGCAGGAGCAGGAGGAACCGAGTCCTGTGACTGGGCGGGCATGCTTTACCGTATGTATACCCGCTGGGCAGAGCGTAAGGGTTTTACCGTAGAAGTGTTGGACTATCTGGATGGTGATGAGGCAGGTATCAAATCGGTTACCTTTGAGGTGCACGGAGAAAATGCTTACGGATATCTCAAATCCGAAAAAGGTGTGCACCGTCTGGTCCGTATTTCTCCATTCAATGCACAGGGAAAACGGCAGACTTCCTTTGTCTCCTGTGATGTGATGCCGGATATTGAAGGCGACATTGAGGTGGAGATCAATCCGGATGATCTGCGGATCGATACGTACCGTTCCAGCGGAGCAGGTGGACAGCACATCAACAAGACTTCATCTGCGATCCGTATTACACATATTCCTACGGGAATTGTAGTACAATGCCAGAATGAACGTTCTCAGCATCAGAATAAGGACAAAGCCATGCAGATGCTGAAGGCTAAACTCTACCTTCTGGAACAGCAGAAGCAGGCAGAGAAATTATCCGGCATCCGCGGAGAAGTCAGTGATATTGCCTGGGGAAATCAGATTCGTTCGTATGTGATGCAGCCGTATACACTGGTTAAAGACCATCGTACCAGCTGCGAAGTCAGCAACGTAGATGCTGTGATGGATGGAAAGATCGATCCATTTATCAATGCTTACCTGAAATGGATCAATCTGTCACCGGAGGAACAGGAATGACGGAAAACAGCAAGTATTTCGTGCTAAAGAAAAAAGCAGTGCCAGAGGTTCTGCTGAAAGTGGTGGAGGCCAAGCGTCTTCTGGATTGCAATCCTGGCATGACGGTCCAGGAAGCGGCAGATCAGCTTGGCATCAGCCGCAGTTCATTTTATAAATACAAAGAGGACATCTTTCCTTTCCATGATGAGGCGAAAGGAAAGACTGTTACTTTTATGCTTCAGGTGGAGGATGAACCGGGACTTCTGTCCACGGTTCTGAACATCATTGCAGAATTTGGAGCAAACATTCTTACAATTCATCAGACGATCCCGATCAACGGAATCGCTACGCTGACCCTCAGCGTTCAGGTGCTTTCTACCACAGGGGACGTATCTGCCATGATCGAAAAGATTGAACAGCAGCAGGGAGTCAGATATCTCAAAATATTAGGCAGGGAGTAAAATACTAATGATAAAAGTTGCAATTATGGGTTATGGCACCGTTGGATCCGGTGTATATGAGGTGTTCAGAACAAACAAGACCAGTATTGACAAAAAAGTGGGACAGGAACTGAGAGTACAGTATGTGCTGGACTTAAGAGAATTTCCGGGAGATCCGGTCATGGATGTACTGACACATGATTTTGAAGACATCCTTAATGATGATGAAGTGAAGATCGTGGCTGAGGTTATGGGAGGACTTCATCCAGCGTATGAGTTTACCAGACGCTGCCTGGAAGCAGGAAAAAGTGTGTGTACTTCCAACAAGGAACTGGTGGCTGAGCATGGTGCTGAATTGATCCAGATTGCGAAGGATCATCAGGTGAATTATCTGTTTGAGGCAAGTGTAGGCGGCGGTATTCCTATTATCCGTCCTCTTAATTCTTCTCTGACGGCAGATGTGATCGTAGAGATCTCTGGTATCTTAAACGGAACCACTAACTACATGCTGACCAAGATGTCCAGAGAAGGACTGAATTATGATGATGTGCTGAAAGAAGCCCAGGCAAAGGGCTATGCGGAGCTTCACCCGGAAGCAGACGTGGAAGGCTGGGATGCGTGCAGAAAGATTGCGATCCTGACTTCTCTTGCCAGTGGTAATCAGGTGGATTTTAAAGATATTTATACAGAGGGTATTACCAAAGTGACGGCTGAAGATTTTGTATATGCAAAAAAAGCAGGCTGTGCTATCAAACTGCTGGCTGTCAGCAAGAAGCAGGGGGATACTTACTGTGTCATGGTAGCTCCGGCTTTTGTTCGTAAAGAGAATCCGCTCTACATGGTAAATGATGTATTTAATGCAGTATGTGTGGAAGGTAATATGCTGGGAGCGTCCATGTTCTATGGAAGCGGAGCAGGTAAACTGCCGACTGCCAGTGCTGTTGCCGGTGATATGGTGGATGCAGCAAGACATCTTGGAAAGATCATTACCACGTTCTGGAATCCGCAGAAACTGGAACTGGCTCCGGTAGGAGAGATGACCCATCGTTTCTTTGTCCGTATGAAATCTGATGCCAAAGATGCAAAAGTATTTGGTGATGTGGAGATGATCGATGCAAAGATTAAAGGTGAGATTGGGTTCATGACTCCTGTCATGTCTGAAGATGCATTTGCAAGAAAAGCAAAAAATCTTGATATTATCAGCATGATCCGTGTGGCAGGCTGAGCTTGAAGAGGAGGAAATGAAAAATGATGGATATCGTGTGCCTTGATCTGGAAGGAGTACTGGTACCGGAGATCTGGATCGCATTTGCAGAGGCCAGTGGAATTCCGGAGTTGAAGCGTACTACCCGTGATGAACCGGATTATGATAAACTGATGAAATGGCGTCTTGGAATCCTGAAAGAGCATGGACTTGGGCTGAAAGAAATCCAGGAAACCATCGAGAAGATCGATCCGCTGCCGGGAGCAAAAGAATTCCTGGATGAACTGCGTTCTCTGACTCAGGTGATCATCATCAGTGACACCTTTACGCAGTTTGCAAAACCGTTGATGAAGAAGCTGGGATGGCCGACTCTGTTCTGCAACTCTCTGGAAGTGGCAGAAGACGGAACCATTACCGGATTTAAGATGAGAATTGAGAATTCCAAGCTGACCACTGTAAAAGCATTGCAGTCAGCTGGATTTGATACCATTGCTGCAGGAGACAGCTTTAATGATCTGGGCATGATCAAAGCAAGCCGGGCAGGATTTTTGTTCCGTACTACCGACCAGATCAAAAAGGATTACCCGGAACTGAAAGCATTTGAGACTTATGATGAGTTCCTGGCAGCAATCAAAGAAGTATTGGAGTAAGATTTTTTATGGATATTATACAGAAACTGACAGAAGAACTTCAGGTGAAGAAATGGCAGGTGGAAGCAGCAGTCAAACTGATTGATGAGGGAAATACCATCCCGTTCATTTCCCGTTACCGGAAGGAAGCTACTGGTGCGCTTAATGACGAGCAGCTTCGTGATCTGGGTGAGCGGCTGACCTATCTTCGCAATCTGGAAGATAAGAAGGCACAGGTGATTTCCAGCATTGAGGAACAGGGAAAACTGACGGAAGAGCTCAAAGCAGCGATCGAGGCAGCTCAGACACAGGTGGCTGTGGATGACCTTTATCGTCCATATCGTCCGAAACGCCGGACCCGTGCGACTATGGCAAAAGAGAAAGGACTGGAAGGTCTGGCCAATATTATTCTTCTTCAGATGACAACGACACCGCTGGAAACAGAGGCAGAAAGTTATCTGTCTGAGGAAAAAGGTGTGGCAACGGTACAGGAAGCCATCGCCGGAGCCATGGACATTATTGCGGAGAGCATATCCGATGAAGCAGATTATCGCACCTGGATCAGAAATAAGACACTGAAAGAGGGCGAGATCACCTCTGAAGCAAAAGATGAGAAAGAGCAGTCTGTATATGAGACCTATTATCATTTTAGCCAGCCAATCAGCAAGATGGCAGGACATCGGACGCTGGCTCTGAACAGAGGTGAGGCAGAAAAGGTGCTGACTGTAAAGATTGTTGCACCGGAACCAGAGATCTTGAGTTATCTGTAAAGCCGTGTAATCACAAGGGATAATCCAATCACATCTCCGACGCTGGAAGAAGTGGTAAAAGACAGTTACAGCCGCCTGATCGCACCGGCCATCGAGCGTGAGATCCGTAACCTTCTGACCGAGCAGGCAGAAGAGGGAGCAATCCGTGTATTTGGAAAGAATCTGGAGCAGCTTCTCATGCAGCCTCCGATTGCAGGACAGACCGTGCTCGGCTGGGATCCGGCATTCCGTACAGGCTGTAAGCTGGCAGTAGTAGATCCTACCGGAAAAGTACTGGATACGGTAGTCATTTATCCAACCGCACCTCAGAATAAGGTAAAAGAAGCAAAAGCAACCTTGAAAAAGCTGATCGAAAAATACCATATTACGTTGATTTCTCTTGGAAACGGTACCGCTTCCAGAGAATCTGAGCAGGTGATCGTGGAGCTTTTAAAAGAAATCCCGGAGAAGGTGCAGTACGTGATCGTCAGTGAATCGGGAGCATCCGTATATTCTGCAAGTAAGCTGGCAACAGAGGAATTTCCGAATTTCGATGTTGGACAGAGAAGTGCAGCTTCCATTGCAAGAAGACTGCAGGATCCACTGGCGGAGTTGGTAAAGATCGATCCAAAGGCTATCGGAGTTGGTCAGTATCAGCATGATATGAATCAGAAGAGATTGAGCGAAGCTCTTGGAGGAGTGGTTGAAGACTCTGTAAATAAAGTGGGGGTTGATCTGAATACGGCTTCAGCACCACTTTTGGAGTACATTTCCGGCATCACCAAGACGCTGGCAAAAAATATTGTGACATACAGAGAAGCGAACGGCAGATTCGCAGACAGAAGACAGCTTCTGAAAGTGCCGAAGCTGGGACCGAAGGCTTATGAGCAGTGTGCAGGATTCCTTCGGATCATGAATGGAGACAACCCGCTGGATACTACCAGTGTACATCCGGAGAGCTATGAGGCAGCTATGAAGCTTCTGACTTCTCTTGGATATTCCGCAGAGGATATTATCGGAGGAGGCCTGAAAGGCATCTCGAAGAAAGTGCGTGAGCCGAAGAAAACAGCAGAAGAGCTGGGCGTTGGTGAACTGACTCTGAAGGATATTGTACAGGAGCTGGAAAAGCCGGCCAGGGACCCTCGTGATGAGATGCCGCGCCCGGTGCTCAGAAGCGATGTGCTGGATATGAAAGACTTGACTCCGGGGATGGTGCTCAAGGGAACTGTCCGCAATATTATGGATTTCGGTGCATTTGTGGATATTGGTGTTCATCAGGATGGACTGGTGCATGTATCTGAGATGTCTGAGCGCTTTATCAAACATCCGCTGGATGTGGTCAAAGTAGGCGACGTGGTGGATGTGAAAGTGCTGGCGGTAGATGTTGCGAAGAAGCGGATCTCTCTGTCCATGAAATTGTAATAAAAACAAGATGTAATAGGAACAGGCCTTGGGAGTGAAGATTCCTGAGGCCTGTGTTCGTGGTGGCAGTGGTGTTGACGATGATTGGGTAAACAGAGATGGAAACAGAGTTATTGAATACAGTTGTAAAACAAAATAAAACAGTTGCAAATGCCACAGATCCGTATAATATTTTTTCGGTTTTATCCATAGAGACGAAAGAAGTTCTGATCTGCCGGGTAATTGGAGATTTTCTGAATCCCAGAGGGAAACATGGAGAAAATAGTAAATTCCTCTCGTTGTTTTTGAAAGAAATTCCGGAGTTGCAGCACATAGCCTGTGAACAGTTGGATCAGGCAATCGTGACAACGGAGTATGTCATAGACGAAAATCGCAGGATTGATATTGTAATTGAAATCGGCGGTTATTTTGTTCCTGTAGAAGTGAAGATTTTTGCAGGGGAACAGAAAGCACAGTGCCTAGATTATTATCAGTTTGCAAGGCAGCGCGATCAGACAGCAAAAGTGGTGTATCTCACCAGATTCGGAACGATGCCGGGGGCATATAGCTACAAATCAGGAGAAGAGTGTGTTCCGGAAAAAGATATCATCTGCATTTCCTTTCAGAACACTATTCTGCAATGGCTTATCGCATGCTGTCAGGTGAGTCGTGGACGGACAAAAATGGTGTTGGAACAATTGAGAGAAAGCGTGGAACATATGACGGGAGCAACAGAAGAAAAAACAATGCAGGCGGTTGCAAAAGAGATTGGCAAATCAGCAGATTCTCTTCGGGCAGCTATTCAGATATCGGATTCTTTGAAAAATGCAAAAACGAAATTGTTATTGCAGGTGATGGAAGAATTTAAACGACAGATGGCTCCTTTGAAAGAAACCTATCATCTGGAAGAAGAGACACAGATTGACTGGTATGGATATGAGAAACAGGTAGATCAGTTCTATGATCATGCATATTCGACTTATCCGGGAATCAATTATATTGTGACGAATATTCCTGCGTTTCGTACTTATCAGCTTTGGTTCCGCATTGAAATTGATAATCGCCTTTTTGCCGGATTCTGCCTGTTTGATCCGACAGCGAATTCACCGGAGGGAAAAGGAAATCAGGTGGATGATTATGATACGGATACCAGAACATGGATCGAACGTATTTTGAAAGTCTCAAAATCTGACCAGTCGGCTTGGTGGGCGGTCTGGCGTTATCTGCCTACGGGCTCCACACAAAGTAGTAAAGAGGTGCCTGATTTTCGAGCGATGAATGATGCAGCGGTCTCATTGGCTGATGAAAAGGTGAGAAAAATATTTGTGGCAAATGCAATAAGGCAGATAGAGCAGACGTTGTTCAATTTACTGAAATAAAGGTGAAGGAGAAGCAGACATGTCTATTATAAAAGCAAAAGAATATTTAAAATCTGTTGGTTATGAGGATCGGGTGATTGAATTTGCAGAATCTACAGCAACTGTGGCGGAAGCAGCAGAGGCTGTTGGCGTGGAACCGGCAATGATCGCAAAGACTATGTCTTTTCTGGTGGGAGATAAAGCAATATTGATCCTTGCGGAGGGAACTGCCCGGGTAGATAATCGAAAATACAAGGATACATTTCATATAAAAGCAAAGATGATCCCATTTGACGAGGTGGAGCAGTACATCGGCCATGCACCGGGTGGGGTGTGCCCATTTGGAATTAACGAAGGTGTGGATGTATATCTGGATGAAAGTCTGAAACAGTTTGATACAGTCTATCCGGCAGCGGGAAATGATCACAGCGCAGTGCGTCTGGCAGTTCCAGAACTGGAGAAGATCGCGGGAGCAAAAGGCTGGATCGATGTATGTAAGGAGCCGGAGAAAAACTAGGGGAAGAACATGAAGACAATATATTTGATGAGACACGGACAGACACTGTTTAATGTGATGAAACTGAATCAGGGACAATGCGATTCTCCGTTGACAGAAGCAGGAATTGAACAGGCGAAGAATGCAGGAAAATGGTATCAAGATCATGGTATTACATTTGATGCTGTGTACAGCTCTTCATCGGAGCGTGCCTGTGATACGGCAGAACTGGCTTCCAATCATATGCCTTATGCAAGACTAAAAGGACTGAAGGAAATTTATCTGGGAACCTGGGAGGCTTCCTCCATCGTAAACAATCCAGAATATCCATATGGGGATTATTTTATTAAATATGGCGGTGAAAGTCTGGATCAGGTGACAGAACGTATCTATCATACGATCCATGAACTGGCAGAAGCAGATAACGGAAATACAATTCTGATCGTGAGTCATGGGCTGTCTATCCGAAGATTCCTGGGAAAGATCGGTTACCGGGGGTTAGAGCATGAGTTTATCGGTAACTGTGGGATCGTGGAACTTCAGTATAAGAATGATATATTTACCGTAAAACAGGTGGTGAATGTGAATCCGGAAAAGCCGGAATAAAATAATTCTTGCATCACGGTACATATAAGCGTATAATATCATGTGTAAAAATAAAAGAGATCTTCGGGGCGGGGTGTAATTCCCCACCGGCGGTATTCAGGCTGTCAGGAACAAAAGACAGCAGGTAAGTCCGCGACCCGCGTAAAGCGGCTGAACCGGTGTGATTCCGGTACCGACAGTTATAGTCTGGATGGGAGAGGAAACAAGTAGTATTGCAGTGTATGAAGATGCCCCGGATTGTTGTGATCCGGGGTTTTTATATGCGTTTCTCCAGTTACAGGATCTCTGCTAATCTGAAAGGAGAATTATCATGAAAACAACATCAACAACCGCAACTGTAAGATCAGGAAGAGCGGCAACCAGAATGATCGTCTGCGTGGGAATGCTGGCAGCGATCTCCACCATTCTTATGCTTTTTGAATTCCCACTGCCATTTCTTGCACCGGGATTTTACGAGCTGGATTTCAGTGAAGTGCCGATCTTGATCGGAGCATTTGCATTAGGGCCGGTGGCAGGCGTGCTCACAGAGCTGGTAAAGGTACTTCTCAATCTGGTGATCAATGGAACTCAGACGGCGTTTGTCGGCGAATTTGCCAATTTTGTAATGGGTTGCATGTTTGTGCTTCCGGCTTCACTGATCTACAAGATGAAGAAATCCAGAAAGCATGCAGTCATCGGACTGGCAGCAGGAACCGTGATCATGTCAGTGGTTGCAGTATTTATCAATGCACTTGTATTGCTTCCGGCTTATGCGAAGGCATTTGGAATGCCGATTGATGCATTCGTGGAGATGGGATCAGCCATCAACCCGGCAATCAACAGTCTGTGGACGTTTGTAGTTCTGGCAGTGGCACCATTCAATCTGATCAAAGGTGTACTGGTGTCTGTGATCACCGTACTGTTATACAAACATATCAGTCCGATCCTGAAAGGAAATCTGTAGATCATATACGTATAACATAAAAACGCTGAACGACAGAAGATAGCTGCCGTTCAGCGTTTTATTTTATGCGTATTACTGAGCAAGAGTATAGACTGTTCCATCAGAGGCGGTATAGCTTCCGCCGTTCAGCAGAGGATAATCTCCGTAATCAGCAATTCCACCCATACCATCTGCCCGATAGTTTCTCCGGCAAGAAGTTCAGGTGTTGTTACGCAGACCAGGCTC
>OGKG01003277.1_pt1 | contig 15455 bp, 9 predicted proteins | sample 1572201 | NCBI WGS metagenome assembly OGKG01 (sample SAMEA2582146, study PRJEB24529) | metagenome | biome: Human gut stool | place: China | collected 2011 | reverse complement strand
GGACAATGCAAGGACAACCAGTAACCGACTAAGAACGGAGAACCAAGAACTAAAGACCGAAACCAAGGAATTGAAAAAAGAAATGATAACTAACCGACGAAAAAACAGATGAGAAAAAAAGTTTTGATTTTGGGATTGTGCCTATTGGGAGTCACACATTCTCTTTCGTCAAAAGATAAAAAGAGTATTCCTTTGTATAAGGATGCCAAAGCTCCAATTGAAAAACGTATTGATGATTTAATATCGCGTATGACATTGGAGGAAAAGATTTTGCAGCTAAACCAATATACATTGGGACGAAATAACAATGTGAATAATGTTGGCGAAGAAGTGAAAAAAGTACCGTCAGAGATTGGTTCTTTGATATACTTTGATATAAATCCAGAATTGCGTAATAGTATGCAGAAAAAAGCGATGGAAGAATCTCGTTTGGGCATTCCCATCATTTTTGGCTACGATGCTATTCATGGATTTCGCACCATATATCCTATTTCGTTGGGGCAGGCATGTTCATGGAATCCGGGATTGGTAGAACAGGCATGTGCGGTATCTGCACAAGAAGCCCGCATGTCTGGGGTTGATTGGACTTTTTCTCCCATGATCGACGTGGCACGTGATCCTCGATGGGGACGTGTAGCCGAAGGATATGGTGAAGATCCTTATACAAATGGAGTGTTTGCCGCTGCTTCGGTGCGTGGGTATCAGGGAGATGATATGTCAGCAGAGAACCGTATGGCTGCTTGTCTGAAACACTATGTAGGATATGGTGCTTCGGAGGCTGGGCGAGATTATGTTTATACAGAAATTTCAGCTCAAACTCTTTGGGATACTTATCTGCTCCCTTATGAAATGGGGGTGAAAGCCGGTGCGGCAACTCTGATGAGTTCTTTTAATGATATCAGCGGTGTACCGGGTTCGGCAAACCCTTATACTATGACCGAGATATTAAAGAACCGTTGGAGACATGACGGTTTTATCGTTTCCGACTGGGGAGCTATCGAACAGTTAAAAAATCAGGGATTAGCCGCTACAAAGAAAGATGCTGCTCGGTATGCTTTTAATGCGGGGCTTGAAATGGATATGATGTCTCATGCCTACGATCGTCATCTGAAAGAGCTTGTAGAGGAAGGTAAGGTAACAATGGCACAAGTTGACGAATCAGTCCGTCGAGTATTGCGTGTAAAATTCCGTCTGGGTTTGTTCGAACGTCCTTATACTCCGGTTACCAATGAGAAGGATCGTTTTTTCCGTCCGCAAAGTATGGCTGTGGCCGCTCAACTGGCAGCAGAATCAATGGTGTTGTTGAAAAATAACAATCAGATATTACCACTTACAAACAAAAAAAAGATTGCCGTAGTAGGTCCAATGGCAAAAAATGGTTGGGACTTATTGGGTTCCTGGTGCGGACATGGAAAAGATACGGATGTGGAAATGCTCTATGATGGGTTGACTGCCGAGTTTGGAGGAGACGCCGAATTACGTTATGCAATGGGATGCAAACCGCAGGGCAATGACCGTTCAGGTTTTGCTGGCGCATTGGACGTTGCTCGTTGGTCTGATGTAGTCATTGTTTGTTTGGGCGAGATGCTTACCTGGAGTGGTGAGAATGCTTCCCGTTCTACGATTGCTTTGCCACAGATTCAGGAAGAATTGGTGAAAGAACTAAAGGAGGCTGGTAAACCTATTATATTGGTGCTTTCTAATGGACGTCCCTTGGAGTTAAATCGCATGGAACCTCTTTGTGATGCTATATTGGAGATATGGCAACCGGGAATAAATGGTGCGCGTTCAATGGCAGGAATTTTATCCGGACGTATCAACCCTTCCGGTAAACTAGCCATGACGTTCCCTTATTCCACAGGACAAATTCCTATTTATTATAATCGCCGCAAGAGCGGACGCGGACATCAGGGATTTTATAAAGATATAACAAGCGATCCGTTATATCCGTTCGGGCATGGATTAAGTTATACCGAATTTAAGTATGGCACTGTTACCCCTTCTGCTACTAAAGTGAAGCGTGGCGATAAACTGTCAGCAGAAGTGACCGTCACCAACACCGGTTCTCGCGACGGAGCAGAGACTGTTCATTGGTTTATCTCCGATCCTTATTGCTCTATCACCCGTCCGGTGAAAGAACTGAAACACTTTGAGAAACAACTTATCAAAGCCGGCGAAACGAAGACTTTCCGTTTCGACATCGACCTGGAACGTGATTTCGGTTTTGTCAATGAGGATGGTAAACGCTTCCTTGAAGCCGGCGAATATCATATTCTGGTACAAGGACAGACCGTTAAAATAGAACTGATAGACTAAAAATGTAAAGAACAAAAGTGTGTGAAGAGCTGATAGCTAAGTTGGTTTTTTACACATATTATATTAACACAGAATCACCATGAAAAAGAAAATAGGAGGCATAGGTTTATGTATGCTTGCATGGAGCATATTAACCTGTGCGCAGACAATCACTCCCCAAGCCGAACAACGTGCCAGGGAAATTGTATCTAAAATGACTTTGCAAGAGAAAATAGAGTATATCTCCGGATATACCAGCTTTTCCCTGCGTGCCATTCCCCGTTTGGGAATTCCTGAAATACGTCTTGCCGACGGCCCGCAGGGAATCCGTAACCATGCTCCTAAAAGCACCCTTTATCCGTCCGGTATCCTTTCCGCTTCTACCTGGAACCGTGACTTGCTTTATAAGTTAGGGCAAGGCTTGGGACAGGACGCCAAGGCAAGAGGAGTTAATATTCTGCTTGGTCCGGGCGTGAATATCTATCGTGCTCCCTTGTGCGGCCGTAATTTTGAATATTTCGGTGAAGACCCTTACTTGACGGGTGAGACAGCCAAGCAATATATTCTTGGCGTGCAATCGGAAGGAGTCATTGCGACCATCAAGCACTTTGCCGCCAACAACCAGGAGTGGAGCCGCCATCATGCGAGTTCGGACATAGACGAGCGTACTTTGCATGAGATTTATTTCCCGGCTTTCCGCAAGGCTGTACAGGAAGCGAACGTGAGTGCTGTGATGAACAGCTACAATCTCCTGAACGGTGTCCATGACACTGAACATAAATGGCTGAATATTGATGTCTTGCGTAATCTTTGGGACTTCAAAGGTATTCTGATGTCGGACTGGACTTCTGTATATTCCGCCGTAGGCGCTGCTAACGCCGGACTTGACCTCGAAATGCCGAAAGGACGTTTTATGAATTTGGAGAATCTGTTGCCTGCTATCAAAGCCGGCACAGTGACAGAAGAAACCATCAACCTGAAAGTACAACACATCCTGCAAACTTTGATTGCTTATGGTATGCTGGATAAGGAACAGAAAGACAGCAACATCGCAGAGGATAATCCTTTCTCCCGCCAGACAGCTTTAGAACTGGCGCGCGAGGGTGTAGTCCTGTTGAAGAATGAAGGAAACTTGCTCCCGCTGAAAGGAAAGACAGCCGTGATGGGGCCTAATGCAAATTTGATTCCTACCGGTGGCGGCAGTGGTTTTGTCACTCCTTTTTCTACCGTCTCAGTGGCTCAAGGCTTGAAGGAATTGAAGAAAAAGAATCTGTTACTATTGACGGATGATGTGATTTATGAAGATATTGTCCATGAGTTTTATACTGATGCTAATCGTCAGATGAAAGGCTTCAAAGCTGAATACTTTAAAAACAAGACCCTTTCGGGCCAGCCTGAAGTAATACGCACGGAATCCTCTGTTGATTATGACTGGGGATATGGAGCACCTTTGGACGGCTTTCCGACAGATGGATTCTCTGTCCGTTGGACAGCCTGCTACATGCCACAAACTGACGGTCAGTTGAAACTTCATATCGGTGGTGATGACGGTTATCGTCTGTTTGTGAATGACAAGCATATTACAGGAGATTGGGGAAATCATTCCTACTCTAGCCGTGAAGTTGAACTGCCGGTTGAGGGTGGTAAGGAATACCGTTTCCGGATTGAATTCTTTGATAATATTTCTTCGGGCATCATTCGTTTTAATGCTTATAGCCTTAATGAGGCGAAACTTCGTCAAGGATTGGCAAAGGTGGATAATGTTGTGTTCTGCACAGGTTTCAATAGTAATACCGAAGGCGAAGGCTTTGACCGTCCGTTTGCCTTGCTTCGCTATCAGGAATTGTTTATCAAGAAGATTGCGTCTATGCATCCCAATGTTGTGGTTGTACTGAACGCCGGTGGCGGTGTGGATTTCACCAACTGGTATGATGCTGCAAAAGCGATTCTTATGGCCTGGTATCCGGGGCAGGAAGGCGGTCAGGCAATTGCTGAAATCCTGACCGGTAAGATTTCTCCAAGCGGAAAGCTACCGATTTCTATCGAGCGGAAATGGGACGATAATCCGGTGCACGGCAGTTATTACGAGAACTTAAAGGCGGAGATTAAGCGTGTAGACTATTCCGAAGGTGTCTTTGTCGGTTATCGTGGATACGACCGTTCGGGAAAAGAACCTTTCTATCCGTTTGGCTACGGTTTGTCCTATACTACTTTCGCTTATAGTAATATGGCTGCGGAGAAAACGGGTGAGCATCAGGTTACCGTTAGCTTTGATATAGAGAATACAGGTAAGATGGATGCTTCGGAGGTGGCACAAGTGTATGTGCATGATGTACAGTCTTCTGTTCCCCGTCCGTTGAAAGAACTGAAAGGATATGAAAAGGTATTCTTGAAGAAAGGGGAGAAGAAGCGGGTTTCTGTTGTGCTGGATGAGGATGCATTCTCTTTTTACGATATGAATCAACACCGCTTTGTAGTGGAAAAAGGAGACTTTGAGATCTTAGTCGGTCCTGCTTCCAGTCAATTGCCTTTAAAGGCTATGGTTGAACTGTAATGACCGAATGATAAACAAATAAATATATAATGAAAAAAACACTTTTATTGGGAGCGTCTCTGTTATGTTCCGTTTTTATAATGGCAACAGAGATTCCTTTTCAAAAAGCAGAAATAAAGTCTATCATGCGAAAGGTGGCGGATTGGCAGATTGCCAATCCACACCCCGCTCCTGAACATGACGACTTGAACTGGCCGCAAGGTGCTCTTTATGTCGGCATGGTGGATTGGGCGGAATTGGCTGAAAAAGAAGACAATGATGATACATATTATAAGTGGCTTACCCGTATAGGCCGACGGAATTGCTGGCAGCCGGATAAACGGTTTTACCATGCTGATGACATCGCTGTGTCACAGTCCTTTTTGGATTTATACCGCAAGTACAAAGACGAAGCAATGATTATCCCTACGCTCGCCCGTACGGAATGGATTGTCAATCATCCGTCCGAAGGCAGTTTCAAGCTGGTGGAGGGAGACTTAAAGACCTTGGAACGTTGGACTTGGTGTGACGCTCTCTTTATGGCTCCCCCTGTATATGCCAAACTGTATATGCTGACCGGGGAGAAAAAATATATCAAATTTATGAATCGTGAGTATAAAGCGACTTATGATTACCTGTTCGATAAAGAAGAAAACTTGTTCTACCGTGACTGGCGTTATTTTGATAAGCGCGAAGCCAATGGCAAGAAAGTCTTTTGGGGACGTGGCAACGGTTGGGTGCTTGGTGGTCTGGTTGAAATATTAAAGGAACTGCCCAAGAAAGATAAGAACCGCAAATTCTATGAGGAATTATTTGTAAAACTGGCTACCCGTGTTGCCGGATTACAGCATCCGGACGGTTTCTGGCATGCCAGTCTTTTGGATCCTGCCTCTTATCCATCACCGGAAACAAGTTGCACTACTTTCATTGTCTATTCCATTGCTTATGGAATAAACGAAGGTTTATTGGATAAGGAAATTTATCTTCCTGTAATGATAAAAGGCTGGAATGCATTAGTCTCGGCTGTGGAACCGAATGGGAAACTGGGTTATGTGCAGCAAATCGGTGCCGACCCGAAGAAAGTGACTCGTGACATGACGGAGGTTTATGGAGTTGGTGCTTTTTTGATGGCAGGCAATGAAATTTACAAAATGGCGAGATAATCTGTTCCCTCTGTGAAGATAGTAGACAATAATCATAAAAACGCTGTACTGTGATGAAAAAATTCTTATTGACATGCATAGCCGTAGCTTGTAGCCTTGTGGCTGTAGCCGAAGAACTGCTCATCGAAGCAGAAAGCTTCAGCCAGCGAGGCGGCTGGGTGCTCGACCAGCAGTTCATGGATCAAATGGGTTCGCCCTATCTCATGGCACATGGCATGGGCATCCCTGTGGCGGATGCTACGGCAGAAATCAACATTCCCCAGGCGGGCACTTACTACGTATATGCCCGTACTTACAACTGGACTTCACCTTGGACCGATGCCGAAGGTCCCGGAAAATTCCGCCTGGCTTTAGGCGGCAAATTGCTGAAAGCTACATTAGGACATACCGGTAATTCCTGGCAATGGCAATTTGCCGGAAAGACAGTATTGAAAGCAGGGACTACCACCCTTGCCCTGAAAGACCTCACCGGTTTCGACGGTCGTTGCGATGCCATTTACCTTACGACCGATGCGAACACGCAGCCTGATACCTGGGATGCGGCAGAGACAGCCGCACTTCGTACCCGCTTGCGACAACAACAGACGGTACCCGCTCATCAATACGACTTTGTGGTAGTAGGAGGGGGAATAGCCGGAATGTGTGCTGCCGCATCTGCTGCCCGGTTAGGCTGTAAGGTGGCACTAGTGAACGACCGTCCTGTATTGGGCGGCAATAACTCGTCAGAGATTCGTGTACATCTCGGCGGTATCATCGAAATGGGGCCTAATCAGGGATTGGGTCGTATGATACGTGAGTTTGGCCATGAGCGTTCCGGCAATGCCCAACCGGGCGACTACTATGAAGATCAGAAGAAGGAAGACTTTATAGAGGCCGAAAAGAACATTACCCTTTATGCCTCTCAGCGTGCGGTAGCCGTGAAGATGCAAGCAGACCGCATTGCGTCAGTCACTATCCAGCATATCGAGACGGGCGAACAAACCGAACTTACCGCTCCTCTCTTTAGCGACTGCACAGGTGATGCTACCATAGGCTATTTAGCCGGTGCCGATTGGGCTATGGGGCGTGAAGGTCGCGATGAATATGACGAGAGCCTTGCTCCCGAGCAACCCGACTCATTGGTGATGGGGGCTTCTATACAATGGTATAGTAAGGACATGAAGAAGAAAACCTCATTCCCTCATTTTGAATATGGCGTGCGCTTTGACGCTGAAAACTGTGAGCCTGTAACCATGGGCGAGTGGAAATGGGAAACGGGTATGAACCGCAATCAAGTCAGCGAAGCTGAACGTGTACGCGACTATGGGCTTTTGGTGATATATTCCAACTGGAGCTATCTGAAGAATCACTATAAAGACCATAAGAAGTATGCCAACCGTTCCCTCGACTGGGTGGCGTATGTTTCAGGCAAACGTGAATCACGCCGTCTCTTGGGCGACTACGTACTGTCACAGGACGATATAGACAAGAATGTGGCGCACGAGGATGCTTCGTTCACCACTACCTGGAGCATCGACCTTCACTTCCCCGACAGCGTGAACAGTGTACGTTTTCCCGGCAATGAATTCAAGTCGGCTACGGTGCATCGTTGGATTCATCCTTATGCCGTTCCCTATCGCTGTCTCTATTCGCGCAATGTGGACAACCTCTTTATGGCAGGCCGCAATATGAGCTGCACCCATGTAGCCTTGGGTACGGTACGTGTGATGCGTACTACCGGCATGATGGGTGAAGTAGTAGGTATGGCAGCCGGACTCTGCCACAAGCATAGTGTAGAGCCGCGCGACATCTATCATCATCACCTGCCGGAACTGAAGCAACTTATGCAAGCGGGGCTGGGCAAACGCGATGTGCCCGATAACCAACGCTTCAACGAACCCAACAAATTGTTGGAAGTTCCGGGAGCTTACATCAAACCGTAGACAAACTATGAGCAAAAAAAATATTATCACGATATTTCTATCGGCAATATGTACCTTGCCGCTTTGGGGAGGACAACAGTATTACGCTTTTCTGAAAGGTGACACGCTACGTATGGGCAATAACTATATGGAACGCGTCATGCTGTGGAATAACGGTGCCCCTGTTACCATCAGCCTTACTGACAAGCAACACGGAAAAATCATTCCGGCACAGGGTAAACAACCCGATTTCTCGATTGTGAAAGGTATCCCTACGGATGCTACACTTACCGTGAACGAGATACCGACGAACGGCATCCACGCCAGTTATTTGCAGGCTACCGTGGCTTGCACTATCGGTTCGCTGAATATAGAGCGTCGTTATCGCATTTATGCAGACTGTCCCGCCATTGCTTGCGATACCTATCTGAAAGGGCAAGTGGAACTTTATCAGAATAAGGAGGATAACCGTTCTAACGCCGACCGCAAAAATATAGAGCACACGGCCGATATGGCTACGGGGGTGAAAACTCCCACGCTCGACAGGCTGCAACTATCCGGCAATCATTGGAGTGCCCGCACAATAGAGTTTTTCGACTACACCGATTGGAACGACAATCTGGTGACCGGGCGTACCTGGCTTCCTTACCGTCGCAATACGTATCGTGGTAATTTGCTTTTTGCTCATGACGTAATTACGCGTCAAGGCTTCTTTTTTTTGAAAGAGGCTCCTAGCAGCAGTACCCAATTACATTATCCGGGTTCTGACTTTGTGGCGGACTTTAGCGATTTTATGGTAGTGGGGCTGGGCATTGCGTCTCATGATGTAAAGCCGGATAGCTGGACTCGCGTTTATGGATGCGTTACCGGCATCTATACCGGCGGCGAGCAAGAAGCGCTTACTGCCTTGCGCCTCTATCAGAAACAACTGCGCCATCATACTGCCGCACAGGATGAGATGATTATGCTCAATACCTGGGGCGACCGTAGCCAGGATGCCAAAATAGATGAGGCTTTCTGTCTGGCAGAACTAGACCGTGCCGCACGCATGGGCATCACCCTCTTTCAACTGGACGATGGCTGGCAGAGCGGAAAAAGCCCTAACTCGAAGACTGCCGGAGGTAGTTTTAAGGATATCTGGAAAAGTGGCGATTACTGGACGCCCAACCCCACAAAGTTCCCTCATGGGCTGAAACCTATTGTAGAGAAAGGCAAGAAATTGGGTATTCGCATCGGATTATGGTTCAATCCCAGCATACAGAATGATTTTGCCGATTGGCAAAAAGATGCGCAAGCCATTATCGGACTTTATAAGAAGTACGGCATCTGCTGTTTTAAGATAGACGGCCTGCAGATACCTACCAAGACAGCCGAACAGAATCTACGCCGACTGTTTGATACCGTGTTGGAGCAAACCAACTATGAAGTGATTTTCAACCTCGATGCCACTGCCGGTCGTCGCGGCGGGTATCACTATATGAACGAGTACGGCAACATCTTTCTGGAAAACCGCTATACCGATTGGGGCAACTATTACCCTTATCGCACCTTGCGCAACCTCTGGATGCTGTCTCGCTATGTACCGGCGGAGAAGATGCAGATAGAGTTCCTTAATAAATGGCGCAATGCCGACAAGTATGACGCTGCCGACCCTTTTGCCCCCGCCCGTTACAGTTTCGATTACCTCTTTGCCATCACCTTGGCGGCACAGCCGTTGGCTTGGATGGAGGCTTCGAACTTGCCCGAAGAGGCTTATATTACGGCATCTCTGCTCAAGAAATACCAACCCTTGCAACTCCGGTTTCATCAAGGCGTCATACTGCCTATTGGTGAAGAACCCTCGGGACGCTCGTGGACCGGATTTCAATCGACCGTCTCCGGCACGCAAGGTTATCTTGTTGTTTACCGTGAAGACAACGAGCAAGCCAGGGGGACTATTGACACCTGGCTTCCTGAAGGCAAGAAAGTGGATTTTATCCCTGTGATGGGAAGTGGCAAGAAGTTTGCTGCAAAAGTCGGCGCACAGGGTAGAGTAAGTTTCGAGCTAAATGATAAGAACTCTTTCGCACTCTATCAATACGAAGTAAAACCATAAAAAGGCGGCTATCTGCATTCTACGCTAATCACGAATGATGTGTTAACTTCTGATTTGCAGAGCGTTATGATGCGTGAAGAGGAGCATTAATATCTCTGCTGTTGGATGTTAATAGTTGAGTTGTCAGGTATTAATAGTTGGGCGGATAGGTATTAATAGTTGAGACAATGGGTATTAATAGTTTGAGACAATGAGTATTAATAGCTGATAAATGGGATATTAATATAACAACGACAAATGAAATAAAATAGGGAACTATGGTAAAAAGTGTACGTTTTCTTCTTCTCCTGATAGCATTTGTCTCCATGCAGATAGTTGCATGGGGACAGCCGCAGGAAAGACTGGTTCAAGTGCAGGTCACTCCAGACCACACCAATTGGCTGTATAAACCGGGAGAAAAAGTGAAATTCAAAGTGGCGGTATTGAAATGCAATATCCCGCAGGATAATCTGGAAGTGCGCTATGAGATTTCGGAAGACATGATGAAACCTCATCAGACAGGCAAACAGCCTTTGAAGAATGAAAAGCTTGAAATTAACGCAGGGACTATGAAAAAAGAAGGGTTCCTGCGTTGCCGCGCTTTCGTCACTTGCCAAGGGCGTGAGTATGAAGGCGTGGCTACCGTCGGCTTCTCTCCTGAGAAATTGCAACCGACCACTCCGTTGCCCGCCGACTTTCTGGAATTTTGGAAAAGCACCAAAGAAGCCGCAGAAAAGTGGGCACTGGAACCAATAATGACTTTACTGCCGGAAAGGTGTACAGATAAGGTGAACGTATATCATGTCTCCTTTGCGAACAATGACTATGCGTCCCGTATGTACGGCATCCTTTGTGTTCCGAAGGCTTCCGGGGAATATCCGGCGATTCTGAAAGTGCCGGGCGCAGGCATCCGTGCCTATAACGGAGAAGCCGAACGTGCCGGAAAAGGTTTTATCATTCTGGAAATCGGTATCCACGGCATTCCGGTCAACCTGACGGGAGATGTGTATCACCGGCTTTATAACGGTGCTTTGAAGAATTACCACTCGTTCAATATGGACAATCGGGACAAGTACTATTACAAACGGGTTTATACAGGCTGTGTGAGAGCCATTGATTTCATTTACACACTTCCCGAATTTAACGGTAATCTGGCGACTTTTGGAGGAAGCCAGGGCGGTGCGCTTTCCATTGTAATTGCCGGACTGGATGCTCGTGTCAAGGGATTGGTTTCTTTCTATCCAGCCTTGTGTGATATGGCGGGTTATACCCACGGTCGTGCAGGCGGTTGGCCGCATCTGTTTAAGGATGAGAAGAACCGGACACCGGAAAAGATTAAAACCATTCAGTATTTTGATGTAGTCAACTTTGCCCGTCAGGTTAAAGTGCCGGGATTTTATATCTTCGGATATAATGACAGAGTTTGTCCGCCTACCACCACTTACTCCGCTTACAACGTGATTAATGCTCCGAAAGAGCTGTTTGTAGCTGAGACGACCGCTCATTATGCCTATGCCGAACAGTGGAGCACAGCCTGGAACTGGGTAATGAATTTCCTAAAAAATAAATCGAAATAGGCACGGATTACACGGATTAACACTGTTGTTTTACCTATTCTATTCTAAAAGCCGTGTAATCCGTGCCTGAACTTATTATATACACTAATTATAACAACATACTTAAATGAAAACAGGTGAGAAATTAAGTCTATGTCTATTGTTGCTAATCGCTTTTGCCGGAAGCGTTGCGGCACAGGAGCTGATAACGAATGTATATGGTCGCAACATCCATTCGCTGAATGGTAAATGGAATGCCATCATCGACCTGTACGACCAGGGACAACGGATGAAAATCTATGAAAACCGGCAACCGGAAGGAAATATTGATTTCTACGAATATGCGTTTGAAGGCGGGTTGCGTCTTAATGTTCCGGGAGACTGGAACTCTCAATCACCCGAATTGAAGTATTACGAAGGCACTGTATGGTATGCCCGTCACTTTGATGCCAAACGCTTGGCAGACAAACGCCAGTTCCTTTATTTCGGTGCTGTCAGCTATCGTAGCAAAGTCTACCTGAACGGAAAAGAGATAGCAGAGCACGAAGGCGGTTTTACTCCTTTCCAAGTGGAAGTGACAGACCTGTTGAAAGACGGTGACAACTTCCTGGCGGTAGAAGTGAACAACCGCCGTACCAAAGACGCCATTCCCGCTATGGCATTCGACTGGTGGAACTATGGCGGCATCACAAGAGATGTATTGCTGGTGAAAACTCCCCGGACATTTATAAAAGATTATTTCATCCAATTGGATAAAAACACTCCAGACCGCATCATCGCGCGCGTGCATCTTTCAGATAAAAAGGCTGGTGAGAAAGTAACAGTTGCCATCCCCGGACTCAAAATCAACGCGGAGCTCACCACCGACGCAGAAGGAAGGGCGGAAACCGTATTGAATGCGAAGAGGCTGCAACGCTGGTCGCCGGAAGAACCGAAACTCTATGGCGTGACTGTATCTTCAAGTGCCGACCGTGTGGAAGAGCAAATCGGCTTCCGCAATATCACCGTGAAAGGAACTGATATTTACCTGAACGGGAAGCCGACATTTATGTGCTGTATCTCTTTCCACGAAGAAATCCCGCAACGTATGGGGCGTGCTTTCTCGGAAGCCGATGCAGCCATGTTGCTGAATGAAGCGAAAGCGCTTGGCGTGAACATGATTCGCCTGGCTCATTATCCGCAGAATGAGTACACGGTACGCCTGGCGGAAAAGATGGGCTTCCTTCTCTGGCAGGAGATTCCCATTTGGCAAGGCATTGACTTTACAGACGATGATACCCGTAAGAAAGCGCAGAGGATGCTTTCTGAAATGATTAAGCGCGATCAAAACCGCTGCGCAGTAGGTTATTGGGGGGTTGCCAATGAAACACAGCCTTCCAAAGAACGGAATGAATTCCTTACTTCCTTGCTCGAAACGGGAAAGCAGCTGGACACTACCCGCCTGTATGTTGCCGCTTTCGACCTTGTGCACTTCAATAGCGAAAAACAGCGTTTTGTAATGGAAGATTCTTTTACTTCCCAACTGGACGTCGTAGCTATCAATAAATATATGGGCTGGTATCATCCGTGGCCTGTGGAACCGAAAGACGCTATATGGGAAGTAGTGACGGACAAACCGTTGATTATCTCGGAATTTGGCGGCGAAGCATTGTACGGTCAGTCCGGTGATGAGAATGTAGTCAGCTCTTGGAGTGAGGAATACCAGGCACGTCTGTATAGGGATAATATCCGTATGTTCGACAATATCCCGAACCTGCGTGGCGTATCTCCCTGGATTCTGTTCGACTTCCGTTCCCCATTCCGTTTCCACCCCACCAATCAGGATGGCTGGAACCGCAAAGGACTCATATCCGACCAGGGTATGCGTAAGAAAGCGTGGTATCTGATGAGAGATTATTACATGAAAAAGAGAAATAACCGATAAGTTTAGTTATATTTGAATGTGATGAAGCAATATAAGATTGTAGTGATTTGTATGTGCATACTGCTCCTTCTTGCCGGAGGAGTGTATGCGCAGCAAAAAACGGTCAGGATACTTGCCATCGGCAACAGCTTCTCCCAAGATGCCGTGGAGCAATATCTGCATGAACTTGCCGAAGCCGAAGGCATTTCAACCATAATCGGCAATATGTTTATTGGCGGCTGTTCTCTAGAACGTCATGTGAAAAATGCCCGTGACAATGCTCCTGCCTATGCCTACCGGAAAATCGGTACGGATGGAAAGAAGCGGGAAAAAGGCAAGATGTCTTTGGAAGCGGTGCTGGCAGATGAAGACTGGGATTACGTCAGCCTGCAACAGGCAAGTCCTTTTTCGGGAATGTATGAGACGTATGAAGCCTCTCTGCCGGAACTTATAGAATATGTAAAAGCACGCCTTCCAAAGAAAACAAAGCTGATGCTGCACCAAACCTGGGCATATGCGTCTACTTCCAAGCATAGTGGATTTAAAAACTACAACTGCAATCAACTGACCATGTATCAGGCCATTGCCGATGCAGTGAAGAAGGCGGCTAAGGTGAATAAGATAAAGATTGTCATCCCTTCGGGCACTGCTATACAGAATGCCCGTACTTCTTTTATCGGCGACCATCTGAACAGGGACGGCTATCATCTGGATGTGAAGGTTGGACGTTATACCGCTGCCTGCACCTGGTTCGAACGAATCTTCAAACACAATGTAGTCGGGAATCCTTATGCCCCGGAAGGGCTGGATGAGGCACGAAAAGCTGTTGCCCAGAAAGCTGCCCATGCAGCAGTAAAGCATCCGTATAAGGTAACCGATCTGTCTATTACTAACTAACAATGGACATTGCCGCCCGTCTTGCAGCAGAATCCACGGTATTATAGATGACTTGATTCAAATGTAAATGCAGCACACCAAAGGCGATTTGATTGCTCGTGGCAACCCGATGGTGTACTGCATTTATTTTTCGTATATTGTATGGTTTACTCCATTAAGAACTGGCGTATAGGACAATGGCGTATACCCTCGTAGCTGTTTCCGCTGAATGTATCTTCTGTTACCACTATTTTGGGATAGTTGTCCTGTATCTTTAGTAAGTTTCCAAATTCTCTTTCTGCTGTGTCGCCATCTATTTTTAAAGCGACCTGTATATATAGTTTTTCTCCATTCTTTTCTCCGATAAAATCAATTTCCTTATCTCCGTAATAGCCAACCTTAATGTCGTAACCTTTGTATAGAAGGTGGTTATACACTAGATTTTAACAAAAGTATGCTTTCTTATAGGGAAACACTTTGTTTCATGCCTTGAAACTAATAGTTTCCCTGTTTGAAACATTTCGTTTCTCGGTGAGAAACAAATGGTTTCATGGCATGAAACAAACCACGGCTTGTGGGGTGACGCCCAGTATGCTGTGGGATGACTGAAGATGACCTTTAAACAAACTTGAGGTGTATTTATAATGAAAGCTGGAGAAAGGGATGTTTTATCCTTCCTCCAGCTCTTATATTATTGATGAGCAGTGAATTACTTCACTTCCCAAGTATCATTAGTCATTAGCAGCTCCTGAAAATTATGATATTTCTTCTTGCCTTTGATTTCTTCGATTTGTTCAGCGACAGCATCATTGTAAGTTGGAGCATCTACATCACGGATTACACCGAGTGCAATCGGGAAGTCAGGACCTTCCATCAAAGCCAGTTTCAATTGAAGCGTATTGTCCTGGCAGTGTGCGTCGTGGATAAGGATATCTTTTTCTGTGACACCGTTCTCACCAAGTTTCACTACTTTCAGCCCGAAGCCTTCCTGCATCAATCCGAATTCCTTATTTTCACCAAATAACATCGGTTTGCCATGTTCCAGGTAGATAGCGTTCTTAGCGCGTCCTTCTTTGGTAGCAACACTGGCGTGAGTTCCGTCGTTGAAGATCACGCAGTTTTGCAGAACTTCGGTGACCGACATACCCTGATGT
>OGKG01003268.1_pt1 | contig 15486 bp, 11 predicted proteins | sample 1572201 | NCBI WGS metagenome assembly OGKG01 (sample SAMEA2582146, study PRJEB24529) | metagenome | biome: Human gut stool | place: China | collected 2011 | reverse complement strand
AGGATGGCATCCTGCACATCCAGCTGCCTGCACCCCAGCAGCAGAAGGCTTTGCCTGTGAACCCCAACCTCATCGAAATTGAATAACCGTTATGCCAGTGTGAGGAACACCGGCGCATAACCCAAGCCCCTGCGAGCAATTGCCCGCAGGGGCTTTTTGCGTCTGTGCCTTTTCTTGCAGGTGGCAGTATGCTATACTTGTGACGATAAATCGGAGGTTGGAGGAGAAAAGGATGAAATACTTATACTTGCATGGATTGGGGCAAAATGCTGATAGTTGGAATCAGGTGACAAGAGCAGCAGAAGAGTTGGATAATAGTGTATGCGTGGATTTGGCAAAAATGGTCAAAGGCAAAAAAGTAACATATTCCACACTCTACTCTACTTTTTCAGAAATGTGTGATTCAGAAAATGAAGGCATCACTTTGTGTGGACTCTCTTTGGGCGGTGTATTGGCTCTTAACTATGCGATAGACCATCCACAAAAAGTAAAGGCATTAGTTTTGATTGCAGCACAGTATAAGATGCCGGTGAGATTATTAAAACTGCAAAATGCACTGTTTCGCTTTATGCCGCAGTCAATGTTTCAACAAACCGGCTTTGAAAAACATGATTTTATAAGGCTGTGCAACACTATGATGAAACTGGATTTTAGTGATTCCTTAAACCAAGTTTCTTGTCCGGTATTGGTCATTTGTGGAGAAAAAGACAAAGCAAACAAAAAAGCGTCAATCGAACTTGCACATAGTCTGAAATATTCCAAATTCAAAGAAATTCCAGAAACAGGTCATGAAGTAAATTTGGAGTCTCCAGAAAAATTAGCGTCGCTATTGCAGGAGTTTTACAACAGTATCTGACAGATTCAAGTTTGATAAGGAGGGACTTTACATGAAAAAGAGTATATCAAGGATTATCGGTTTGACAATGTTGATTATAGCTATTGTATTTATAATGTTTGCATTGAATCATCCAGAAAAGAGTTTCCCTTGGAGTAATACAATTACTTGGTTACTGTATGGTGTATATTTTCTTGTGACAGTAGTGCTGCTTATTGCTCCTAAGATAACAGCATCGATCTCAGATGCGTTGTCCGCATCCGTGAAAAGGCGGAAGGCTGGAAGATCGGGTGAGACACTTGGAAAAGAAGGAGGGAAGGACGCTGCTGTAAGGAGGAAAAACAAAAAGTGAAGCGCAAAAAACCTTGCGGGCAATTGCCTGCAAGGTTTTTTGCGCTTTCACAGCCTGAACCGAAGCTGCTCTGTTTTTCCATCCATCCGGTACCGGATGCAGAAGGCACCGTTCTCTGCTGTCTCCACCTGTACTTGCTCTGCCTGTTCGGCCAGCGTCCGCAGGCGGCGGTACTCTGCCCGCTGCTGCTCTGTGTAGCGGACGGGCATGTCCGACGTAAGGAACACCTGCCCCAGCAGCGCATTCACGGTGGCAAGTATCTTTTTCTGCTCTGTGGTCAGGCGGCAGTTTTCTTCCCGGAGAAAAAAGACATCCGGGTCGCTGCCGTAGGCGCGGCCGTTGAGCTGCCGCCGCAAGACCGTGTTGTTCAGCGCCTGCCTTGTGGAAACACGCTCCCGGTGGAACAGCCGCATATACCACACATCGTCCCAGTCCAGGCTGACATCGCAGCCCACCCGGCAGTAGTCCGCCAGCCCGAAGGCGGTCATCACCGGCACACCGCAGCCAAGGATCTGCTTCTCGCCGCACCAGCCCCGCAGCAGTTCCATGGCGCGGTACATCCGGGCGGCGCGGCTCTCCCGCGCATTGCCGAAAGGTGCTGCACCGTAGAGAAAATCCAGCTTGACCAGATCAAAGCCCCACTCGTTCAGCACACGGTCGAACACCCGGTGCAGATAGTCCAGCACGTCCGGATTATCAATGTCCAGCGCATAGAAGCTGCTCCAGTTGCCGCCGCAGCACCACGGTTTGCCCTTTACTTGCAGCAGCCAGTCCGGATGCTGCCGGTAGACCGCCGAATCCTTTTCGCACACGAAGGGGGCCAGCCATAACCCGGCACGGAACCCGCTTGCGTGGATGGCATCCGCCATCTGCTTCATACCCTGCGGGAATTTGGCAGGGTCTGCTTCCAGCCAGTCGCCCACCTTTGGCTCCCAGCCGTCATCCACCTGAAACAGGTCGCCGGGCGCGAGCAGGGTCTCACAGCCTGCAAGATCCTCCCGGATGCTTGCTTCCGTAATATCCTCATAGCGGTTGTACCAGCTGGAATATCCCATTAGCTTTTCCCGGGTACGCGGCCGGATGCCCATGGTACGGAACCACCCGTCAAACACTTCGTCCTCACTGCCCTCGGTAAAAAAGAGGTCAAATAACGGGAAGGCTCCGCCGGGGTGCTCCACCCCGGCGCAGTCCCGCTCCAGCGTCAGCAGGCTTTTGGCGCTGTCGTACCGGAAGATGGTGTAGCCCGGCCGCTCGTCCAGCGAAGCCGCCAGCCGGAACCGGTTTCCGCTGCGGAAATAGCAGTAGGAGAACCCGTGGCTCTGCCCATTGTGCTGGCCGTAGGGCACAAAGTGGTAGTCGCCGTAGCGGTCAAAAAAGTATTTTTTCAGCAGAAACCCGGGAATGTGATCCACACCGCGAAGCTTGCCCTTCCGGTCCAGCTCCGGGCTGTAAGTCCATGTCTGGTAGCCGTTCATGAACAGCCGATCGGCTGCATCCATCTTCCATGGCAGTTCGGCACGGACGGACTTCAACGTTCCGGCAGGCAGGTCTGCCGCCAGATGTAAGGCACCGTCCCGACCGGATACGGTCACGCTGCCCTGCTGCTTGCCGCCGGTGGTCTGTGCGTACCAGTGAAGCGTCTCACTCATGCTTTACCGCCTCCCCATGCAGCTGTGCGCTGATCTCGGCCGCACGCTCGTCGGTCAGCACGAACTTGCGCTGGAAGAGTACCAGAGCGCCCGCCAGCACCAGCATGGGTAGAACCGTCATCATCAGGCGCAGCCCCAGCAGCGTTCCGGCACTCTGTACCGCTACCGGGCCAGTCTCGTCCGTGTTACCCACAAGGCCGATCAGATCCAGCCCGATGCCGGTGAGGAACACCGCCACACCGGAAGCTGCCTTGACCACGAAGGTCTGCATGGAAAAGATGACGCTTTCCTCCCGGCGTCCGGTCCGCAGCTGCCCGTAGTCCACGCTGTTGGACAGGAACAGAGTGGTCAGCACGCTGAGCATACCGTTGCAGGCAAACACCACTACGCCCGGGATGCACAGCAGCGCCAGACTGTGGGCCAGCCCGGTCAGGCAGAACACCAGCAGTGTGCCGTAGCCGCACAGCGCCAGCACAAGGCTCAGCCGGAACACCTGCGTGCTGCTGAATTTTTTGCGCAGCAGCGGGTAGAGCACCATCATGCCAAGAATCTGGGCCGCACCGCCCACGGTGGAAAACAGGGTGTAGGTGGCTTTCCAGCCCTCACCGCCGAAGTCGTATTTGAAGAAATAGATGATAAAGTTGGAGGTCAGGTACAATGCCGAGTTGATGAGCACGATGCTGCCCACCACGACCATGGCCTGATCGTTGCGGAAAAGCGCCGAGAACATCTCCTTTACTGTGGCTGTCTTCATTTCGGAAGGAGTCGTTTCCTTCATGGAAGCGCAGCACAGCAGTTCTGCCGCCACGAACAGCACGGCCACGATGAGAGCCACCCAGCGGAAACCGGCTCTTTCGCTGTCGCCGCCCAGCGCGCCTACCAGCAGCATGGTGAACATGGCGATGAGCGCCGAGCCGACACCGGCGCAGGTGCGCCCCACCATGGAAAGATTCTCACGGTCTGCGGGAGTTTGGGTGACCGCCGGGATCATGGACCAGTAGGGAATATCCATCATGGTGTAGGTGACGCCCCACAGGATGTACACCACGCTGAAGTAGACCATCAGCGCGGCCTGCCCCATGACAGGGGCGGCAAACAGAGCATAGAGCACCAGTGCATTGAGCACCGAGCCGGAAACGATCCACGGCCGGAACCTGCCCCAGCGGGTGCGGGTCTTTGCCACCAGAATGCCCATGAAGGGGTCGTTGAAGGCGTCAAACAGCCGGGCGGCCATCAGCACAAGCCCTACAAAACTGGCCGAAAGCCCCAGCACATCCTGATAATAGTACATGACATAAGAGGCCGACAGGGCATAGACCATGTCCTTACCCACGGCACCAATGCCGAATGCGGATTTCTGCTTCAATGTCAGTTCCATACAGGTTCCTCCTTTTCCAGCGTAAAGCTTACGGTTACAGGTTCCGTCTGCGGTGCGGACACGGTCAGCACGGCGGTACCGGCTTTGCCTGCCGTGCGCAGATAGGTGCCGGTCATACCGCCCTCGGCCACGGCTGTTTCCGGGCCGACCAGTGCGGCGTCGCCCTCCACGGCAAAGTGTACCGGCAGCTGTGCATACGCGGCAGGGTTGCCGTTCTCGTCCAGAACACGCACCCGGACGGCCGCCATATCATAGGTGTCTGCTTCCCGCAGGGTCGTGCGGCTGGTGCGGACTTCCAGATGGAGCTTTGTCCCGGGGCACAGCGTCACGCTGCGGACCACTTTGCCGTCCTGCACGGCGTCGAACCGCCAGCGGGTAGCGGCTCCGCCCCAGTTTCCCACATATTTGCCGTAGAGCGCCACGCCATCGGCAAAGGTCATTTTATAGCGCAGCATACACCAGCCGAGTTTCAGCTTATAGGAGAGCGGCAGCCCCGGCAGGCCGTATTTCCCGGCAGCCAACAGGCAGTCCCGCAGCAGAGCCGCCTTTGCGGGCGCAAAATGCTCCTGGGTTTCCAGCAGTTCGCCGATGGTATCGTCCACCACAAAGGGCGGATGCGGCAGGCTGTCCCACTCGCTGCGGGCAAGGTCGGTGACAAAGACGTCATTCTTGTACAGCTTCACCTGCTGCGCATTGCTGAAGGTATACACCTGTCCCAGCTGCCCGGCGGGGCTGTCGCCGATGTCCATGGAAGAGCTGATCTCCAGCACCGGTTCGGCTTCTCCCTGACTGGCATAGGCCGCTGCGGCCAGCTTTGGGTTGCGGAACATGTCCATGACGCCGTGGTAGCAGATACGGTCGCCGGAGCCGAAGTCCCGGTGGGTCTGATAGTCGAACATACACCACCCGAAACACCCGGCGTGGCCGCCGTCGGCACAGGCGGCGTTCTGCACCCGGATGTGCCGCAGAGCCTGCTCCTGCCGGTGCGGGCCGTCATCGAAAGCCTTGGTCGGGTACATATGGCCGTTGCATTCCGAGATGAGCAGGGCTTTATTCATATCCGGGGTCACGTCTTTTTTGGGTTTGGCACCGGGGGTCACACCGTTGTGGGAAAAATCGTTGTAGGCATAGACATCTTCCAGCAGATGGCTCTTTTCCAGATAGCGCACGCCGGAGGTGGCACGGCTGGGGTCCAGCTGATGTGCCAGCTGGTTGGTGCGGGTGTAGAAGGCGTCATCGTCCACACTTTCGTTGATGCGCACGCCCCACAGGATGATGCTGGGGTGGCTGCGGTTCTGCAGGATCATCTCCCGCAGCATCCCGCAGGCGGCATCCTTCCAGCTGTCGTCCCCGATGTGCTGCCAGCCCGGTAGCTCGGTGAATACCAGCAGACCCCGGCGGTCGCACTCATCCAGAAAATAGGGGCTCTGGGGATAATGGCTGGTGCGCACTGCGTTGCAGTGCAGTTCTTCCTGCAGGATGCGGGCGTCCTCCCGCTGCAGGCTTTCCGGTGCCGCATAGCCGATGTACGGGTAGCTTTGGTGGCGGTTCAGCCCGCGCAGAAAGGTCTTTTTGCCGTTCAGATAAAAGCCGTCCGCCCGGAACACCGCCGTGCGGAACCCGAAGGAGACCTGTTTGCGGTCCATGACATGACCGGCTGCATCCAGCAGTTCTGCCGTGCACCGGCAAAGCTGCGGGTCTTCCGGGCTCCATGGCCGTGCTTCCAGCGCAGGAAGGGTCAGGGCACCGTTCGGTGCGGCATCGGCGGTCTGCTCTGCCAGCGGTCTGCCGGCTGCATCCTCCAGCCGGATACGGACCGTTGCAATGCCGTCCAGACGTTCCGCCGTCCACTGCACGGCGGCCTCTTTCAGGTTCGGCGTGTACACGAACAGGTCGGTCAGGCGGCTGGGTGCTGAGGCTTCCAGCCAGACCTCCCGGTACAGCCCGCCGTAGGTCAGGTAGTCGATGACAAATCCGAAGGGCGGGATGGAGGGGTCTTCCCGGGTGTCCAGCTTCACCGTCAGCAGGTTTTCACTGTCCCGGTCCACAAGGTCAGTGATCTCAAGCTCAAACCCGGTGTAGCCGCCCGCGTGGGCCCCCGCAGGTTTGCCGTTGACAAAGACGCTTGCCTGATGGGCTGCTCCGTCAAACCGCAAAAAAAGCCGCGGCGCTGCCTGTACCGGCGGCACCCGGAACTGCTTGCGGTAACCGCAGACCATCTCATAATCCGCGGGGTCGGCATAATGGAGCGGCAGCTCCCGGCAGTTGTGCGGCAGGCGCACGGTCTGCTGCTTTGGGACGGGAAGCCCCTTGCCGAAGGCTTCGGTCCAGTGTCTTGTAAATTCCCAGTTGTCGCAAAAACTGTGTCCGATCATCGCGGCAGCACTCCTTCCAGTAAAATCGAGATCATTTCTTCCAGCACGGCAGTGTACTGCACACCGCTGTCCGCAAGGCTGCGGTCAGCCAGAAAGCTTTCCATCGAAGCAGTGATCATCTGCCGCAGCACCGGCAGGGATACGGGCCGGATGACGCCTTCCCGCATGGCCTGCTCCAACAGAGCCATGGTCGGCTCCCAGCCGGTCTCCAGCTGAAAACGCACCCGGGCCGCGACGGCCGGATATTTTTCGTCCAGTTCTTCCATCTGCTGCAGGTCCAGCGCAGCGTATTCCTCCGGCATCGCAATGATGACGGCACGGAGCTTTTCCTGCAGCGTGCCGCCGCCTTCCAGAATTTCCTGCTTGCAACGGTGGATCTTTTCAAATGCGCGGTCCACCATATCCATCAAAAGCTTTTCTTTGGAAGGATAGACGGTATAGATCGTTTTTTTGCTGATGTGCAGCTGCTGGGCCACTTGCTGCATGGTAAACCGCAGCCCCTGCTCCCGGAACAGCAGCATCGCCTGTGCACACACCAGCGTGCTGAGATCGTCCTGCATCCGAGCACCTCCTTCGGAAACTGAATTCATTTTTCTGGTTTCCATTCTAATATGGAAACCGGACTGATTCAAGCGGTTTCCGCATTTTCTGCGTTCTGTCGGAGAATCCGGAAAAAAACACAGCAATTTGACCAAAGTGTCTCTGCTCCAAATTGCAAAAAAGCGGATAAATGGGCAAGTCGGTGGGTAGCGCTGGTGAAAAGTATAGTGCCTGTGACAAAAAAACTCCACAGCCAGAGAGAAAACCTCATTCTGGCTGTGGAGAAAAGGAAAAATGATTGAAAAACGTGAAATGATTTACTTGTCGCCCAGATGCCAGATGTCGCGGTCATACTCGGCAATGGTGCGGTCACTGGAGAAGAAGCCTGCCTTGGCGATGTTCACAAGGCACTTCTTGCGCCAGCCCAGCGGGTCGCAGGCGTAATCGCTCAGGGCCTGCCCCTTGCGCACCACATAGGCGTTGAAGTCCGGCAGTGTCTGGAACCAGTCTTTGTGGATCAGCTCATCGTGCAGGCGGGTCAGGTTCTCGGTATGGCCTGCGGCCAGCATCTCCGGCCCAGTCAAGAAGTCGATGGCACGGCGGATGTTGGCATCGCCCTCGTACCACTGGGCCGCGCAGTAATCCCCGGCGGCATAGCGGTGGATGACCTGATCGGAAGTCTGGCCGAAGATATAGATGTTCTCTTCGCCCACCTGCTGGCAGATCTCCACGTTGGCACCGTCCATGGTGCCGAGGGTCAGCGCACCGTTCAACATAAACTTCATGTTGCCGGTGCCGGAAGCCTCCTTGGAGGCAAGGCTGATCTGCTCGGACAGGTCGCAGGCCGGGATCAGCTTTTCAGCAGCGGTAACGTTGTAGTTCTCGATGAACACGACCTGTAACCACTTGGACACTTCCGGGTCTGCCGCAATGACCTTGGAGAGGGCCAGCAGCGCGTGGATAATGTCTTTTGCAATCGTGTAGGCGGGCGCAGCCTTTGCGCCGAAGATGCTCACCAGCGGCACGGCGGGCAGATGACCTGCCTTGATCTCGTGATACTGATGGATGAGGTAGAGCAGGTTCAGTTGCTGACGCTTGTACTCATGCAGACGTTTGGACTGGATGTCGAACACGGCATCGGTATTCACGGTGACCTTCTGGGTGTGCAGCAGCCAGTCGGCAAGGGCCTGTTTGTTGGCCTTCTTCACGGCGGTCAGCTCGTTCAGAACCGTTTCATCTTCGGCAAACGCCAGCAGTTTTTCCAGCTCTGCAGCATCCTTGCGGAAGCCGGAGCCGATGTGCTGTTCCAGCTCTGCGGTCAGGGCCGGGTCGCATTCCAGCAGCCAGCGGCGGAAGGTGATGCCGTTGGTCTTGTTGTTGAACTTTTCCGGGTACAGCTCGTAAAAACCGTGCAACTCGGAGTTTTTCAAAATCTCGGTGTGCAGAGCCGCCACGCCATTGGTGGAGTGGGTGAAGTGGATATCCATGTGTGCCATGTGCACCCGGTCGTCCTTGTCGATGATAGCAAGACCTTCGTCCTCGGTGCGGGTGCGGGCCAGTGCGTCCAGCTTTTCGATGATGGGCATCAGCTGGGGCACCACGGCATCCAGATAGGAACGGGGCCACTTTTCCAGTGCTTCGGCCAGAATGGTGTGATTGGTGTAGGCGCAGGTCTTGGTAACGATCTCCACGGCTTCGTCAAAATCAATGCCTTTTTCACCCAGCAGACGGATCAGCTCCGGGATGACCATGCTGGGGTGCGTGTCGTTGATCTGGATGGCGGCATAATCGGCCAGGTCGTGGTAGTTGCAGCCCCGGGCGGCGCACTCGGCCAGAATGAGCTGGGCGCCGGCAGAGACCATCAGATACTGCTGGTAGACCCGCAGACGGCGGCCTGCTTCGTCGGAATCGTCCGGGTAGAGGAACAAGGTCAGGTTCTTGTCGATGGCAGTTTTGTCGAAGGCGATGCCGTCGTGGACGATGCTCTCGTCGATGGTGTCGAGGTCGAACAGGTTCAGGGTATTGGTGCGGCCCTCGTAGCCGGTGACCGCCAGCTTGTACAGCCGGGCGGTGTACTCTTTGCCGGCCAGCTCTACCGGATAGGTGATGTCGGTCTTTTCCGCCCAGCTGTGGGCGGTCAGCCACGGGTCGGGCTTTTCGTTCTGCACGCCGTCCTCAAAAGACTGCCGGAACAGGCCGAAGTGATACCGCAGACCCACACCGTCGCCGGGCAGGTTCAGCGTTGCCAGAGAGTCGAGGAAGCAGGCGGCCAGACGGCCCAGACCGCCGTTGCCGAGGGACGGCTCCGGCTCCACTTCTTCAATTTCAGCAAGGCTTTTCCCGGCAGCAGCCAATGCATCGCGGGCTTCGTCGTACAAACCCAGATTGATGAGGTTGTTGGACAGCAGCTTGCCGATGAGAAATTCGGCGCTGATATAATACAGCTTGCGGCCCTTGACCGGCTGCACACGGTCAGCACTCTTGCGCCGGACAAGTTCCAGCAGAGCAAGATACAGTTCCTGATTCGTGCAGGCAGAAAGAGGTTTGCCGGTAAAGGTCTGCAAGGTTTCAGTAAAGTTCATAAATGGGCCCTCCTTTGATACGAAAAGCAGGTTTGACATCTCTTCCACAAGATATACCACACAAAACACGCAAAATCTTGCCTAAATAGTGCAAATTATGATACAATCCTATCATCAGGAGGAAACAGACATGGGAAATCCATCTTTTTTGCAGGAAACAAAGCAACACGGTGCTGACCATTGCTTCCCGCTGCAGGTTCGAGAATCTCTCCTGCTTCAACCGGGCGTTCAAGGCGCACTTCGGCCTGCCCCCGCGGGAACACCGGAAAAGCTGAAGCGGGCCGTTATGGCAGACATCCATTGTTTTGAACAGGACGACCCGGCAGGGGACAGCACGGCATACATGTTTGACCGATAAAACGTCGTTGTATTTCCCGAAAAATAGCATAAAGAAACCGTCCGGACGCTGAAAATCAGCGTCCGGACGGTTTTGGTTTATCAGGGGTTCAGCTGTTTACTTTGCGGCCAGATACTTGCCCAGCTCGCGGCCCAGCGTCAGGCACATGCCGATGCTGACACCGGGGATCGGGGTGACATACTCAGGGCCGAAACGCATGCCGCAGGTGTTGCCGGAAGCATACAGGCCCTCGATGGGCTGGTAATCGTCGTTCAGCACCTGCTGATCGTTGGTGGTTACGAAACCGCCGGTGGTCACCAGAGCAAAGCCAAGGCTGGGGGTGGTGACGTGTGCGTAGAAGGGTGCTTTTGCCACCGCGTTCAGGAAGCGGGGGTCCTTTGCAAAGTCGCTGTCATAACCCTCGGCGCAGACCTTGTTGTACTGCTCCACGGTAGCGGTCAGTGCGGCAGGCTCTACGCCGATGTACTCGGCCAGCTGCTCGATGGTGTCGGCGCAGTACCAGCCGTTTGCACCCTCGGTACCGGCATTGCGGGCAGCCTCGAAGTTACCCTTCATGGCCTCGACGACCGCGGGCATATCGTACTCGAATGCCTGATGGCCGGGGAAGCCGCGCAGGATCTGGGTCTTATAGGTGCTGTCGTAGATGGAGATGATATTGCCGCGCTTTGCACGTGCCATGAAGAAGCCGTTGATCTCCGGGCCGGCAAAGGCTTCGTTCTGGAAGCGCTGGCCCTTCTCGTCCACCCACAGGGGGCCGGGCAGATAATCGGGCACGGTCATGGAGTCGAAGTTCATGGTGGAAATGTCGCTTTCCAGATGGCCGCCTGCCCAGACGCCCATCTGGATGGTGGAGCCGTCGCGGCCGAACGGTGCGAGGAAGTCCTCGTTCTTGGTGAACATGCGGGCGATGTTCGGCAGCAGGTCGTTCAGCATTTCCTTGTTGCCGCCAAAGCCGCCGCCTGCCAGAACGACGCCATTCTTTGCGTTGATCTTCAGATATTTGCCATCGCTGTCCTGCGCGATGACGCCGGTGACCTTTTCACCGTCCATCACCAGCTGCACACCCTTGGTGCCGAACAGGGCGGTGGCATGGTCGGAGAAGTTCTCTTCAACATAGTTGTAGTTGTCCCAGCTCAGGTCCTTCAACTCCAGCTGACCGGCGGTGTTGTTGTTCTTTTCGCCGCTGGTGGGGTTCTCCCAGTAGTTTTCCCACCATTCCAGCGTGCCGGTGTAGTAGTGCAGGCCGTTGTTCAGCTCGTGAACAGTGTATTCGTTGTCCGGCCAGAACTGGATGCGGGTCTTGGCCAGCGTATCCGGGTTGATCTTATCCAGCCACCAGTCCACGGTGCTGCCGCCGTTCTTGGCAAACTTCATGACCAAAGAGGCATTGGCCTTGCCGTGGGTCTGCAGCATCCAGTTGTTGACGAACTCCACGATATCCACTTCGGGCACGCCATGGCTCTTGAGGTATTCGGAATTGATGTGGCCGATGTCGTGACCGACGGTCCACCAGCTGTCCTTGGGCATGGCTTCCAGAACCATGACATTCTTGCCCTCTTCGGCCAGCTCACGGAAGCAGCTCAGGCCGGCATAGCCCATGCCGACGATGGCAACATCCACGTCGTAGGTCTTGTCGATCTCGCTGTCGGCAATGGGATCCGGTGCAGTGCGCCAGCCGGAAGCCTGCTCGGCAGAAGCTTCCGGAGCGGCCACAGCAGTGCCGCCCATGGCCTGGGTGATGCAGTCGTTCATGCACTGCTTCACAGCGTCGCCGGTGACGGTTACGCCGGACACGCCGTCAATGGTGCTGTTCTGGGCTTCCAGCAGCTGCTTGACCAGCTCGTCGCCCGCAGCCTGGCCGATGGAGTCGGTCTCGTTGGACAGGTCCAGTTTGATGTCGGTAATAGCGGTTTCGCTGAAGGTGGCGGTCATGGTGATGTCGCCCATGCCCTTGGCGGTGGCAGTGTAGGTGCCGGGGGTGTACTTGGCTGCCACAGAGGAGGCAGAGCCGGAAGCAGCATTGCAGGCAGCCAGTGCGCCTGCAGTGATGCCGCTCATCACGGATGCAGAAGCCAGCTTCAAAAAGCTTTTGCGCGAGATCTTTTTCATGGTGTGATTCCTTTCGCGTTCTTCTTTCTTCACAAAGGCGGGGCCGGATGCCCCTTTCGCTTGTTAATTCTATCACAATATAATGGACTTGAAAAATATTGATTTCTTTTTATAATTAGAAGTAGAAGTTATAACAGAAACGGATGTATGGAAAGGGGCTGTCTCCATGACACTGCAGCAGATGCGATATTTTATTGCGGTGGCACAAAACCTGAGCTTTTCCAAAGCGGCACAGCAGAATTTTGTCTCCCAGACTGCGGTGAGCCAGCAGATCAAACTGTTAGAAGAAGAACTTGGTACGCAGCTGCTTCAGCGTACACGGCACTCGGTGGCACTGACCAGTGCCGGACAGGTGTTTTATGAGTATGCAGGACGCATTGTTGACCTTGCAGAGGATGCCGTGCGGCGCACACAGGCTGCCGCAAGCGAGAGCGGCAGCCCGCTGGAAATCGGCATCATGAGCGGAATGGAGGACCTGCCGGTCCTCGAAAAGCTGCTTCTGTTCAAGGAGCGGCACCCGGCGGTCCCGCTTCATTTTCAGCTGATCGAGTTCCCGGAAGCAAAAAAGAAGCTGCAGCAGAAAAAGATCGACCTTGCCTTTCTGCTGGAACTGATCCCGCTGGAACCTGTGCCTGCACTGCAGAAAATGCAGGTGGATCAGCTGCGGCAGTATGTGGTGCTCAACCGGCAGAACCACTTATCAAGTTATGCGTCCCTGCAGCGAAGCCAGCTGAGCGGAGAGCAGTATTATGCGCCGGCAATGGAGCGGGAACTGTGGCAGCAGTTTGCGCAGGTCCTTACGCGGGAAGGCAGCGACCCGCAGAAGATCCGGTTTGCAGCTTCGATGGAAGAACTGGCTCTGCAGATCGCTTTTTACGGGGGGTATACGATTCTGGCGGAACCGGTGCTGAACCAGCTGCCCACCAACAAAAACCTGACCTTTATCCCGCTGGAAAATGAGGTGATCCCGGCATGGGCGGTGTGGAACACAGAAGATCCCTCTGCTTCCCTGAAACTGCTTTTGCGGGAATTGGAGCTGGACCGGTGAATCCAAATGAAAATGCCTGTGAAAGTTTGATAAAAGTTTCTCGGAAATATCCGGAAATGAAATTTGGACGCTTGTGTATCCGTCTGAAATGCGATACACTAGCCCTAAGACATTTTATGTGCCGGAAGTCCGGTGCACTGCCCGAATGAAAACGGAATACTCGCCGGATAAAACCGGCGGGTTTATGGCAATACAGGAGGAAACAGCAGACATGAACTGGAAGAAGAACAAGGACGCGGCCGCACAGCCGAAGAACGCCGCAGCCAAAGCGGCCGGCGGCCCGGTGGGGTTCGTAAAAAAGAACTGGAAATGGCTGGTACCTGTGGTGTGCATTGCGGCGCTGGGCGGATGGTTCGTCCTGCGGCCGGGCAAGGCACAGGACACCAATGTGGACATCAACTATGTGCAGGTCTCGCCGTCCAAGCGGGATATCTCCAATACCCTCAGCGGCACCGGAACTTTGAACCCGGCCAATACTTATAATGTAAAATCTCTTGTGGCGGGCAAGGTGCTGACCAGCACCATTGAAGAGGGCGATATCGTGGAAGAAGGCGATGTGCTCTACACGGTGGATTCTTCGGATGCAGCCACGAAGGTGGAGCAGGCATCCATCGCACTGCAGCAGGCACAGCGCAGCTACGACAAAACCGCAGACCGCCAGAACGTCCGTGCCGAAGTGGCAGGCGTTGTCAGCAGCCTGAAGGTGGCCAAAGGCGACGAAGTGACCAGCGGACAGGAGGTGGCGGTCATCCGCGACAGCTCCCGCATGACGCTGCAGCTGGAATTTCCGGCAGCAGATGCAGCCACCTTCTCGGTGGGGCAGACCGCCGAGGTGACGCTGGACGGCACCTTTGAAACGCTGACCGGCACTGTGACCGCTGTGACCGGCACGGATGCCCTGAGCACCGGCAATCTGCTGACCCGTACCGTGACCATCGCAGTGCGCAATGCGGGCGGCCTGACCACTGCGCAGGCGGCAACGGCCACCATCAACGGCGTGAGCTGCATCGCGGCCAAGAATTTTGAATATCAGGCCGAGCGTACCCTGACGACCCTTACAGCCGGTACGGTCACGGCCATCAATGTGAAGGAAGGCGGCACGGTGAACAAGGATGATATCGTGCTGCAGATCAGCGGCGAGGACCTGACCGAGGCGGTACAGTCCGCTGCCGAAAGCCTGCGCAGCGCCGAGCTGAACATGGACAACCTGCAGGAAACCATGAACAACTACACCATCACCTCGCCCATCAGCGGCACGGTGATCGAGAAAAATGCCAAGACCGGCGATGCCCTTGCCACCGGCGCAGACCTGTGCACGATTTATGATCTGAGCTACCTGGTCATGGTCATCAATGTGGACGAGCTGCAGGTCAGCAGCCTGTCGGTGGGGCAGAGCGTGCAGGTCACGGCGGATGCCGTGCCGGACAAGACCTACACTGGCACTGTGACCCGTGTGTCCATGAAGGGCAACTCCAGCGGCGGCACCACCACCTACCCGGTGACCGTCCGCATCGATGAGATCGACGGCCTGCGCCCCGGCATGAACGCCAACGCAGAGATCGTGGTGGCAGAGGCGAAGAATACGCTGTCGGTGCCCAACGCGGCGGTCGTCCGCGGCGGCTATGTGCTGGTAACAGAGGACTCGCCCAGCGCCGTCAACGCAGATCCCAGTATGATCGCACCGGACGGTTATGTCTATGTGCCGGTCAAGACCGGCGTCAGCGATGATAGCTACACGCAGATCATCAGCGGCGTGACCGGAAACGACACTGTGGCATATGATTCTGCTTCGGTGAGCAGCGATACCTATTATGACAACGGCGGCTACGAGTACATGACGGATGACACCGGCACCGATACGGCCGGCACCGCAGCACCGGCAGAAAACGGAAGCGCCGCCGACAATACGGAGGAAGCACCCGCAGAGGAACCGGCAGAACCGGCAGCGGAGCCGGATACCGGCGACACTGCGGATCCGTCGGAAGCGGACGGCGTGGTCGTTATGGGCTGACACAGGAGGAATGCATGAGCGCTCTGATCGAGTTTGATGAGGTATGCAAATACTACCAGATGGGCGATACCACGGTAAAGGCTGCAGACCACATCACGATGAAAATCGAAAAAGGCGAGTTCGTGGCCATCGTGGGCCAGTCCGGTTCCGGTAAATCCACCTGCATGAACATCATCGGCTGTCTGGACGTGCCGACCCACGGAACCTACCGGCTCAACGGCAGGGATGTGGGCAAGATGAACCGCAACG
>OGKG01003266.1_pt1 | contig 15488 bp, 10 predicted proteins | sample 1572201 | NCBI WGS metagenome assembly OGKG01 (sample SAMEA2582146, study PRJEB24529) | metagenome | biome: Human gut stool | place: China | collected 2011 | reverse complement strand
CCATACTGCACGATCTCTTCAATATCTGTCTGGCTTCTGAAAAACGGCTCTGACAACAACAATCCGATCAATAAAAATACAAGATAACTCATGACTGCCAGAAATACTGCATTTTCAGCAATCTTATTTACACGGTCCATATCTTTTGCACCAAGTGACCGGGCCAGCAGTGCGTTCACACCTACCGCTGTACCAACTCCTACGGCAATCATCAGACTCTGGATAGGGAATGCCATAGATACGGCTGTCAGTGCATTTTCACTGACTCTTGCAACAAAAATACTGTCCACCACATTATAAAGTGCCTGCACCAGCATGGAGATCATGATCGGCAGCGACATAGTGATGATCAGTTTACCTATGGGCATAACACCCATTTTATTTTCTTTCATAACAGTTTTTTCCATTATTGTTATCCTTTCTCCCCTTTGAAATGAATCTCCATCAATGTCAGTCCTCTGGCCGGTGCGGTAGGACCTGCCAGCTGGCGGTCACAGCCTGCCAGAATCTCCGGTATACGCTCCGGCTCCCAGTCTCCCTGTCCAATCTTCATCAGCGTACCGGCAATGATCCGTACCATATTATAGAGAAATCCATTTCCTGTAATACGGAGGATAATCAGGTCTCCCTGCTTCTCCACATCCAGCGCATAGATTGTTCGTACTGTCGTCTTCACCTGGGCGCCCGCCGCACAGAAGCTCTGAAAATCGTGTTCCCCGATCAGATAGGCAGCCGCCTGTCTCATCCGCTCCACATCAAGCTTCCGATATGTAAAATGCGAATTGAACCGATAAGCCGGCAGCGGAAATTCCCGGTTCAGGATCCGGTACTCATAGGTTTTCACCGTCTTCTGAAATCTGGGGTGAAAATCTGCCGGAACTTCACAGGAATCCTGGATCCTGATATCTTCCGGCAGTCTTTGATTTAATGCATATGAAAATTTATCTGCGGCCATCCTCGCTTCGGTGTCAAAGACCGCCACATTTCCGCAGGCATGAACACCTGCATCTGTTCGACTGGAGCCCATCACATGGATCTCCTCTCCTGTCAGTTCTCCAATGGCCCGGTTCAGAACGGATTCAATGGTCTCCCCATTTTTCTGAACCTGCCAGCCACAGTAATTGGTGCCATCATAGGCAACCACAAGTTTTACCCTTTTCATGCAATTCCTTTCTTAAAACGGAATAACAGTGCCACTGAGCAGACGTCCAAACACGATCATCAGTACCAGATACCCCCATACAACCGCATATGCTATATGGTCTCTGCTTTCATAATGAAGCGGCTTCATCTTGGTACGTCCGTCACCTCCACGATAACAGCGGGCCTCCATGGCCATGGCCAGATCGTTGGCTCTGCGGAATGCAGAGATGAACAGCGGAACCAGCAGCGGAATCATGGCTTTTGCCCTCTGAATAATATTTCCGGATTCAAAGTCTGCACCTCTGGCAATCTGCGCCTTCATGATCTTATCCGTCTCTTCAAGCAGGATCGGAATAAACCGAAGCGCAATAGACATCATCATGGATATCTCATGCACCGGTACATGTACCGCTTTCAACGGATTCAGCAGACGTTCCATACCATCGGTCAGGTCATTGGGCGTTGTGGTCAGCGTCATAAGTGAAGAGCCGATGATCAGGTAGATCAGACGAACACCCATAAGAATTGCTGTACGCAGACCTTTATCTGTAATTCTTATAAATCCAAAATGCCACAGCACTACATCTCCATCAATCAGAAAAAGATTAAATACTACTGTGATCATCAGAAGCATCACAATTGCTTTCAATCCTTTTGTAATAAACTTAAATGGAACCTTGGATGTGCGAATGACAAATGCAAGAAAGATCGTTGCGATCACATACCCTAAAATTCCCTTTGCCACAAACAAAGAAATAATATACAACATGGTTGCCACCAGCTTCACTCTCGGATCCAGCTGATGGATCACCGATTTTGCGGGATAATATTGTCCCAGCGTAATATCTCGAATCATGGTAAATCTCCTACTTGGATGCTTTCAGCCAGGCTTCTATGGCATCTGCTGCCTCTTCCACCGTTGTCGCATCGGTATTTACATCTGCACCTTGTTTTTTCAATTCCTGCATCAGGTAAGTCGTCTGTGGTGCTGCCAGCCCGATCTCTTCCAGTTCTTTATAATGATGGAACACCTCCACAGGTCTTCCGTCAAACCGCACTTCACCCTGATTCATAACGATCAGACGGTCTACATATTTTGCCACATCTTCCATACTGTGGGACACCAGGATGACTGTGATCCCTCTGGATCGCTGAAGTGCACTGACCTGGTCGAGCACCTCGTCACGACCTCTTGGATCCAGACCGGCTGTAGGCTCATCAAGGATCAGTACTTCCGGGTCCATAGCCAGCACACCAGCGATAGCCACACGACGCTTCTGTCCGCCGGACAGCTCAAAAGGAGAACTCTTGTCATACTCTTCTCCCATCCCGACCATCCGAAGGGCTGCTTTTGCCTTCTCTTCTGCTTCTTCTTTCGTAAAACCCAAGTTCTTCGGTCCAAAGCACACATCTGCCAGCACTTCTGTCTCGAACAGCTGGTGCTCTGGGTACTGAAAGACCAGCCCTACCTTGCTGCGCAGCTTCTTCATGGAAAATTTTTCATCATAAATATCTTCGCCATTATAATAAATGTGTCCACTGGTTGCCTTCACCAATCCGTTCAGATGCTGGGTCAATGTGGATTTTCCAGAACCTGTATGCCCGATCAATCCCACAAACTGCCCATCTGGAATCTCCAGATTCACATTTTTCAAGGCATGCATCTCATAAGAAGTCCCCTGCGAATACAGATAATTTACATTTTTGATTTCAATCGACATAATTCATCCACCAGTTCTTCATTGTTCAATATTCCATCTGGAAGCGGAATTCCTCTCTGCTGCAGTTCGTGAGCCACCAGAGTTGCCTGCGGCACATCCAGCCTCAATTCCTTTAACTTCTCCACTTTGGAAAATACTTCCTTAGGAGTTCCTTCCATAACCAGTTTTCCATCATCCATGACAAAGATCCGGTCTGCCTCGATCACTTCTTCCATATAATGAGTGATCAGGATCACCGTGATCCCTTCTTCTTTATTAAGCTTCTTTGCCGTCTCAATGACGCTTTTTCGTCCATGAGGATCCAGCATGGCCGTCGGCTCATCCATGACGATGCATTTCGGATGCATAGCCATCACACCTGCAATGGCTACTCGCTGCTTCTGTCCACCGGATAATTTGTTGGGTGAGTGATGACGATATTTGAGCATACCTACTGCATCCAGGCTCTCTTCCACACGGGTCCAGATCTCATCTGTTGGCACTCCCAGATTCTCCGGTCCGAATCCCACATCTTCCTCCACGATTGTTCCAATGATCTGGTTATCCGGATTCTGAAATACCATTCCAGCATTCTGACGGATATCCCACAGATGTTCCTCATCCTTGGTATCCATACCATTCACCCATAGAGTTCCATCTGTAGGTGTCAGAAGTGCGTTGATATGCTTTGCAAACGTGGATTTTCCAGAACCGTTATGTCCCAGAACCGCAATAAAACTTCCTGACTCAATCTTCAGGCTCAGATGATCCACCGCTGTTAATTTTGATTCTATATTTCCTTCTTCGTCCAGTCGATCATATTCGAAAGTGACGTTTTCTGCTTTTATCATGGGGCTGCCTCCTGCATTTCTCATGATTCATTATCTTTACATGGGACAAAAGACCCACACTAACGTGCCCATTATACCATGAACGGCTGAAATTTCAAGAAAATTCAGCCGTTTCCAGATATTAGTTTTTATTTTTCATATTCAGGTTAACATTTTATGCCAATGTACCAAGGATGTTTCTGTATCTTCTGCTGTCTCTGCTCCATGAATCTGGTCCTGTCCATATGGCCCAAATCCAAGTTTCTGTGCCACATGGAGGGATGTATCATTCGTCCTATCAATCAGCACATGAAGCTCTTCCAGATCCAGCACTTCTTCTGCATAAGCGAGGATCGCTCTTCCACATTCCTGTGCATAGCCCTTTCCACGATATGACTGCCCGATCAGATAACCAAGCTCCACTGCATCGTCTAACAGTTCTGACACAAGCAGTCCTGCCTGTCCGATGATCTGTCCACTCTGTTTTTCTATCACTGTCCACAGTCCAAAATCATAGAACAGATAGGCATGACGGATATAGGCTTCCATAAATTCTGTCTCTTCATCCAGTGTGTCCAGCACCGGAACTGTTCCCCTCACCATGCCGCCTTGCTTCCAGATCTCATATAGGTCCGGAATATCTGACGGAATGGTCTCCCTGATCAGCAGCCTCTCTGTCTTTGCAATCTTTACCGGAATGCCAGATTTGCGAAGCCGGTCACGCTCCAGAAATGCCGGGTCTAGTGTACTTTCCATCAGCAGATCCACCGCTGCACAGGTAAATACCTTCACACCATTGACCAGTGCTTTTTCATCAAAATCAAACCGGTCATTATGAAGAGTTGCATGGCACTTACTGAGATTCAGAAAATAACAGGACTGTCCTCCATGCTCCTTCACCCGCTCCGACATACAGGAATAATCCTCGCTGCCTCCCACACCACCTTCTGGTACATAGACCACCGGTAACTGCAGTCTCTCTTCACACAGCTTTTTCATGCGGTCCATCAGTTCCGGCGTATTGAGACTGTTGGTAGCGGCTCCCATCAGCCGGATCCGGCTGGTACACCCATGCATCTGCGCTGCATTTTCAATGATCCGGCAGGCATAGTCATACATATACTGATTAGCCTCTGCCGTCATTCCCCTCACTTCCATCTCCATGTGAGCAGACTCACAGATCACATTTCTGGAACTGCCTGCCACAAGTTTTCCCACATTCACTCTGGTATCACCATGACTGTATCTTGGGATCGCATGGAGATTCAAGATTGCCGTGGCTGCAGCCAGCATGGCATTATTACCTGCCTCCGGTGCTGCAGCCGCATGGGCAGCCTTTCCATGAAATTCCACATCCATCTTCGTGGTTGCCAGGCTGTGGCCATCACCAATTCCGATCATGCACTGCTCCTGATCCTCCTTGCCACTCATATGCGCACCCAGCACTACATCTACATCGTCAAGATGTCCCTTCTCTACAATGGCTTTTGCACCGCGGACACCTTCCTCAGCCGGTTGAAAAATAAATTTTATAGTTCCACGAAGCTGATCTTTCATACCGCAAAGTATCTTTGCTGTTCCAAGCCCCACTGTAATATGTCCGTCATGTCCGCAGGCATGCATATAGCCTGGACATTTTGACCGAAATCCCTGCTTTTTCGGAAAATGATCCATGCCCTCGCACTCTTTCACCGGAAGAGCATCTATATCGAACCGGAATGCCAGCACCTGATTCTCTGATGCCCGTTCTGACGCCTCTTCCGAAGCAGCCCTCTCCTCTGACAATTTTCCATGCAGAATACCGATCACACCAGTAAATCCGCCGCGTGTCTTCTTTAACTGCTCCTCTGACACCTGCCCAAGTGCTTTTACTTCCTTATAATGTTGTTCCAGCAGGCTTTCCTCAGGTACACCCATTCTGGCATCTGCCTTGCAGACTTCTGTTCCCATCAGCACCTGATCACATCCATAGCTTTCCAGCAGTTCCGCGATACGGGCAGATGTCCGCATCTCCATCCATCCTGGTTCCGGGTATTGATGAAATTCCCGGCGAAGTTTAATTAACTCCTGCTCCAGGCTCTCTGCTTCTTCTATGATATTTTGATAAATCTCTTCTGTACTCATATATCCTTCTCCTGCTTTCCGACATCTCAAAATCCGGATGCGACTCTGTTTTTCTCTACTGTACCCCATCTGACTGCAAAAATCCACTGAAACTCCGGCAAAAATCGCGCCCTCTTTACGAATCCGACTAAATCCGTTAAAATAAGAACTAATAATGCTCTGTTCCAAAGGGCATAGAGAAAAGGAGATAAAAAATATGGCACAGAATCCTGTTGTTACATTTGAAATGGAAGATGGCAGCATCATCAAAGCAGAGCTGTATCCGGAGGTTGCTCCGAACACAGTCAACAACTTCATCAGTCTGGTAAAGAAAGGCTACTATGATGGTCTGATCTTCCATCGCGTGATCGAAGGTTTCATGATCCAGGGCGGATGCCCGGACGGAACCGGTATGGGCGGCCCAGGCTATTCCATCAAAGGAGAGTTCAATCAGAATCGTTTCAAAAATGATCTGAAACATTCCGCTGGTGTTCTTTCCATGGCTCGTACCATGATGCCGAACAGTGCCGGAAGCCAGTTCTTCATCATGCATAAAGATGCTCCGCATCTGGATGGCGCTTATGCTGCATTCGGCAAAGTCACCGAGGGCATGGATGTGGTAGATAAGATTGCTGAGACCGATACTGATTATCGTGATAAACCGATCGTTCCGCAGGTTATGAAGAAAGTAACCGTAGAGACCTTCGGAGTGGATTATCCGGAACCGGAGAAGATGTAAATGTAAGAACTCAGTACCGCGAGGGGTGGTGGGTGAGATAAGAGCTCGTATGACATGTATCGGACAGAAAAGCCCCACAATACTGTCTGAGCACGTACACATGCTGTGTACGCGTCAGCCAGTACAGCGGAACTTTCCTGTTCGCTCCAAGTCATACAGCGCAGCTTATTCTCACCCACTGCCCCTTTCCAGTTCTAAGCTCTTACTTTGTTCTTCTCCGTCTACGTTCTACACTTCCAATCATTCCAAGGCCCAGCAATGCCAGGATTCCAGCAAAGCCTAGTAAGAACAGCGGTGCACTGTCGCCCGTGGTCGGGCTCTCTACTAGTGCGGGCTGTGGTACGACTGGAATCTCTTCTTCTCTGTGGGTTCGCCTGGATCCGCCTGGCTTCGGTGTCTCCGGTACTGGTGTGGGCTTGTCTGATCTTTCATTATGAAAGCTTCCCACATGCCTCTGTATCCGTACAAACTGTCCGCCACATGGTCCGTCATAAGAAGCATCCACCAATACAGTTTCTTCCGTAGGCAAATATCCTGTCGGCGGTGTCAATTCCTTGATCTCATATTTCCCCAAAGGCAGTTCTCCTGCAAAGATTCCTTTTCCATCTATTCCAGTCACACAGGCTTTTATAAATGTTCCTGCTGACACTGTAACTACAGGGACATCCCGAATGATCCATTTCCCACTTACTGGATCATACACAATATTAGTGTAAATATCCTCTGTCACATACAGCCCAAAGACTGCTCCGTAAAGCGGCATTTCATTTTCTTTATCCTTCTTCTGTACCTCGATCTGCAGCCGCTGGCGCTCATTTTTGTACTGCACACTCTGAATATCAAAATTTATCGTCTGCTCCTGCGGTGTGATCTCGAATTCCTTCACTTCCTGATTGAGCACAAATCCATCTCCGGCAATGGTCTCCATGATCTTATACTTTCCTATATAAAGGTTGGTCGCATAAGCCCATCCATACCGGTCTGTATTGATCGTCGTTACCACGTCACCCTTTTTGTGGATCAGATATTCCTTCATATCCGCCTGATACAACAGGAACAGATCCTGCGTCACCTCCTGCGTATAGATATTTTCTGCAGCAATGATCTGGAAGCTGGCACCTTCCACCGGTGCATCCTGATAAACAAATTCAAGTCCGGTCATTCCATTGGCCTCTTCCACCGACCTTGTTCCTGCAAGCTGTTCTCCATGCTTGTACAGCCGTAAGATTCCCTTCTGCTCCTGATTTTTCTGCAGGACAGTTACCGTCAGATTCCCATACTGGTCACACACTGCATATTTATTTTCACCCATCTGTCCATCTGGATAAACCGATCCATTATTGATGGTAAATGTCAATTTCCGCTGAGGTGTATCCATGATCTTATAACCATTCTCTCTTCCCTCACTTATATCTGTTACGGTCTGCTCGCTCCCATTTACCACATAGCCAGATGGTGCCGTCAGTTCAGTCAGTTCATAGGTTCCAATGGGCACTTCCTGTGGAAGAGTAATATAGCAGTCCAGGATCCGTCCGCCTTTTTTGAGAAACACCGGGCAGAATGGCTTGTCAACTGTGCCGGTCATCTCTTTGGCATTCGGATCATAATAGCTCATCCAGCCATCCTTATCGTATTTCCAGTTTAATGCGATCAGACTTTCCTCACTGAGTTCCATGGTCAGACAGCGAAGCCGGTAGGATGCCCCTTCCTTCAGTACCGTTCCACGCACCACTTCCTCTGCTTTAATGTACTCGCCTGGCTGTTTTATAAATTCTTCATCAGCCTTCACCAGACGTAGAAAGGACTTTGTAATCGTATTGTTGATGATCCGCTGTTTCTGAAGTTCACGGCCTTCTCTCGCCTTTGCACCAGCATGATCGCCATAGCGGATTCCTTCCTCCACCGTATAAATCTTCTCAATTTTCTGTTTTGTTGCATCCGTATATACCACGCCTCCATCCTTTGTGATAAATGCAAGAAATGGTTTGGCCGCCACATGATGTTCCGGCGTGGTGGTCTCCACAAACACATAGGTTCCGTAGGGGAGCTCCGGAGTAATGATCCGCCCGTTCTTGTCAGTGAACATCTCTTTCACCCGATATTTATTAAGGCCATCCACCTTTTCCAGCCACCGCTTATCACCATTGGTCCACTCCTCGTGTCCGGTCCGCTTATATACCATTGCCGTCGGCTCTTTGGTGAAATCATAATCATAAAATGTCATGATATCGGCTTCACTCCATGTGCCCGTCTTTGGCTGAATGCTCCCGTTTTTAACACCTGACAGATCGCTGATGAGATAAGCAGAAAATCCTGCTCCTTCCATCACTTCCAGCTCTGTCTGGTATGTATTATCCGATGTCTTGATAAATTCTATTCCCTGCTTCACCACATAGTCACCAGAATAGATCGTATGAGAAGTACTTTCATCATCCACTGTCAGTTCATTTTGAGCCTCGCTGGCAGTCTCATCTCTCTTTTCAATCTTTATCATCTGATCCTTGTAAGAAATCGTCACATCATATACCGCTTCATCAAACATATATCCTTCTGATGGCCGTATTTCCTTAATATAATATGTCCCTAGCTCCAGATCTCCGAACAAAGTTCTCCCCGGTGTATCCTCATAGGCAATAGTTCCCCATTTATTTTCAATATGTCTGGAACCATCTGTATTTAAAATATATCCAGCTGAATTGCGTTTCGGACTCTTTCCGATCACCGCCTGTGCCACCAGTTCATCCTTTCCGTAAATGATTCCGGTCACTCCATCCTGGTGTTCAATATTTTCTGCCGCATAGATACCATAGACCGCGCCATTCAGTATTGCATCTCCCTGATGGATTCCGTCTTCCGCTTCTGTATCATATTTGACCAGTTCTACTGCTCCCAGTGTCCGCTCATTGGTAATGGGAAATTCCAGCGTATCGCCGCCCTTTCCTGTCCTGGAATCGGTGCGCTCCTCCCACACATAGCCATTTGGTGCTGTGTGCTCCCGAATGCTGTATGTATAGGTATTTTTTTCAAACTCCTCCTTGGATTTTTTTACCGTAAAGGAAGCTTCCCCATCTTCATCTGTGGTGACTACGCCAATCCATGCTCCGTTTTCAAAAATGTCCACCATACAGCCCTCAAGACCTACTTCTGTCTGCCAGTCTGTCTTATTGATCTTGAGCACGACTTCACTTTCAGAAGGCATTTCCACCGGATTTTTCCCTTTGAACAATTCCGGCTGATCCTTCAACCCAGTAATCTGAGCATTCGAGTTATCCGAATGATAGATGTAATATGTCTGCGATCCGTTCCCTGCCTGTTGATAATAGTTCCACACATTGGAAGCCATCTTGTCTGCAGCCTCCGGGGAACTGATATTGAGCATGGCAACAGTCCGTGCTACCACCTGCTCCATAGACAATGTCGTGCTGCTCTGATACAGCCAGATGGAGATCTGTATGCTCACATAATTTTCTGTGCCCACAGATACCTGTGCGATCAGATTTCCAAGACCATCGTTTCGGATCTCATACTCCCCTTCGCCTGCCTTATAGACATAACCTGTCCTGGCAGATTTTCCCGGCTGGAGACAGAATGCCGGCTGCCCTCCCAGCGTCAGCTTGAAGATTTTCCCATGACCGGTTCCATTGTATCCGGTGTAGCTGACAATCAGTTTCGCCAGTGCTTCCTCTGATGTCTCTGCCAGTGCTTCCAGACTGCCGCCTTCCTGCTGAAGTGCCTGCAGATCTTCTTTTTCCAAACCTTCAAATACGGTTCCACAGAAAAATTCATCCGCACTCACCCCAGTATCCAGAATCTCCAGACACTGCTCCAGATCCTGCCCCAGATACACCTGTTCCGAAATATCCGGCGCAATACTGACCAGAAATTCCGCCAGGTCCCGCTCATAATCATACAAACCATCCCACCAGGACTCATCCTGTGACAGCAACTGCTCATATCCTTCGGAAAAATACTGTTCCTTCCAAGTCAGGATCGATGCCACGTCACCCTCTGTAAAATGATATTGTGAATCAGATTCTGACTCGCCAGTTTCACCAGTTGATTCACTGTCTTCTGATTCCATTTCTGCCGTATCATAATCCATTTCTGCTGCATCTTCCTCTGATAACACTTCCTCTGACAATATTTCTTCTGCTGGTTCATCTTCTGATACTACTTCCTTAGACTGCAGTTCTTCTTCATTTGTATCCTGGCCGACCGTTTCCTCCGCCATTACACCCGTCGGAAGGGTGCCAAAAAGAAGAGCGGTACTTAATATAACTGCTCCTGCACGTTTCCATATTTTATTTTTCTTCATTTTTGCAATCCTCTTGAGTCGTACACACACTTTGCGACACTAGACGGAATGCCAGAAAGATCGGTACTGACAATATTCAATTATGTTTTGGGAAATCATCGGCTGGAACTACCGACGTTTTCAGACATGTTTATCGTAAACGATTGAAGTGGGTTTGTCAACCAACTTCTTCTGAAGTATTCAAAATACATTTTTATCTATAACTGCATAATATTTCATTATATTCCCCTTTTTTCTGAACGTGCAGCCGCTATCTCCGCTTCTATTTCTTCTGCCGTAAATTCAGGTAAATCATTTGCCTGTTTACGCAATTCTGAAAATGCCTGCACAGCTTCCTCTACGCTAACCTTTTTTTCAGGCAGTGTTGCTTCAAATGGTAAACCTCTCACAATTCTGCTTCGTACCATAAACATTCGAAGTGCTGTAGGAAGATCCATTCCCAACTGCTCATAGATATCAGCTACTTCCTGTTTTAATTCCTTATCTGCTCGAAATTGAATTAATACCTGCTCCGCCATAATTTTTCTCCTATATTATATGCAAAATATATTTATATGTTATGTATAGTATATGCAATATATATACAAAATGCAATTCATTTTTATATCTCCTTTCTTTATGTAGCTACACTATAAGCGAATACTATCCACTACTTTTCATTAACAAAAATACTTTTTTTCGCTTACTTTCGTTGGAATCTTTCTCTTGATTTAAGATAGATTTTATGATTTATTGATTACAGAATTGATAGTATCACGTGTTGCTTGGAAACGCAAGTGAAGTTTTAGAAATTCGAAAATATAACAGCAGGAAGCCACCCCAATAAAAATTGATGGGTGGCTTCTTTACTGGTTATTTCTGCTCCGCCTTTACTTCTTCCATAATTGCTTTGAATGCCGGCATGGAATCCACGATGGTCTTCTCTGCCACGCAGTAGGAGATTCTCACATATCCCGGGCAGCCAAAGCTGTCGCTTGGAACTACCAGCACATCATGCTTTTTCGCTCTCTCAGAAAATGCATTGGCATCTGGTTCTGGTGATTTCACAAACAGATAAAAGGCTCCCTGGGGGCGTACACACTCATATCCGAGCTCTGTCAGTCCATTGTAGAGAAGATCTCTGTTTCTTGCATAGGTCGCAATATCACTTGGCACATCAGCGCACATAGCTGCCACACGCTGGAACAGCACTGGTGCACACACAAATCCCAGTGCACGGCCTGCACCATTGACTGCTGCCATCACACGTTTGGAATCTTCCATCTCATCGGGCACGATAATGTAACCGATACGCTCTCCCGGCAGAGACAGAGATTTACTATAGGAATAGCAGACAAAGGTATTCTCATAATAGTTCGGCACATAGGGCACTTCCACTCCCTCATACACGATTTCCCGATATGGCTCGTCAGCGATCAGATAAATGGTATGTCCATATTCTTTTTCTTTTCTGCGAAGCACATCTGCCAGCTTCTGGATCGTCTCTGCAGAATAGACAACGCCACTTGGATTATTGGGAGAATTGATAATGATTCCCTTGGTCTTTGGACTCAACAGATTCTCAAATGCATCAAAATCAATCTGAAAGCTCTCCGTATCAGCCGGATTGATCAGCAATTTTGCCTTTGCATTTTCTACCCATACAGTGTACTCTGGGAAAAATGGAGCAAAGGTGATAAATTCATCGCCAGGGTCCGTCACCGCATTGATACAGATGCTCAGGGAAGCTGCTGCTCCAACGGTCATGTAAAAATTTGCACCTGTAAAATGTGTGCCAAACCGACGGTTTACTGACTGTGCCAGTGTCTCTTTTACTCCTGGATCACCTGATGCCGGGGAATATCCGTGCAACACTTCTGCCGGCTCTTCCAACAGCTTTTCAATGGCATCTTTTACCTGATGCGGTGCAGGAATACTTGGATTTCCCAGACTGAAGTCATAGACCTTGTCCGCTCCTACTACTTTTTTCCGTTCCAAACCATAGGAAAACAATTCTCTGATCACAGAGCTTTTGCTTCCCAATCCATACATTGCCTCATTTATCACTGATCCAGGTCCTCCTCATGATCGCAATCAGAATCGCAATCAGAATCACAATCGCAATCCATCCCATATGACATCATATTTTCACGGGAAGATACTCTCTTCTTCACACGCTCTTTTTCAACTGCTTCAGAGATCATCTCTTTTACATCTCTGGATTTCTTTATATTTTTAATCTCAAGCTTTGGCATGGATTTATCCATGGTGTCACATTTGATGGTCCCAAGACCAAAGATACGCTGCATGAACGATCTTTCCAATGTCAGATCCATGATTCGGTACAGACGGATCTCATCCTCTCTGGTAGACAACATTCCTGCTTCTACAATAAATTTTTCATCTGTACAGATGTATTTCGTGAAACTCAAAGGTAAGCCAAAAAATAAACTTCTCTTCTTATCAGTCCAAATCGTTGCCATACATCGATCCTCCTTTTCTCTTCGTGCTTTTCCAGTTTATCGCATCAAATTATTTATATTATACATCCTTTTACTCAAAATGAAAACTGCCGCTTTCTGATTTTACTCATGAAAACGACAGTTTCCTTTCTGTGATATATTCTGTTTCTTGTTTTATTTCTGTTTTTTACGTCCTGCAAAGAAGATCAGCAGTCCTCCTGCCACTGCCAGCAGTCCCACAATCGGAACTACAGGTATGCCACTCTTCTTCTGTCCCTGAGCATCAGATTCGTTATCTTCTACAACAACCTCTGTTTCGCTGTCTGTATCATAGGATGCAGCATTCTCACTGACTATTACAGACCCTGCATCCTCAGTTTCCTCATCTATGCCAGAAGCTGCTTCTGCATTCTTCGCATTCTCGGCTGCCGCAATTGCCTGTAAGTTTGCTAAGGTTGTAGTTGTCTTTGTATTTGTTGCTGTGGCAGTACCGCTCACTGCTTCTGCAAAGCTGGTTACCGCAGCCTGTACGCTCGTTGTAGCAGCACTGTTATCGGAACTGCTGTGTTTATGCTTATGACTGCCAGAGCTGCTGCTCACACCTGCTGAGCTTCCATTGCCCGGGTTCTTATCAATCTCTGGCTTTTCATTATTAGACATCTTTGTCAGCTCTGTGTATTTCGTAAGTGTCTCTGCTTTCGGTGTTGCTTCAACACCTCCGGCTGTCCAATAAAGATCTGCTAACGGATCATTAGCTGCCCCATCAATGCAGGTACCGTCCTTTACATAACGGTTCGGACTATTGACCCATACACTTGTATCTGCTGCCTTTCCAGGTTCTGCTTTCTTTGTCTCACGGGAAGTTGCACCCTGCAATAATGCTGACTTAGTGGTGATAGCACCTGAGCCTGCTACTGCTGTTCCGCCTTTTCCCCACAATACATCTCCTCCAATAGCGATCAACTGACCATTTCCTGTAACTGTTCCATTTTCAAGCTTCAATGCATTTCCACCTTCTGCGTCCAACAGAACTTTTCCACCACCGCCGTAGGTAGCCAGAACTGCATTATCTGCCAATGTTATCGTTCCATTCTTCACTCCAAGTGCAGTCTGACCTTTTCCAGTGCCTCCTGCCTCGTCTCCTTTAATATAGACCTGACCTTTGACAGTCACATTTCCTGTTGTCTGCACGACTGGATCATCATTGGAGCGATCGGTCTTTTCTCCGTTAGCCAGATAATTGGTATGCGAATAAATAGCTGCATTTTCAAGAATTGCTCCATCAGCCAGACGCACCTGCCCGCACACTGAAGCTCCTCTAGTAAACACTCCATTAAATGCATCATAGTTCATGGAGAATGTACCACCGCCCTGCACATCAATGATTCCCTGCACAACAGAATCCGAAAGAGTCAGCTTTCCACCGGATTCAACAACGATCCGCACACTGCTTAAGATCTCCATATTGGTCAGCGTCAGTGAGCAGCCATCTGGAATATACAGAGTCTGCGGAATATTTCCCGCTTTTACCTGATCCCATGTGATATCATATCCCAGATATCCATAGGTCCCACTCTGATGGGAACCAAACCATACTTCCAGATCTTTCGGCACACGAACACTGTTTTCTTTCCCTGCCACATTACTGCCAAAATTCTTGATTGCCCATGGCTCCATAATATCCCAGGCATAAAGGTCATTTGAATATTGCTTCAGATTCTCAATTTTGATCTGATCCGCCAGAGTTTCCTCTCCAGTATAGATTACAAATGGTAATGCATTGCTGACAGCTGTACGACCTTGATCATCTTCAACCGAAATAGAAATCAGATATTTTCCTGCATCTTCTGGCGTTCCATCTAATGTCAGATCACTGCTCAAAGTCAGATAAACACCTTTCATACCGCTGACTTTATCCGCTGGTGTTCCGCTTTCTGTATCCGGTACAATATTTACTTTGCATTTCTTCCCATTTAAGCTGATATTTGATTGATGATTCAGAGGTTTCCAGGCACTGTCCTGTACCTCTGATCCTTTCTCAACCAACGCACCATAAACTGTCACAGCACTGTTCTTATTAGAGCTGGTGCCACCTGAGCTAGCGCCGGATACACCGTCGTAGTCTTTTTGTCCAACAATTGCCGCTTCAAAAGAGCCATCAATTTTTACATGAAGTTCATAGGGGTCACCCTTTCCATCATCTGCGACCAGAGACGC
>OGKG01003260.1_pt1 | contig 15502 bp, 12 predicted proteins | sample 1572201 | NCBI WGS metagenome assembly OGKG01 (sample SAMEA2582146, study PRJEB24529) | metagenome | biome: Human gut stool | place: China | collected 2011 | reverse complement strand
GCATCATCTTCATTGATGAGATCGATGCTGTGGGCCGTCAGCGCGGTGCCGGTCTGGGCGGCGGCCACGATGAACGCGAGCAGACCCTGAACCAGCTGCTGGTGGAAATGGACGGCTTTGAGGCCAACGACGGCATCATCGTCATGGCGGCCACCAACCGTGCCGACATTCTGGATAAGGCCCTGCTGCGTCCGGGCCGCTTTGATCGTCAGGTCTATGTGGGCCTGCCGGATGTCAAGGGCCGTGAGGAGATCCTCAAGGTCCACACCAAAAAGAAGCCGCTGGCCCCGGATGTCTCTCTCAGGGTCATTGCACAGCGCACCGCAGGCTTTGCGGGCGCAGACCTTGAGAACCTTGTCAACGAAGCGGCTCTGCTGGCTGCACGCCGCAACCGCAAGGCCATTACCATGGAGGATATCGAGGAAGCTTCCATGAAGGTGATGGCTGGCCCGGAGAAGAAGAGTCGCGTTGTGACCCCGGAGGAAAAGAAGCTGACTGCTTACCACGAGGCAGGCCACGCTGTGGCGGGCTTCTACTGCAAGCATCACCCCCGTGTGCACGAAATCACCATTATCCCGCGTGGTCAGGCTGGCGGCTACACTATGTACCTGCCCGAGAAAGACCGCAGCTACGTGACAAAGGGCGAAATGTTCGAGGATATCGTTTCCAGTCTGGGCGGCCGCGTGGCCGAACAGCTGATCCTGGAGGATATCTCCACTGGTGCTTCCAATGATCTGCAGCAGGCCACCAACATTGCTCGCCAGATGATCACCAAGTACGGCTTCTCGGAGCGGCTTGGCCCTGTGGTGTACGGTACCTCGCAGGAGGAGACCTTCCTGGGCCGCGATCTGGGTCAGGGCAAGGGCTACAGCGAGACCACCGCTGCCGAGATCGACGGCGAGATGCGGGATATCATCGATGAAGCCTACGAGACCTGCCGCCGCACCCTGACCGAGCACATCGATCAGCTGCACGCGCTGGCACAGGCCCTGATGGAACGCGAGAAGCTCAACGAGCAGGAGTTCAACACCATTATGGCGGGCGGCACACTGCCCCCGCGTGAAGGCGATGAGCTGAAGCCGGAACAGCCTGCTCAGACCGTGCAGGCTGCCCCTGCAGAGGCCGCTCAGCAGGCCGAAACTGCTGAACCTGCAGAGACCGCTGAGCCTGCCGAACAGGCCGAAACGGCCCAGCCGCTGCCGGAGACCGCTGCACCGGAAACGCCGGATGCACAGGACCCGCAGAACTGATTTGATCCAAATGGAAAGGAGCGAGTGTCGTGGAGGAAAATTTTAACCCGGTCGCACGGACCCGCGCAAACTATTACACCCCCGGCAGCCCGGTGCAGTTCGTCTGCGTGGAGCTGCTCAAGGGTGATGTCAGCGGGGAGCACGCGGTCTGCCTGACCTTCAAGAATATTTCCAAGGTGACCCTGACCGCGCTGGAGATCCACTTCAAGTGCAAGGGCGTGGACGGCGTGATCCTGTGCGAGGACCGGTTCGAGTACCGTGACTTGGAAGTAAAGCCCGGCGAACTGTTTGGCATGGACGATGCGGTGTTCGTTACCGCAAAGGCCATCACCAGCGTGGATGTTTCGCTGTGCAACGTGTACAACGGCAAGCGGGTGGTGCATCTGGACGGCATCAAGCGCGTGCGCCTGCCTGCCCCCAAGCGCCTGTCTGCTGAGCTGGAAAAGGCGCTGGAGACCCGCATGAACCGCCCGGAGCTGAAGTATCAGCCGCAGGTGTTTGAAAATGGCTGGTACTGCGCCTGCGGTGCCTTCCACCCGAAGGAGGAGGATACCGTGTACTGCTCGGAGTGCGGCTGCGACCGCATCCTGCTGCAGAACGCGCTGAACACCCTGCTGCAGCCGGAACAGCCTGCCCAGACCGAGCCGGAACTGGAAACGCCTCTTGCCCCGCAGGCCGAAGAGCCTACCCGCATTATGGGCGCAGCGCCCGTGCAGGAGGAGCCGACCCGGATCATGGGTGCACCGTGCCGTGAAGCAGAACCACAGCCGGAAGAACCTGCTGCAGAGCAGACCCGTGTGCTGGATGCCGGAATGCGGACACAGTTCCCGGGCAGGGCATCTCATGCAGCTGCGGACGAAGGCACCCGTGTGATGCCTGCTGCAGCCCGCCGTGCACAGCCGGTATCTCAGCAGCCGGAGCCTGCCTATGACGACGAGGAAGAATACGAGGACGAGCGCGACAGCGTGGCCGAAGCGCTGATCCGCTGGGTGCCGCCCATCACTGCCATTGTCTGTGCAGCAGTGGCACTGTGCGGCTTCGTGTATTACCAGTTCGTGCTGTAACACAAACAGCAGCGGAGAGGGCGGTATGCCTTCTCCGCTTTTTTGTATGCCAGAAGAAGGGAGAACCATTATGCCGGAAGAAGCCTTACAGGCTGCCTTTGAGATCAAGACTGCCTGCGATGAGATCAGCCGCCGCCTGCTGCGCTGGCACTGGGAGCACAAACCCGGTGCGCACAGCTTGGGTGCATTGCTGGATCACGTTGCACAGCGCCAGCAGGAAAGCCCGGACTACTACGACCGTATGCCGGATCTTTCCGGCAAAAACAGCTGGCAGCAGCTGGATACCACCATTTGTATGCGGGTTCTGCTGGACCCGGAAAAGGATGCCGCCAAACCGCTGGACCTGCTGGGCAATACCAGCGATCCGGGTGCGGCCCGCCGCGCCTGCAATGCTGTGCGCACCGCCCGCAACGAAGCCGCCCACGCCACCGATCACACCGATGCCGCTCAGGCGGCGATCCTGTTCAACGAGGCGGTGGAGAGCTTGGAAGACGGCTATGTGGGCACGGCTTTCCGCGAGAATGAACTTGCCCGCTATTACCGCGATGCAGAAAATTATCTGGCACGCTGCGGCGCAAAGGAGCCGATCGCATCCAGCCGTGCGCCGGAAGAAAAAACGGCTGCGCACGAGCCAGCCCGCCAGAGCACAAAGCAGGGCCAGAACCGCAGCACCCAGAGCCGCAAAACGGCCGGCAGCCGTTCCTCCGGCAGCAGAAGCACCACAGCGCGCAGCAGCTCGGCCAAAAGCCGCAGCACGGCAGGCCGCAAAAAGAAACAGAGAAGAACTGGCAATAAAACCGTGTTCATCGTTCTGCTGGTGGTCCTGCTGCTGGGGCTTGCCGTGCGTGCATGGAGCATGGGCGCAGCCTGACCGTCTGTAATGCCCTGCTTCTCAGAAAAAAGCCGTCTTTTGTACACAGTTGCCAGAAAAACAAAAATGCGTTCGGAATAAACCGGGAAAAGCGCATCTTGCGGGATGGGTGAAAGCGGTTTATAATAAGCATGAAAACGTTTACACATAACAATGCATCCCAAAAGAGAGAAGTACTGCAAATGACCATCAGTGATATTGCAAAAATGGCGGGTGTATCCAGTGCGGCGGTCAGCCGCTACCTGAACGGAGGCCCCCTGAGCGAACAGAAGAGGGCTGTCATCCACGAGGTAGTGGAAAAGACCGGCTACCGCCCGGATACCGCCGCCCAGACTCTGCGCACCGGAAAAGTGAATCAGGTGGGGGTGATCGCTCCCAGCATCGGATCCCAGTCGGTGGGGCAGATCACGGCAGGCATTGCCAGTGAGCTGGATGCAAAGAACTATCTGCTGCTGCTGGGAAACACCGAGCTGGATGCCCAGCGGGAATTGGGCTATCTGACTGCCATGCAGCGCAACCACGTGGCGGGCATCATCCTGCTGGGCAGCTATTATACCCCTCAGCTGGCGCAGGCGCTGAAAAACTGCCGTGTGCCGGTGGTGGTAACAGGCCAGCGTTTTCAGGATGTGGCCTGCGTGTACAACGACGACCGCACTGCAGCCCGGGAACTTGCCCAGCGGATGCTGGACCATGGCCGCAGAAGGATCGTTTATATTGGCGGTACAGAGCGGGACGATGCCACCGGCGTGCAGCGCCGTGAGGGCGTGCAGGATGCGCTGAACGCTGCCGGACTGAACGGCGAACAGATGCCCCGCATCTGCTGCAACGCCTTTACCATGGAGGAGGGCCAGCGCTGTATGCAGGAACTGCTGGTGCGCTGCCCGGATCTGGACGGTGTGGTCTGCGTGACGGACACGGTGGCTTTTGGTGCCATGCGTGCCCTGCGGGAAGCAGGACGGCATGTGGGGCAGGATGTGGGTCTTGCAGGCGTTGGCGACAGCTGGGCTGGCAGCATGATGGAACCGGGGCTGGCCACGGTGCGCTTTTACCAGAAGCAGGTGGGGCAGGAGGCTGCCCGGATCCTGCTGCAGATGCTGGAAGAGAATGGGAGCGGCGGGCCTGTGCGTCAGGTGACGCTGGGCTATCAGATCGTGGAGCGAGGCTCCCTTTGATGATAAAGGATAAAAGTATGGGTCGTAAGCTGATTTTTCTGGATATTGACGGCACACTGCTGCCGCCGGGTGATATGCTCATCCCGGAAAGCACTCTGGCTGCACTGGATCGCGCCAGAGCAAACGGACACAAGCTGTTTTTGTGCACCGGCCGCAACCACCGCATGACCGAACCGCTGCTGCGGCACGACTGCTTTGCGGGCGCAGTGTGCAGCGCCGGCGGCTATGTGCTGTGCGATGGCAAGACTCTGGTGGATATCCCCATGGAGCCGCAGCAGGCTGAAGGCGTGCGCGCGGCGCTGGAACGCAATGGCGTGGAGTGCACGCTGGAAGCCCGGGATGCCACCTTTGGCGGAAGCAAGATGGCTGAGAGGTGGAACTTTATCCACAAAAAGAACGATGCACCGCTGAACAGCGAAGCAGAACGCTGGCGCAAAGCCATGGAAGAGGGCATGTCCATCCTGCCGCTTTCCGATTACAAAGGGGAACCGCTGTATAAGATCGTGTTCATTGCCGACCACGAGAGCGACCTTGCCGAGGCAAAGCAGCTCTATGCCGACCAGTTCGTGTTCTGCGAAAGCAAACTGGACCGTCTGACCGATGGCTTTGTGAATGGTGAGCTCATCAACCGCAAATTTGATAAGGGCACCGGAATCAAGGCCATCTGTGATCATCTGGGCTGCACGCTGGCGGATGCCATCGGCTTTGGTGACAGCGATAACGACCTGCAGATGACCGACGTTGTCGGCATCAGTGTGTGCATGGCCAATGGCTCCGAAAACCTGAAAAAGCGGTGCGACCGCATTGCTCCCTCGGTATATGAGGACGGCATTGCAAAGGAGTTCAAGGCGCTGGGTCTGATCTGAAAAAACAACAAAGGCTGCGGCAGGGATAAGACCCGGGCCGCAGCTTTTTTGCTGCCACAGGGTTTTATAAAACGGAAAAACGTGGTAGAATAAACCAGAATGCCGGGTTCAAAGCCCGGCAAAAAGGGAGGAATTGAAATGCGTTCTGTTCTGGAAGTATGTGTGGACAGCACTGCCAGTGCACTGGCAGCAAAGCGCGGCGGTGCCAGCAGGCTGGAACTGTGTGCCGACCTGATCGTGGGCGGTACAACGCCCAGCCTTGCGCTGGTGCGTCAGGTCAAGGCGGAGACCGGCCTGCCGGTGCGTGCTCTGCTGCGGCCCCGGTTCGGAGATTTCTGTTACGACAGCTACGAGCTTGCCCAGATGGAACAGCTGGCCGCAGAGCTGGTGGAGGCCGGGGCGGATGGTATCGTGACCGGTGTGCTGACCCCGGAAGGGCAGCTGAATGCGGATGCCATGCGGCCCATTTATGCGGCGGCGCGCAGGGCAGCGGAAAAGGCAGGCCGTCCGGTGGCGTGTACCCTGCACCGTGCCTTTGATGTCAGCGCCGACCCCTTTGCGGCACTGGAAACGGTCCGGAGCATGGGCCTTTGTACCATCCTCACCAGCGGGCAGGCGGCGAGTGCCCCAGAGGGAGCGGAGCTTCTCGGCCGACTGGTGGAGCGGGCAGGGGACAGCGTGGAAATTCTGGTAGGTGCCGGTGTCACGGCACAAAACATCCCGGCACTGGCCGCACAGACCGGGGCACATGCGTTCCACCTTTCCGGCAAGCAGGTGCTGCAAAGCCGCATGACCTTCCGCCGCGAGGGTGTGCCCATGGGGCTGCCGGGCTTTTCAGAGTTTGAGGTATGGCAGACGGGTGAAGAAAACATCCGTGCTGCACGGCAGGCACTGGATGCGATCAAGAACAACTAAAACGAAAGCGCTCTCCCACGGGAAACCCCGGCGGAAGAGCGCTTTTTATGATGATGAATTTGAAGGGTGAAGATAGCTTAGTAATGCAGCTCGTCGCCGGTCAGTGCTTCCAGCACCGGCAGCATGGCAGCGGCCTCGGCCTTGGCGGCAGGCAGATCCATGTCGCGGTAGTTGCCGCACTCCACTTCGCTGGCACCGGGCACGGCACCCTCAAAGGCAGCCATAAAGCGGAAGGACTCCACGGTCAGCTCCAAAGCCTGCGCGGGGGTCAGGCCGCGGGTCAGCAGGTAAAAGCCGGTGCGGCAGCCCATGGGGCCCACATAGATCACACCATCCTGAAAGGCACTATTGCGTGCGTAGGTGGCAAACAGGTGCTCCAGCGTGTGGGCAGCGGCCGTGGACAAGTAATCGCCCTGGTTGGGCTTCTTCATGCGGATGTCCCAAGTGAGCACGTCGCCGTCCTGACGGCTCAGGTACATGCCCCGGTCCAGCTTGGTATGGTCAACACAGAAGCTCGCAATGCGTTCCATTGTGTCGCCCTCTTTCTCAGGCCTGCAGGCTCTGCACGCTGCCGTGTGCGCAGTCCACAGCGATCATCAGGCCGTCACGGATGTGAGAGGTGGCACCCACGGCACCCACGACGGTGGGCTTGAGCAGAGCCTTGCCGGCAATGGCGGCATGGCTGTTCAGGCCGGGCTCCTCCACCACCAGAGCGGCGGCGTCGCGCACATAGTTCAGCATCTCGTTGCTGGTGGAGGGCACCACCAGCACCATGCCGGGCTTGAACTTGGCACGCACCTCGTCCAGGGTGCGGCACACGCAGGCCTTGCCGGTGGCGTTGGACACCTCGGCGTTCTCCGGGCCGACGCCCACACCGGTGGCCAGGCAGTTGCCCACCATGTGGATCTTGATCATGTTGGTGGTGCCGGAAATGCCCACGGGCACGCCGGCGGTCACCACGGCCAGCTCACCGTTGTGCAGGAAGCCGTTTTCCTTGGCCAGGGCGGTGGACATTTCGATCAGCTCGTCGGTGCTGTGCGCCAGAGGCATCATCAGGGAGGTGATGCCCCAGCTCAGGGACAGCTGACGCTGCACCTGCTCCTTCATGACGCAGGCGATGATGGGCTGCTGCGGGCGGTACTTGCTCAGCAGGCGGGCAGTGGTGCCGGACTCGGACACGGTGACGATGGCAGCGGCGTTCACGTCCTTGGCGGTCAGGCAGGCGGCGTGAGCGGTAGCGTCGGAAACGCTGATCTTGCCGGTGTTGGGCTCCATCAGACGGCCGCGCAGGTAGTGACCCTCCTGCTCGGTGCGCTCGGCGATGGCGGACATGGTCTTCAGTGCCTCCACGGGGTAAGCACCGGCAGCGGTCTCACCGGACAGCATAATAGCAGAGGTGCCGTCGTAGATGGCGTTTGCCACGTCCGAGATCTCAGCACGGGTGGGGCGGGGGTTCACCATCATGCTGTCCAGCATCTGGGTAGCGGTGACGATGGGCTTGCCGAAGGAGAAGGAGCGGTCGATGATGGTCTTCTGGATGCCGGGCAGCTCGGTAAAGTCGATCTCGACGCCCAGGTCGCCGCGGGCCACCATGACGGCGTCGGCGGCAGCCAGGATGCTGTCGATGTTGTTCACACCCTCACGGTTCTCGATCTTAGCGATGATGCGGATGTTGGAGTCGTACTCGTTCAGCAGGTTGCGGATCTCGTACACATCCTGTGCGGTGCGCACAAAGGAAGCAGCGATGAAATCAAAGCCCTGCTCGATGCCGAAGATGATATCGTCCTTATCGCGCTGGCTCATATACGGCATGGACAGATGCACACCGGGCACGTTGACGCCCTTCTTGTTCTTGATCTTGCCGTTGTTCAGCACAGTGCAGACGATGTCGGTATCGTTCACGGTCTGGATCTGCAGTTTGATCAGGCCGTCATCCAGCATGATGGTGCCGCCGGGGGCCACGTCATGGGGCAGATCCTTGTAGGTGATGGAGCAGATCTCCTTGGTGCCCTCCACATCGCGGGTGGTCAGGGTGAAGGTCTGGCCGGCTTCCAGCATCTCGGTGCCGTTCTTGAAGTCCTTCAGGCGGATCTCAGGGCCTTTGGTGTCCAGCAGAGCAGCCACGGGCTTGCCCAGCTCCTCGCGCAGGGACTTGAGCAGGTCCAGACGGCCCTTGTGCTCCTCGTGGGAGCCGTGGGAGAAGTTGAAGCGGGCAACATTCATGCCGTTGGCGATCAGTTCACGCAGGACGCCGTCCTTGTCGGTGGAAGGGCCCAGGGTGCAGATAATTTTCGTTTTTCTCATTCAAAATACCTCCGTCTACGTTCTCACTCTCTCATTTATTTTGCAGCAGGCTGTCTGCTGTCATGCAGAACGGCCCGCGCACACGACCAACAGGGAAAACTCCCCGTGCTGTGGGTTGGAATGTACAGTAAAGTGAAAATCCAAAACTTTACCAGCTACTATTATAATCGCTTTCTGACAAGAGAGCAAGTGAAATTTCAGGATGAATACAACTTTTTTGCATACCGGGAGGTTTGAACAGATGCTTGACGCAGGGACGCGGTAATTTTGCGGATTTTGCACAGAGAAATCGTTAAAGAAATGGCTAAGATCCTGCCCGTCAGGACAGCTGTGCAGCATGGAAAGGCAGCCCTTGCAAACGGGCCTGTTTTTGCTTATAATGGTGGCAGGTAAAAGTGTCACTTATCCGGGCTGACCCGGAAGAAATGGAGAAAACCAAGATGGAAAAACGTGTCTTTCTGATCGTGCTCGACAGCTTTGGCATCGGCGCCGAGCCGGATGCCGCCGCTTTTGGCGACGAGGGCACCAACACGCTGGGAGCCATTGCAAAGCATCCCAACTTCAACTGCCCCAACCTGCAAAAGCTGGGCCTGTTCAACATCGACGGCGTGACCGCCGGGGAAAAGACCGCCGCTCCCACCGGTTCCTTTGCCCGCCTGCAGGAGCAGAGCATGGGCAAGGACACCACCATCGGCCACTGGGAGATCGCCGGTGTGGTGAGCCCGAAGCCGCTGCCCACCTTCCCGGAGGGTTTCCCCGCAGAGCTCATCCACGAGTTTGAGGAAAAAACCGGCCACAAGGTGCTCTGCAATAAGCCCTATTCCGGCACCCAGGTGCTGAAGGACTACGGCGAGCAGGCCATGAAGGAAAACGCCCTCATCGTCTACACCAGTGCCGACAGCGTGTTCCAGGTGGCCGCCAACGAAGAGCTGGTGCCGGTGCACGAGCTGTACCGTTACTGCGAGATCGCCCGCGAGATGCTCAAGGGCGAGTATGGCGTGGGCCGCGTCATTGCCCGCCCCTTCCTGGGCCGCACCGCCGATACCTTCTACCGCACCACCAACCGCCACGACCTGAGCCTGAAGCCGCCCCGCGCCACCATGCTGGACCTGCTGAAGAACGCCGGCAAGGACGTCATCGCCGTGGGCAAGATCTTCGATATCTTTGATGGCGAGGGCGTGACCGAGAAGATCAAGACTACCGGCAACACCAACGGCATTGCCTTCACCAAGGCCCTGCAGACCCGCGACTTTGAGGGCCTGGCCTTTGTGAACCTGGTGGACTTTGACATGCTGTACGGCCACCGCCGCGACGTGGCAGGCTACGCTGCCGCTGCCGCTGAGTTCGACCGCTTCCTGGCCGACTTCATCCCCGGCATGCGGGAGGGCGACCTGCTGATGATCACCGCAGACCACGGCTGTGACCCCTCCTACACCAAGACCACCGACCATACCCGCGAGTATGTGCCGTACCTGGTCTGCGGCAAGGGCGTGAAGCCCGGTGTGGACCTGGGCACGAAGCTCTGCTTCGGCACCATTGCCCAGACCATCTGTGAGTATCTGGGCGTGGATGCCTCCAGCCTGGACGGCCACAGCGTGTGGAACGAGATCAAGGCATAAGATCCTGACAACGAAAAAACGAGGCCCCGGAGGTTCTGCCCTCCGGGGCCTCGTTGCGGTTGTGGGAACTCAGGCGGCGTCGTTCTGGGACGCTGCATTGTAGATGGCATCCAGAATGGTGGACGCTGCGTTGTACAGCGAGGATGCGGCCTGTTCCACCTCTTCCTGCGTGGGCAGAGAGATGGACGGAGCTTCGGTGCTGCCGTCACTGGTACCGCTGTCGGCCGGAGTCTCCGGCTCCTGGGGCTGGGTGTCGGCAGGCTGTTCTGCAGGCTGCTCAGCAGGCGTTTCGGCCGGGGTCTCTTCCGGCACGCTCTCGGCGGGCTCCTCCACGATGACGCTTTCCGCCGGTTCTTCCGGAATGGAAGCAGCGGCGTTCGGGTCGGTGGTGGGGGTAAAGATGTCGGTCTTTTCCGGGGTCTGGGTGGTGTCGCTCACAGTGCCCTCACCGCCCAGCACGACCGTGATCATCTCTTTGGCCTTGCTGACGGAGGCTTCATCCGGCTTCATGACGTAGAGCTTCTGGCCCTTGGCGGAATAGCACTGGGTGCTGGTGCCGGACGAGCCGGTAACGGTGTAGCTCTGGATGTCCCAGTTGGCAAAATCGCTCAGCTGCATGCGCACCAGCGCACTGATCTGATCCTGCGAAAAATCGGTGACAAAGCAGTCCGAAGCGGCGTCCATGATCTTGGAAAAGCCCATGAGCAGGGCAGGGGACTTGATCTTGTTCAGCATGGCGTCGATGACCTTCATCTGGTTGATGCCGCGCTGGATATCGCCGGAGGCAAAGGCGTGGCGCTCCCGGGCAAAGGCCAGGGCGGACTTACCGTCCAGATGGTTCCAGCCTTCGGCAAAGGTGGTGGGGTCGTAGTAGCCGGGGCTGCCCACTGAGGTGAAGGCCTGGTCGGAATACACGTCCACGCCGCCCAGGGCGTCCACGATATTGATGAAGCCCGCAAAGTTGATGCGGATGTAGTGGTCCACATTGATGCCATAGAGGTTGCCCAATGTAGCCATGCTGGTCTCCACGCCGTACAGACCGGCGTGGGTCAGCTTGTCCTTGCTGTTGGTGCCGGCCAGATCCACATAGTAGTCGCGGGGCGTGTTGATCAGCGCCACCTGCTTGGTCTGGGGGTTCACCACAGCCAGAATGTTCACGTCGCTGCGGGCTTTTTCGGTCAGTTCACCACGGGTGTCCACGCCGCTGAGGTAGATGACGAAAGGCTCCTTGGTGATCTTGTTGGCCTCGGCACCGGTGAGCAGACCGTTGGTCATGTTGTCCAGCGCGGCCAGACCCTGCTGTGCCCAGATACAGCCCAGCGCCATGCAGGCGCACAGGAACACCGAGAACACACGGGACACCTTGCCGGGCACATTGTACTCCTGACAGCGCTTGACCAGCAGCCAGAGCAGGAGCAGCAGCGCCGCCAGAATGACCAGATACAACACCGGCAGCATCTGGGTGCGCCACAGCTGCACCAGCGAAGCTGCACTGAGAATGCCCTGCACCGGCAGCAGGATCCTGCCGAAAGCGGAGGGCCGGGCGGCGGCAGCCTGTGCCGGGGCACCGCTGCGGCGCGGGGCAGAAGAACCGGGCTTTTTCCGGGGCGGCGGCGTGGGGGACGGGTCCTCCGCAAAAAAAGCGGAGCTGTCCACTTCCACGGTGCGGTCTGCCGCACTGCGGCTCTTGCGGTTCACACGCCGCAGGGAACGGTTGGAATCATCCTTCATAGGAAATCTCCTTTTGAGCGTTCAGGCTCAGTCAGCCGGCACGATGGTCAGCACCGCGCGGGCGGGCAGGCAGGTGGCGGTCTGGTCTTCGTTGGACAGCCAGCCGAAGCTCTCACAGATGTGGTCCGGGCAGGGGGAGTCCACAAAGCGGGCAGCACCGTCCTTGATCTCGATGTGCACCGTGTAGTACCCGGTGTCTACGTCATAGGTATCGTTCTTGTCCAGCGGAAGGTTCATGGTGGTGTTGTTGTCGCCGTAGATCAGTTCGGCCCGCAGCTTGGAACCGCTGCTGTGTGTACTGCGCACCAGCAGCAGAACGGCGGCAATGGCCAGAACGACGGCGGCAAACAGAAGGTTGGTCAGCAGTTTTTTGTGTTTCATGTGTCAGTCCTTGATCGAAAGCTGTTCCAGTTCGGCGAGCCAGAGGGCGGCACAGGCATCGCTGGGCATGCGCCAGTCGCCGCGGGGCGAAAGGGTCACGCTGCCCACCTTGGGGCCGTCCGGCAGGCAGCTGCGCTTGAACTGCTGGGCGAAGAACCGCCAGTAGAAGTTGCGCAGCCACTTGTAGAGCACACTGTCGGGGTATTCCGGCCGGCCGGCAAAAGCGGCCTTTGCCAGACGGAAGATCTTTGCCGGGCCGAAGCCGAAGCGCAGCACCTGATACAGGTAGAAGTCGTGCAGCTCATACGGGCCGACGAGGTCTTCGGTCTTCTGCGCGATCTCGCCGTCCTTGGCGGGCAGCAGCTCGGGGGAAACGGGCGTATCCAGAATGTCCAGCAGCACCTTGCGCAGGGCATCGGTGGCAGCGATGTCGGCTTCGTAGTGCACCAGATGGCGCACCAGCGTTTTGGGCACACCGGCATTGACGCCGTACATGCTCATGTGGTCGCCGTTGTAGGTGGCCCAGCCCAATGCCAGCTCGCTCAAGTCGCCGGTGCCGATGACAAAGCCGCCGTTTTTGTTGGCATAGTCCATCAGTTCCAGCGTGCGCACGCGGGCCTGGCAGTTTTCAAAGGTGACGTCGTATTTGTCGGCGGGCTGGTCGATGTCGGCAAAATGGCTCTTGACGGTCTCGGTGATGTTAATTTCGCCAAAGGTCACGCCCAGAGCCTCGCACAAAATCTCGGCGTTGGAGCGGGTGCGCCTCGTCGTGCCGAAGCAGGGCATCGTCAGCGCAATGATATCTTTGGGGTCGCGGCCCAGCACATTGCAGGCGCGCACGGCCACCAGCAGGGCCAGACAGCTGTCCAGCCCGCCGGAAATACCCAACACGCCGCACTTAGCGTGGGTGTGCTCCATACGCTTGGCAAGGCCCTCGGCCTGGATGCGCAAAATCAGCTCGCACCGCTCGGCGCGGGTGGCGGCGTCCTGCGGCACAAACGGCGTGCAGGAAACAGGGCGCGTCAGGGCAAACTCTACCGGCGGCAGCTCAAACTCCACGGTGGTATAGCCGTCCGTCTCGGGCATAAAGGTCGTGTTGCGCTGGCGCTCCTGTACCATGCGGCCCAGGTCCAGCTCGGTCACGGCGTCCTCACCCGCAAAGGGGGCGGTGTCGGCCAGCAGACTGCCGTTTTCGGCAATTAGATTGTGCCCGGCAAAGGTCATGTCGGTGGTGCTTTCCCCGTGGCCGGCATCGGCGTAGAGATAGGCGCAGAGCAGCCGCGCGCTCTGCCCGCAGACCAGCTCACGGCGGTAGGCGGCTTTGCCGACCGTCTCATCACTGGCAGAGAGATTCGCCACCACCGTGGCCCCTGCCAGCGCATGGGCGCAGCTGGGTGGGACGGGTGCCCACAGATCCTCGCACACCTCGGCGGCCAGCACAAAGGCGGGCATCTGCTTACAGGCGAACAACAGGTTCGTGCCAATCAGCGTTTCCTGCCCGGCCAGCTCGATACACTCCGGCTCACGCATACCGGGGATGAAGTGGCGCTTCTCGTAAAATTCGCCATAGTTGGGCAGGTGCATTTTCGGCACAAGGCCCAGCAGTTCACCGTTGCAGAGTACTGCCGCGCAGTTGTAGAGCTTGCCGTTGTGGCGTACCGGCAGCCCGACGAGGACAACGAGGTTCAGCCCTTCGCTGGCTTTCAAAATCGCGGTAAGGCCGTCCTCGGCCCCGCGCAGGAGCGTTTCCTGCAAGAACAGATCGCTGCAGGTGTAGCCGGTCAGCGCAAACTCCGGCAGGCAGAGCAGCTGGACGTTTTTCTCGGCGTATTCGCGCATGACGCCGATGATCTGGGCGGTGTTGTAGGCGCAGTCGGCCACGCGCAGGGCGGGGCTGGCTGCGGCGGCGCGGATGAATCCATTTTCAAAAGCGGGAAAGCTGTACTTCATAGCCAAACTTCCTTTATCATAATATAAAACTATCATAGCACAGCGGGCCGTTTGCCGCAAGTATGTGTTTTGTGTGCAAAATATAAATTTCAAAAAGTAAGATATACTTGACAAAATGTAATGCAAATGATATAGTAAAGCCACAGCAAGAGGAAAGGAACGTAAGGCTATGGCAAAAAACCTGAAGCTGAAAGCCGCCCGCGCCGTGCGCGATATGACGCAGGCGGATCTGGCGGCGGCGGTGGGCGTGTCCCGCCAGACCATCAACGCTATTGAAAAAGGGGAGTATAACCCCACGATCAACCTGTGCCGCAGCATCTGCAGGGTGCTGGGCAAGACATTGGACGAGCTGTTCTGGGAGGAATGAGCGATGAACATAAAAGAATTTTTTAAGCGCGACAATCTTGATGAAATGCAAAAGCAGACCCTTTTAAAAATTGAGTCCTGCGGCTTCTGGGCGCTGTGGGTGCTGCTGCTGGCGGCGCTTATCATCGAAAGTCTGCTGGGCTTTACCCCGCGGGAGATGACGGCAGAATGGTTTATCTTTATGCTGGGGAGTGCCTATTCGGTCATAAGTGATCTGCGTGCCGGTATCTGGGACCGCCACCTTAAGGCGAACACGAAAACCAATGCCGCTGTGTCCGTTGTGGGCGGTGCTGCCGTGCTTGTGTGGGGACTTATCAAATTTGCAGAGTTTGGCATGGGCGCTGCGGCGCTGCAGGCGGTAATTATGGGCGTTTGTACCGGGGTGCTGTGCTTTGCATTGCTGCAGCTCAGCATGAAGGCTTACAAAAAGCGCCACGCTGAGTTGGAAAACCCCAAGGAGGACGACGATGAAAACGAATAAACGCGAGCTGACCGTCTTTGCCGTTTGTGCCTATGCGGTGCCGTTTCTGATGATGCCGCTCTTATACATCTGCCTGCAGAACGGGCAGGATACAAGCATTTTTGCCAACGCCCAGATGTTCTACCCGGCGGCGGGTGTCATGCTGGCCTTCCTGCTGGCGCGGCGGCCGGATACGCCCAAGCGGTTTTACATATTGCACCTGCTGGTTACAGCTATTATGCTGATCATGAGTGTGCTTTCCGCCGCTGCGCCGCAGGGGGAGTGGTTATATATCGCCAACCTTGTTATTGTTATCGCATCGGTGCTGGGCTGGATCTTTCTGCTGACCGAGAAAAAAACAAAGCGCGAGGCCTGCGGCCTGCGCCTGCACGGCAAGCTGCTGACGGCTCTTGTCATCTGCGTCTATTTCCTTGCGGTCAATACCGCTATGGTCTTTCTTTCGATGGCGATGCAGGGCGGTGATAGCTGGGCTGAATATCTGGCCTACTGGCGCACATCTGCACCGTGGGTTATGGCAGTGGTGCTTGTACCG
>OGKG01003258.1_pt1 | contig 15506 bp, 16 predicted proteins | sample 1572201 | NCBI WGS metagenome assembly OGKG01 (sample SAMEA2582146, study PRJEB24529) | metagenome | biome: Human gut stool | place: China | collected 2011 | reverse complement strand
CCGCTGGCACTCCCCGACAGGATGGCGGGACCCGTGTACGGGTCGACAATCGGTGCGTCCCGTAAGGCGATCAGCTTGTCCGCCATGAGGTTGGCGTCTTTCATGATTTGTTCGTTCGAGGGAAGGGATTCCGGCGAATGGGCAAAATAGGAAAGCACGAGCGGTAATTCCATGCCGTCGTCCGCTTTCGCGGCACCTTGTACCATGATGCGGGCGTAAGTGAGGTTCTGCACGACTTCCGTTCCTTCCGAGTCTAGCACGTAGATACGTTTCACCGTGTAGCGGAAAGAGGCATCTCCCCGTAGTATTTTGGGATGTTTCTTGAACACGGCAGAGATTTCCTTCAGTCGTTTTTCCCACGCGTCAAGGTCTACCGCTGTCCGGTTGGCGGGGAGCGGTGCCTCGTAGTATTTTTCCGCGGGTGCTTGCGAGAAACAGGGTGCCTTGTCTTCTTCCGCCACGTTGATCGTGGTTTCGGCTCTCGCGGTCTGGTAGGCGTCGATGGCAAACTTGTAACGGTTGTTCACCTCGTTCCAGATGGCTTGCCGCGTGGCGTTGTCCCCGTTCGTGTCGTCGATAGGGAGTACGGCGTATGACGGTCCGTGAAAACGGGAGATGGGGGAACCCATTTGTTTGATCTTGAAATTATCAAATTCGGGATTCCCGATTCGGATTTGCGGCACCAGCGTACGCTCCCGGTTGCTCTCTTTCGCGGTCAATACCCCGAAGGAGGTAATCACGCGGGCAAATTGCTCGTCCACTACCCGGTAGTTCATGTAATACGGGGGGAACTCTTGTTTCTTCAGTTCGTCCATTTGGGCACGGAGTTCTGTTCTCAGAAAGTCGGTGAACTGATCCTGTGCGCCGGATATAAAGGGAATAAGGAGGATGGATATAATCCCTAAAATAATAATACGGGTTCTTTTCATGGTTTATGCTGTTAGTTTTTCTCTTGTTCGTCACGGGTTTGGACAACCTCGGTTGGAAAAACTTGCGCGGGATGGGGTAAAAAAAAGTTATAGCTATACATTTATAACCCCGGGACAAGGGATAAGCTGGCTCGATGGGTGGGGGTTGGGCAGCTTTTGGGTGGTTGTCTAAAGGCTTCGCCCGATGTTCGCCTGATATTCGCCCACTCATCGCCCACGTTTTAGTGGTAAATAAGTAAATTTAACACACGTGATATCTTGGCTATTTCGGGTAATTCCTGCCTTGTACAGGGGGTAGCGGGAGGCTTGCGGGTAGCTCGACGCGGGGATAAGTGTTGTATTATGCCGGGAAACGGGGAGGTGTTTATAGAGAAGGGTGTTTCTTGAGGTAGGCGAGCAGGGCTTCCATGACGGAAATGCCCGAGTGTATCCCCTTGCCTTTGCCCGGGAAGGAGTACTCGGCGTTGATGTAATTATTCAAGGCGACACGGTAACGCTTTCCGTTCGCGAGCGGGGTGCCGGAATGGTCTTTCAAGAGGACGTCGATGCCTTTGCCCGTGCTGTCGCGGGTGATGGAAAAAGTACCTCCCGCCATGAGCAAGTCCGTGAACGGGTATTTTCGAAGTTCGTTGAAGCGGTTCAGCAGGAGGAGTTTTATATCTTCGGCGGTCATCTCCTGAATGACGATATGGTTGCCGAAAGGTTCTATCTCGAGTAAGGTTTCCAGCGTGATGTCGCCCGGCGGGATAAGGGTTTTGCGGATGCCCCCGAGATTGTAGAAAGCGAAGTCGCCGCGAGTGGCTTCCCGCGTGGCGGTTGTCACGATGTGTCCTGTCATCTCTTGAGACAACGGGCGGGATGTATGCCCCATGATCTTTTTAAATTCCGGTCTGTCGTAAAATTGGTTTACCAGATCGAGGATTCGGGGCTCGGGACGGGTAATCGTGTCGATGTTGACGGAGCGGAATGAACGGTGAATCAGCTTCTTGCCGGAGAATTTCAGTATCGTGACTCCGGCATATTTCAGCGCGATTCCAGACTGTCCTATCATGACGTCGTTTATGAACTTGGCTGTGTCCAGCAAGGTGTGCGTGTGACCGCCGATGATGACGTCCAGTTCGGGCATGGACATCGCGAGCACGGAATCGGCGTCTACCCCCAAGTGGGTGATGGCGACGAGGGCATCGCCGTTTTGTTTCAAGTATTTGTACCGGGCAGCAGTCTGTCGGTAGTCGTCGAAAGTGATTCCGGTGAAATGATCGGGATTGGCGTCGGGAAGCCCGTTCGTGGTTTGCGTCAGCCCGATGAAGCATAGTTCAAGCCCGTCGACCGTCATGGAATGGTAGGGAGCTATCGTGTCCAACGCGGCACGGGAGGAGTTGATGTTAGCGCAAATGATGGGGAAGGAGGCGTCATTTATTCTTCGGCGTAGAGTTTCCTGCCCGTAGTCGCACTCGTGATTTCCCAGTGTGGCGACCGCATACCCCAACGCGTTCATGAGCGTGATAATGGGTTTGCCCCGTTCCTCGGCGTAGTCCACGTAAGGATTGCCCGTGAAACGGTCGCCCGCGTCAACGAGAATCACGTTCGGGTGTTCGGCTTTCACGCGTTCCACGAATGTCGCCAACTTGGGGAATTGGTCGATATGCCCGTGAATGTCGTTGGTGGAGATGATGACGATTTCCTTTTCCGCCGTTTTTGTCCGGCAACCGACAAGCAGCAAAAGGATGTACAAGAGTATGTACCGGTAGCGAATACCGGAATAGAAGTTCACCCGTTTGTTTGCTCGCTCGTGTTTCATCGTATCTTTTTATCGGGCGGCAAATATAGTCAAAATCAGCGTATATTAATACAGGTAGCGTGCTTTGAATTTGGGGATGTCTACATGTAATACCTTCACGAGGAAGTTCTCCACGCTGCCGTGATCTTGTTTTATCCGGTCGATCGCGGCTTGCAGGAATCCCCGTTTCACCGTGAGCACGGGTTTAAGACCGGGGTTCTGTTCCAGTTCCTTGGCGTATTTGTCACCGAGGTAATGGTTGGAGGCGAGATAATCTTCCATGATGATCGCCTCGTCCACCCCCAAGGCGTACAGGATGAGCGCGGCAGCCGTACCCGTGCGGTCTTTCCCGGCGGAACAATGGAAGAGCAGGGGGACTCGCGTGCTGTCTTGCAATAATTGGAAGAATGTTCTGTACCGTTCGATAAATGGTTCCTCGGTGACCAGATGCACGTATATTTGAGTCATGAGGCTGTCGAGTTGTTCGGGACCGAGATCGGAGAAATTCACGAGGGTGAGCACGTTGCCGGGTTCAATGGATAGCTTGTAGGCATGGCGGGTTGAGCCGGGTAGTTTGTCCGGGGCATTGGCGATTTCCTTCGGTCCCCTGAAGTCCACGACGGAGGTGACGGGAATGCTTGACAGGTAATGTAAATCGGCTTCCGTCAGTTTGTGCAAATCGTCGGAACGGAACAGTTTACCCCATTTGACGTGCCGCCCGTCTTGAGTCGGGAATCCGCCCAAGTCACGAAAGTTATACCCGCCCGCCATAGGGAGTTGCCTCTCGGAGAAGGTGAATGTTTCTCGCGGGGTGACGAGCCGGTAATATTTTTTCTCCGGGGAGGGGATGGTTATGCTGTTGGTTGTTGTACTACTGGAATTACCATTGCCAATCGGGGTTTGTAGCGTGTCGAGCGCATCGATGGAAGAAGCCTCGAATAGTGCCCAATCTCCATCGACTTGTAAGGTGATTGTCGTTTCTTTCGTGTTTTTGTTGGCAGTAATCTCTGCCATATCAGGCGTGGCATACCCGTTCGCGAGCGTTTTGTCAGGTGTCTTGTCTTTACATGAATGGCATACGATGGTAGTGGTAATAATAATCATGGCTAATCTCATAATGTTCTGTATTTTAATCGTGTTGGTGTTTACAAATATGCGAAAAATAATTAAGTCTGTCAAGTCTGTAAGGTCTATAAAGTTTATAAGGTCAATGGCCCCCTGCGGGGACGCTTTGCTCACGGTAGCTTGGGCTACCGATAAACGACATCCGAAGGATACCCGTGACTTGTCATGTATCTTTAAAAGTTTACAATAAATTCTTAATGTTTTCATAACACGGGTTTCGTGGTGCGGTTTTTGTCAGTAACCCATGTATAACCCCTTAAAAATAAAGTTATGAAGACAGCTTTGTTTTTTGAAAACGATCAACTTTGCCATCTTGACGAGAATACCCGCAGGAAGGAAATCAGAGTTTCAACTATTACCACGGAGGAAGATAAAGTTGTTTCTATCAAAAACAGCGAGGTGAAGATCCGTAACTTTAATAATTTTGTTTCTTGGTTAGTTGACCGCGGAATTAAAATGATTTACGTTTCCGGTATTGACGAGAAGATTATGCGTTTTTTTGAACAAGTCAAGATTATCGTGAACGTGAAGGAGAAATCGGATCGAACGCTTTTATTGGCAGAAATTACATCAAGGGACTGAAAATGTCCCTTTTTTACAATATAGCAAACGCGTAAAACATTATCTTTGTTATGTTGTTTAAAAGAATATACCGGTAGTATGCAGTCATTCAGAATGATAAAGCCCGCCCCGGAGTTGGCTCGATACGTGAGGCATTATTGGATTTTGGAAGAGGACGCGGTACTGCCTGTTTCCGAACGGGTGTTGCCTGTCGGTTGTGTGCAATTGGTGTTTCATAAAGGAGAATCCCTGTTTTTATTGAAAGAAGGAAAATTACAACCTCGCGCGATGATTTGCGGTCACACGTTCGGCTTCTCGGATGTTCTCTCGACGGGGCGGATAGAGATGCTCACGGTTGTATTCCAGCCTTATGCCGCCAAAGCCTTTCTCTATATCCCGGTACGCTTGTTTCACGGGCAGAGCGTGGCTATGGAGGACGTGGAGGATAAGGATTTCAAGTTATTGACAACGCGAGTAACGGACACGACCGATCAGGACGAGTGTATCCGGTTGATCGAGCGGTTTTTGATTCGCCGCCTGTATACGTTCCCGGAATATAACTTGAAACGTGTTGTTGCCGCCTTGCACGAGATAAATGTTTGCCCGAGTGTCGATATCCCTCGTTTGGCGGATGTCGCTTGTCTGGGAGATAAACAATTTCGTCGGGTGTTTATGGATTACATGGGTACGACACCCAAGGAGTTTATACGTATCGTGCGGATGCAGCGGGCTTTGTTTATGTTACAACAGGACGGGGCTACCCCCTTCGCTCAAGTCGCGTACGCTTGCGGTTTTTCGGATCAGTCCCACATGATCAAAGAGTTTAAACTTTTTTCCGGGTACACCCCGGCGGAATATTTGACTATTTGCGCACCTTATTCCGATTATTTTTCCCATATATAAGGATGTCCGTTTTTTTCTATCCGGGGAGAGGCGGTGTTCTTATTTTTGCCTTGTCTTTATAGAGGCATAGTAGTAACCAATAAAAAAGAACAAGATGAAAAACTTAATTGCATTTTTCGAGATTCCGGCTGTCGATTTCAAACGGGCTGTTGATTTCTATGAAACCGTGCTTGACCTGCAACTCGCCGTTTTTGAATGCGAGCACGAGAAAATGGCGTGCTTTATCGAGGACGGACAAACTGTCGGGGCCGTCGCTTGGGCTCCCGAATTTAGACCGTCGGCGGGAGGAGTGCTTGTACACTTCCGTTGCAACAATATAGAGGAAGCCATCCGGAGGGTTCGGAAAAAAGGCGGCGATGTCGTCATCCCGAAGACCAGAATCGAGGCGGAATGCGGGGGATATTTCGCCGTGTGCACGGATAGCGAGGGGAATCGCTTCGGGGTGTACAAGGAGAAATAAGTTTATAAAGTTTGTAAGGTTTATAAAGTTTATAAAGTAATTGCCCTCTCGAGCAGCCCGAAGGACGCCCGTAACTTTATAAACTTTATGAACCTTATAAACCTTTGACTTAATATATTTGTTTCCTTTTCAAGTAGATGTAGGATTGTATTCCCAACATGGCAACAAACAGGTATTCAGCCGTCAAGTATACCGCCAGCGGTGTCGTGAAGCAATAGCTCAACACGTACAGGTATATCAGGTAAACGATTATCGTCGTCACTTGAAAGATGAATGCTGTCCGGGTATCTCCCGTGCCGGTCAAGGCACTGATGTAGACGAACCCGGGTACGGCAAACAGGTAATTCAGTAACATGACGATAAACGGGGTGGACGCAATTTCAATCAAGCGCGTGTTGTCGGTGTAGCATCCCATGATTTGCCGGCTGAAAAGCAGGGCAAGTACAATCAAGGGCAACCCGATGGCGTACCCCAGTTTCAGTATCTTGCGGCAGAGCGGAAAAAGTTGATTCCCTTTCCCTTCGCCGATCAAGTTACTCACGAGCGAAGCCGTCGTGGCGCCGAACGAGTTGACAATCACGAAAAAGAGTGTCGAAACGCTTCTGGTGATATTGGATACCGCCAGTTGCACTTCACCCAATCTCTCGATGGCGATAAAAAACAGGAACCACGGGGCTGTGCTGACGAACGAGTGCATCATGCTCCATCCGGACAATCGCAGTACCGCTTTTAATAGCTTGCCGTCATACACCATTTGTAATCCGTATTTCACTTTATCCGTCACGCGTAGCGTGTAGATAAGAATGATAAGCAATGAACCCGCTTCCGCGAACGAGGATGCCATTGCCGCACCCGCTATGCCTAAATCAAGCCCGAAGATAAACAGGTAATTGCATGGAATGTTGATAATGACAGCCGTGAGCGCTACCAGTGTCAATACCTTGGTCTTGGTAATCCCGACATAAAAAGAACGGAATGCCAAAAACGGGAAGGAGAAAAGCAACCCGAAGCACCGCCAGTTCAAGTAATCTATGACCGCTTGATAGATTTGGGGTGAACTGATAAAATATTGCATGACGGGCGGGGTTATCCAATACGAAACGAGGATTAACGCCACCGCCAATCCACAGAGGAAAAACAGTCCTTGAAAGAATGTCCTGCCTGTCTTTTCATATTGCCGTTCCCCGTTCTTGCGTGCGATCATGACTTGCAACCCGAGGCTGAACCCGAAACCCAGAATATAGATTGCCATGTAATAAACACACGCCAAGGCGGACGCACCCAGTTCAACTTCTCCCACGTGCCCGAGGAAAAGGGCGTCGGTGATATTAATTAATTGCTCCATTAATATGCTCATCATCACCGGGTAGTTGATGAGCCAGATTTGTTTATAAGTATAATTCATCTCTTCATTCGATGGTTCGAAATATGTAGAGTCAAAAGTTTATAAGGTTCGTAAAGTTCATAAAGTAATGAACCTCGCGGGTGTTTTATAAACTCGAAATCTTATTTCGAAATTCGTAAATAATTGAAAATAAAACTCTCTACCGAACCGGTATGGTTCGTTTATGCTGAATAGCTTTTTTTAGGTAAGTGCTATTCCCGGGGCGTAGCTATATGCAGAGTTTCATAAATGGATGAATATTCTTTTGTCAATGTTACACGTTACAAATGTAGTGATAATTTATCAAATCTGCTATCTATACAGGCACTGATATCCGTCGTGACGAATTTGCCATTGTAGAATAAACTGAAAATCGTGGCAGGAGTCGGGGCGGCTTGGGCTTGCTCCATGGTTTCCAGTTTGATTATTTTCAACGGAATGTTTCTACTTTGGGCTGTTGCTGTTAAAGACTCTCGGATATGGTATTCCGTGAAAGGACAACGGTTCGAGTAATAGGCTACCAGTCCCTCTTTATCCGGACATTCGCCACTGATTGCGTTCGCGTGGAATTTAGGTAATGCCGCATCCGGTTTCAATCTTTTCACCAGAAGGCTGAAGCCCGAAGGGGTTTTCTCGACCGTTTCGAACCCTTGTAGTAAAAACCACTTCGCGTCACTCATGAAATGAAATTTCTTTGTCCCGACCACGGTTACCAATCCCGTTTTGCCTTGTGCCGTGGCGTCGTCAATGGCGGATTGCAGCAACGCTTTGGCATATCCTTTGCCCTTGTATTGTCCGGCAACCCAAAGGCAGTTGAGCATCAGGTAACCGGGAGCATCTACCGGGAGCCATGCTTTCTCCGCGGGGCAGTATTCTATAAAAACCTTCGCCCGTTCATCGAGTCGGCGGAACACGTACCCGTTGTCAAATTCTCTCTTCAGCCATTCTTTTTTCAGCTCGTAGCTGTCCTTGCATTTCTTGTCGGAAAAGGCGCAACAGATGTGTTCTTGGGTAATGTTCTCTTGGGTTAGGGTGATGAATCGTGGTTCCATAAGTTTGTATTTCGTGATTTTGTTATCGGCAAAGATACTATAATGCAATGGCTTTTTTATCTTTGTCGTGCAAAATAAAGAGGTTCGCTTATGTCACTAGAAAAAGTAAAACAATATTTCGATACCCTCGGTTTGGGACAACGGGTAATGGTATTGGCTCAATCGAGTGCCACCGTCGAGGAAGCGGCTGTCGCCGTGGGGTGTGAGCCGGAACGGATAGCTAAAACCATGTCTTTTCTGGCAGGGGAGGAAGCCATTTTAATCGTCACCGCCGGGGACGCCAAGGTGGATAATAAAAAATACAAGGAGAATTTTCATCACAAGGCAAAGATGATACCGGGAGAGTCCGTGGAACAGTATATCGGGCACGCCCCCGGTGGAGTATGCCCGTTTGCCATTCCCCCGGGAACGAAAGTTTATCTGGATGTGTCCCTCAAGCGCTTTGACATAGTCTATCCTGCGGCGGGAACAAGTAACAGTGCCGTCGAATTGTCAATCAAGGAGTTGGAAGATTGCTCTAACTACACGGCTTGGATTGACGTGTGCAAGGGGTGGAGGGAGGAATAAACCCGCTCGGCTTCCCGTGATACGTGAGAGTCAATTTGTGCATCGCCCGTGTCACAGCGACGTAAAGCATGCTCTTGTCGATGGGGGTGGAGTAGTTTTTATCGTCTACCCGCAGAACGATGACTTCGTCAAATTCCAGCCCCTTTGCCATGTGGGCTGACGTGACGATGATGCCTTTCGCGAAAGCGGAACTCCTGTTGGAGAGGAAATAGATATTGGAGGTGTACGCTTTAAGTTTTTCCGTCATTTCCATGGCTTGTGCCTCGCTCTTGCAGATGATTCCCAGTGATTTGTGGTTCGAGGTCTTGAAGGTTGACAGGATGTTCGCGATACCGGATATTTCCTCTTCCATGTTCTTGAAACGGAGGATTGCGGGGTGTTCGCCATGTCGTATCACGGGTTCCAGTTCCTCGTTTGTCAGAATCTTTTGAGCGAAATCGGTAATCTCGAAAGTCGAACGGTAACTTTTGCATAATTTCATTACTTCTCCCGTGACGAACGCTTTCCGGATGATGTCGGCTGTGGACGAACCGTAAGGGTTTACCGATTGGCAGGCATCGCCGAGAACGGTTTTCCGGCAGGGATATAGTTTTTGGAGAACCTTGTACTGCACGGGTGAATAATCCTGCATCTCGTCGATCAGGAGATGCTTCACCCGGTGTCGGGCGGTATTCCCGTCCAGTGCCATATGCAGGTATGCCAAGGGTGCCAAATCGGCGTATTCCAGCGTGTGATTTTTCCGTGTCTTGAACATATCGGGTTGCCCGCTCCACTCGAAGAAATCCTTGTACACTTGAAGGTCGTTATTCCCGGTGAACATCTTTTGTATTTCCTTCTTCAGCAGGCTCCTCTCCGCCGCGGTTACCGTGAAACCGTATTTGACTTTCATCATGTCCAGAATGTAATCCGTCATCGTTTCGAACCGTTGGCGCATGGGGTACCGGTTGAAGCGGCGGAACTGCTCCTCTATAAGTTCAGCCGGAATCGTGACGAGTCGGGTGAGTTGCACGTCTGTCGCTTTGAAATAGGTGTTCTCCACGTGCAGGATGAACTTGTCCAGTCGCGAGATAAACTCGAAAGAAGCCTTGTACCGTATCCGCTCGATAAAGTCCGGAGCGGGTTTGTCGAGCAATTCCGTCACCTGCTCGAAGAAATTCCGGTATTTATATTTATTGTCGAGAATCCCCGATAGAATTTGCTCCATGCTGGTTTCGGGTACGGTTTCTTCGCCGAGTTCCGGAAGCACGTTGGAGATGTAGTCGGCAAAGACCTTGTTGGGCGAAATGATCAATATGTCCTTGGAAGAGATATCCCCTTTCTGGGCGTAGAGCAGGTAGGCGATGCGATGTAGCGCGATAGACGTTTTTCCTGACCCCGCAACCCCCTGTATGATAAGTACCGGGGCTTCTTCGTTCCGGATAATCCGGTTCTGTTCCCGCTGAATCGTGGTAACGATGTTTTTCATTTTGTCGTCGGCATTGGCGCTCAACTCCTTTTGCAGTATATCATCATGGACGGTCAGGGAACTTTCGATCATGTACTCCATCTTCCCGTTCCGGATGCGGTATTGCCGTTTGAGCGAAATCTCCCCGTTAATCTCTCCCGCCGGGGAAGAATAAGCCGCTTCCCCCAATTCGTGATCGTAAAACATACTCGAAACGGGCGCCCGCCAGTCATAAATCAAGTTTATCTTTTGATTGGGATCATAGAACGTGTGTATCCCGATGTAGAGGGGCATGGTTTCGCTTCCCTCTTTTTTCTCTTTGAAATCTATCCGCCCGAAATAGGGAATTTCCAGAATTTTCCCTAGCCGCCGACGCTTGTCAATCACGCTTTCACCCGACGCGAAATGCCGCAGAATACTCTCCCGCATGGAACGTATCTCGTGAGGATCGATGTCTTTATTCGACCAGATGTAATCCTTGTACTCCTGCAACGTGTCCACGTGTTCCTTTACCGACTTGTCCGTGTTGTTTATCGTATCGTTGATGATACCGATGAGCTGGCGTAAATACTCTTTTTCCTGTTCTTCTGTTTTGTTGAAAACCATATACCTCTCCTTAGTTAAATAAAAATGCACGAAAAGAGGTACAAAGTTAATTCAACAGGATGAGGCGGTAAATAGTTATTTATAGCTATCTTTTATAGCAATTATTTTAAAAGCCCTAAATCCAATCCTTTATTGATAGCCTCGATAGAATTTTGCACGCCTAGTTTGCGAAGCAGATTCTGGCGGTGAATATTCACCGTGTGTATGCTGATGCCGAGTTGGTAAGCGATCTCCTTGCTCAGAAACCCTCTCTGTATCAAGTGTAATATTTCTATTTCCCGCTCGGTCAAGTCAATCCGCGGCAGGGATAATAGAGTCGGAGAAAATATTTCCCCGTTTTTAAGATTGAGCACCGTGCAGTCCACTTGTTCGTGCTTTTTCTGGTTGGGGGCGATATCCATATTCCCCACGATTAACCACGCTTTTCCCGTGCGTTCCCGTTCCAGTACCTGTTGTCTGCTGATTACCCGTGTATATTGTCCTTTGGCATTGCGTACCCGGAAACTGTAAATATTGCAATAGTCATTCCGCTGTTCGGGAGGTAGGCTATAAATAAACCGGCTTAGTTTTATTTGTAATTTTTCCAATTGAGGGAAATCATCCGGGTGGAACCGGGATTCCAAGTAATCTCCCTGCCTTTCCAGTGTACAGATTTTACGACTATCATACCCTAATAAATCCGAGAAATTCGAGGAAGCGTATACATATTTGCCTTTATAGACATCCACCACGAATGAACAACTCCGGCTGATTCTCTCCATTTGGTGTAACATCGCCTTATCCCGCTCCCACACGGCATAATCAATATCCTCTGCCGCAAGGCATTGCCTTGCCCACATTTCTTCCCGGGTGATGTTGGTTGGTTTCATGATGACTTTGTTTAATGATTTATATTACAATTCTTTTAATAGCTTGCCTACTGGCGTCAAACGGTATTTTTGTGACTTACTGTTGGGTTTGTTGGGGATTGTCATTTCCCATCCAATATTTTAATAAGTTCCTTGACTTGCGGGGTAACTTGCGGGTAACTTGCGGGGTAATCTATACGGTTTGTTTCAGAAGTCATGTTTTATAGAACAGTTTTGTGTTATGATTGAATGACAGACAAATTTACGTAAAAATCTTTGAATTATATGCTGTATAGAGAAAATAGGAACAAGAATCTGCTAAAACGAATACTTTATAAGATAACATTATAATAGTTGAATTTGTTTTAATATATTTGTCTTTATGCTTGAGAACTTGATTAACGGAGAACCTGTCAGACATCTTTACGTGATAGGAAATGGATTTGATCGATACCACGGGGCGAAATCCACTTATTGGGATTTCAGGGGGTATTTAATCAGGCATGATGACTTTGCGCTAAAGATGTTTGAACTCTTTTTCGGGCCAAGGTCGATGATGAATAATTTTAAGTCGATAAAAGATTACTTGCTTTGCCTGCAATACGGGCGTGCTTTGCCCGCGCCGAGGAATACGTGGGCTTGTAAATGCTTGTGGAATGATTTCGAGAGATACCTCGGCGAGTTGAATCGGGAACGGGTATTTGACTTCATGGATGAGGATTTATCTGAGTTGGACGAGGAAGAAGGTGGCTTTTACGCGAATTTCGATGCACTAATAGGGCGGGTAAGCGATATTGTAAAGGAGTGTTCTGTCGAGATGCAGTATCATTTCCATCGCTGGATTAATACCGTGCATTACGAGAAAGGGTTTAGGATGAAAATGCTACTACTTGATGGAAATGCGGCTTTTTTGAACTTCAATTATACACTTTTTCTTGAAACTGAATATGGTATTCCTCGGGAGCAAATTGTGTATATACATGGAGAGCGAAGACAAAAGTTTGGTAAGTTGGTGTTGGGACATCGTGTGGAGAATGCTGAGGCGGCTTTTGACGAGTGGATTCATAAAAATAGAAACAGAAGAAGGTATCGTCCTAATTTGAAAGGGAAAAACGGGAGGTATTTCGCCAATGATAAGTTGGTGTATTTGGCATTCTTTGCGGAAGATGAAGCAAAAGGCAGATGGCGGTTGCCTGTCAGGTATTATGCCGCGGATTTGATTGAAGAGCGTTTGGAGGATTATTATAAAGAAAACGTGAAACGATGCGGAGAGATTATAGACCGGAATCTGGAATTTTTCAAGTCATTGCGGGAATTGCAGGAGATAACGGTACTTGGACATTCTCTGGGCGATGTGGATTTGCCTTATTTTAGGGCTATTCTTGACCATGTGGTTGCTCCGGAAGATTTGAAATGGAAATTTAGTTATCATACTGATGCAGATAAATGTAGAATTAAAAGATTTTGCCGACAACTGAAAATACCCGAAGCGGAAAATGACCAGTTGTTCAGTATGTCGGTTTTAAAACGTTAACTGGTCTTGCGCCTATTCGCGTATCCTATGAACCCCAATACGATGGGGTGGTACGTGACTTGTTAATTGCATCTTTGGGATGAGATTCTACTGTATAGGCGTATTTGAAGTTCTACTTTTGTGGGACTTCTTTGTGAAAACCAGAGTTGTTGGTAGGTGCGTCAGGCATTCGAAAACTGCTTGTGAATGGTTATGAGGATAGGTGAAAATCTATCCTCTTTTTAATTTCAACTTTCTTTCCCTGTTATCGCTACTTTTATCACACCATCCAGTTTATTCTCGAAAACACGATATGCTTCTTCTATTTTGTTTAAGGGGAACCGATGTGTGACGAGTGGGGTGGTATCAATCTTGCCTTCTTCTATCAAGTGAAGAATCTCGGCGCAATCGCAACCATCCACGCCCCCGGTCTTGAAAGTAAGGTTTTTACCGTACATGTCGGGTAAAGGTAGAAGTTGCGGTTTGTCGTAAAGAGCAACCACGGTTACGATGGCGTTGGGGCGGGCGCATTCCCATGCCATACGGAAGGTGTCATCGCTTCCGGCTACTTCCAACACGACATCAGCCCCTCCGTGGTCACTGTGCTGAAGCACGAATTCTTTGCATCTTTCCGGTTCGGTCACCAGTACATCGGGATAGTGTTCCCGAATAAATTGAATCCTTTCCGGGGACTTTTCGCAAACAATAATTCTTTTTGGCTTCTTCAGCATCACGCAAAGCAGGGTACATATTCCGGTGGGTCCGGCTCCAATGACAAGTACGGTATCGTCTTCCGTGATTTCCGAAATGCGTGCAGCCCAAAATCCGGTGGCAAGCACGTCGCCCACGAAAAGAGCCTGTTCATCGCTTACCGCATCGGGAATGCGGTTGAGTCCGCTGTCGGCATAGGGAACACGGACGTATTCAGCCTGTCCGCCGTCAATGCGGCACCCCAAAGCCCAGCCGCCATTGGAGTCGGTACAGTTGTTCACGAATCCCTTTTTGCAGAAAAAACACTCTCCACAGAAGGTTTCCACGTTCACGACCACTCTGTCCCCGGGGTTCACGGTAGTAACGTCGGTTCCCGTTTGTTCTACAACACCCACCATTTCATGTCCAACGGTAATGCCCGGTACGGCACGAGGTACACTACCGTGTTTGATGTGTAAATCACTCGTGCAAATACTTCCAAGCGTGACACGCACGATAGCATCTCGTGAATCTTTTATTTGAGGTATCGGCTTCTCTTGGAATCTGAAGTTCCCTTTGCTTATGTATGTGTATGCTAACATTTAATCGTAATATATACTTTGATATTAAAATTGATAAGAAGCATTTTTCTTTCGGGTTTCAAATATAGGTTTTTAATCTCGAAGGAGAGATTTTGGAGTACTGAATTAGAAGAAAAAGGTGTTAGTTTTTGAGGTAATAGCTTTTATTGCTGATATTCAGTCACGACCCATTTACCCGTTCGGTCGGAGCCTTCTCTTTTAATTATGCCCTTTTTGGTTAGTTGTGATAAGTGGTGTTTTATACTTCCCTCGGTACTGTTTAACAGGTAAATCAATTCCTTTCTTGTAATAGTTGGATTTGCTTTGATTGCATCAATTATTTGTTGTTGGGTTGTTTTATTTTTCTGGATGTTTTCTGGATGTTTTCTGGATGTTTTCTGGATGTTTTTTTGTGTGTCTGTTCCAAAGCCTTCCTCAAAGTATTTTTTTCGATACATTTTCAACTACCCTAAAAGCAGTATGGAGAGAGAAATCAAACATTGCTTCTCCATTACCATTTTCCTGTAATTCTTTTTGAACCCTATAGACTCCTCTACTAAAGCGATTGACGTACCCCAATACCTTCATCGCTTCTGCAATGAACGGGTTTCTATAATCACTTACATTGGGAAAGTTTATTGGGCTAACTTTACCATATAGTCCTCCCGGATTTTGTATTTCAATACGATCGTCATATTCATAAAATTGAATTGTCGTATGCACCAATCATCAAGTAACCATTCTTTCCGTCACCTGAAAGGTCATTGGAAAAAGCACATATCGCCTGACAGAACTTATCCATATCGTTCTTGGATATTGTTCGCTCTACTCTATGACATTCTGTGTCGTTTAGGAGTTGAAGTATTTCTTGTTTGGTGAGCATATTCTAATTTTAATGAATTATTAATATCGTCTACTGGTATTGCCTTGTCTGTATTTCTTCTTTAGTGATGCCAATTGGGTGCATAAGATTTCTCGTTCAAGGATGAATTTGTTATTCAAAAATACTATAAATTTACGATAAGGAGAAAACTTCATTCAAAAAATCTTGTGGTATATTAAA
>OGKG01003239.1_pt1 | contig 15593 bp, 17 predicted proteins | sample 1572201 | NCBI WGS metagenome assembly OGKG01 (sample SAMEA2582146, study PRJEB24529) | metagenome | biome: Human gut stool | place: China | collected 2011 | reverse complement strand
AATTGAATTAAGAAAAGAAGAAGGCTTAAATAGAAAAGAATTTGCAAAAAAATGTAGAAGAATTCTTAAAAGAATTTTTAAATAAATTAGAAAAAGATGAAAAAATAGAATACTCTATAAAAGCTGATAAATCAGGAGTATATGTAAATATTAATGATAAAAATTTAGGCTATTTAATAGGGTATAGGGGAGAAACATTATATGCTTTACAAAATGTTTTATCAGCAATAGCTGGTAAAAAAATAGAAAATAAAGTTAGAGTTTTTCTTGATATAGAGAGCTATAGAGCAAAAAGAGAAAAGACATTAGAAGAATTAGCTGAAAAAATATCAAAAACAGTTATAAAAACTAAAAAATCTATTACTTTAGAGCCAATGCAAGCATATGAAAGAAAAATTATACACAGTAAGTTACAAAATAATGAATTAGTAACAACTAAAAGTATAGGAGAAGAACCACGTAGAAGAGTGGTAATATCATTAAAAAATAAATAAAATAATAAAAATCAGAGGTCAAAGGTCGATTTTTACTTTAAAAGTAATTTTCTATCTTTGGCTTTTATTTTGTTAAAAGGCTTTTCAAAAGTTACATAATGTGGTAAAATATTTGAAGTGAAAAATAAAAAAGGAGAAAATAAATAATGAGTACAATAGCATCAATATCTACGGCTCCACGGAATTGGTGGAATTGGTATTGTTAGAATAAGTGGTGAAAACTGCTTTGAAGTTTTAAGAAAAATTTTTGTTCCAAAAAAAGATGAACCTATTGAAAATATAAAAGGTTATACCATGAAATATGGACATATTGTTGATAATAATGAAATTATAGATGAAGTATTAGTTACATATTTTAAAAAGCCAAAGAGTTATACTACAGAAGATATGTGCGAAATAAATACTCATGGCGGAAATATTGTAACTAGAAAAATATTAGAACTTTGCTTAAAGAACGGCGCAAACCTTGCGGAACCGGGTGAATTCACAAAGAGAGCATTTTTAAATGGAAGAATAGATTTGTTACAAGCAGAATCAGTTATAGATGTAATTAATGCAAAATCAGAAAGAGAAGCAAAGACTGGAATTAAACAATTAGAAGGAATATTATCTAAAAAAATAAATGAAATAAAGCAAGAAATATTGGATGTAATGGTAAATGTAGATGTAAGTATAGATTATCCAGAATATGATGTTGAAGAAGTTACATATCAAGAAATATCTAATATGCTTACTAGTGTAAAAGAAAAATTAGAAAAATTAGAAAAAAGCTTTGATAATGGTAAATTAATAAAAGAAGGAATAAAAACAGCTATTATAGGGAAGCCAAATGCTGGAAAATCTTCATTATTAAATGCTATTTTAAAAGAAGACAGAGCCATTGTTACTGAATATGAAGGTACAACAAGAGATACAATTGAGGAATTTGTTAATATCGAAGGGATTCCATTAAAGCTTATAGATACAGCAGGAATAAGAAATGCAAAAGATGAAGTTGAAAAAATAGGAATAGCAAAATCTAGAGAAATAGCAAAAGAGGCAGATTTAATTATAGCAATATTTGATAGTACTAAAGAATTGTCGTCAGAAGACCTTGAAATCCTTAATTTAATAAAAGGTAAGAAATCTATAGTAATATTAAATAAAATTGATTTAAACGCTATTTTGAGCGAAAATGACGATAGATTTACAAATGTAAGTGATAATATTTTGAAATTATCTGCACTAAATGGGGAAGGATTAGAAAAATTATATGAAACTATTTCTAAAATGTTTAGTTTAAATGAAATAAATTTGGATAATGAAATAGTTATAACAAATTTAAGACATAAGAATTTAATTTCAAAAGCATTAATCAATGTAAAAAAATCTGAAGAAGCAATAGAACAAAATATGCCTGTTGATATTATTGCAATATTTATAAAAGATATTTTAGAAGATTTAGGAAATATAACAGGAGATGTTGTAACAGATGATATTATTAATGAAATTTTTTCTAAGTTTTGTTTGGGAAAATAGATAATAAAATTAATCACGAGAATCGAAAATAAGGTATTTTTAATATAAAACAATGTAATATTATATTGAAAATACAAAAAACAAAATATGGACAAAATAATGCTAAATTTAATTATAGTTATAAGAAATTGGAAAAAACGTAATACAATCAGCGGAAAAAGTTATTAATAGTGAAACAAATTAAGAAATAAATAAAAAACAAACATACAAAAAAATAAAACAATTAACATAAAATGAAACAAATGAACTAAAAAGTAAATATAAAACAAAAATTACTTAACCTATGATTTAACTTAATTTGATTTAAAATATATACAAAAAACATATTAACTATTAAGTAAATATTACTGCAAAACGTTGGTAGAACGGGGTTTCCTGTTTCATATGAAAAGGAGAAAAAGATGAGTTATTATGCAGGAGATTATGATATAGCAGTTATAGGTGCTGGTCATGCAGGATGTGAAGCTGGATTAGCAGCTGCTAGATTAGGAATGAAAACATTAGTATTTTCTATTAGTTTGGAGGCTGTGGCAAATATGCCATGTAATCCACATATAGGAGGAAGTTCAAAAGGACATTTAGTTAGAGAAATAGATGCACTTGGGGGAGAAATGGGGAAAAACATAGACAAAACTATGATTCAAATCAAAATGTTAAATACATCTAAAGGACCAGCTGTACATTCTCTAAGAGCACAAGCTGACAGAAAAAGATATCATATGGAAATGAAACATACTTTAGAAAAACAAGAGAACCTATATTTAAAACAGGGAGAAATTGTGGATATTAAAGTCGAAAATGGCAAAGTAACGGCGGTTGAAACTAGTGTTGGAGCAATTTATGGAGTAAAAGCTGTTATTGTTGCAACAGGAACGTATCTAAAAGGAAAAATATTCATGGGAGAATTTTCACAAGAAAGTGGACCAGATGGTGTTTCTGCTGCAAATAAATTATCTGATGCTTTAAAAAGAATAGGTGTTGATTTAGTTAGATTTAAGACAGGGACACCTGCAAGAATAAATAAAAGAAGCATTGACTTTAGTAAAATGGAGGTTCAAAAAGGCGATACAGAGATAGTTCCGTTTTCTTTTGAGGATGAAGTGAAAGATTTAAAACAAGTAGATTGTTATCTAACTTATACAAATGAAGAAACACATAAAATAATTAGAGATAATCTACATAGATCGCCATTATATGCCGGTAAAATAGAAGGAACAGGACCTAGATATTGTCCATCTATAGAAGATAAAGTTGTTAGATTTAGTGATAAACCAAGACATCAAGCATTTGTTGAACCAGTAGGGATGGACACAGATGAAATGTATATACAAGGACTAAGCTCTTCTTTACCAGAAGAAGTACAAATTGCTTTTTATAGAACAATACCAGGACTAGAAAATGCTGAATTTACAAGATCTGCATATGCAATTGAATACGATTGTATAAATCCATCAAATTTAAAGCTTTCCTTAGAATATAAAGGAATTGACGGTTTATTTATGGCAGGTCAAACAAATGGAACATCTGGCTATGAAGAGGCTGCTTGTCAAGGATTAATTGCAGGAATAAATGCTTCACAAAAAATAAAAGGAAAAGAACCAGTAATTTTAGATAGAAGTCAAGGTTATATAGGTGTATTAATAGATGATATTGTAACAAAAGGAACAAATGAACCATATAGAATGATGACTTCTAGAGCAGAATATAGGCTACTTTTAAGACAAGATAATGCAGATTTGAGATTAACAGAGATAGGACATGAAGTTGGATTGATTTCAGATGAAAGATATCAAAAATTTTTAAATAAAAAAGCCAATATTGAAAAAGAAATTCAAAGATTAAAAAATGAAACTGTAAAACCAACAGAAAAAGTAAATGAATTACTAAAAAAATACGGAACTACAGAGCTATCAACAGGTACAAAGATGTCAGAATTATTAAAAAGAACAGAATTGGACTATAATAAACTTGCTCCAATAGATGAAAATAGACCAGAATTAACACTACAAGAGAAAGAAGAAGTAGAAATTCAAATAAAATATGAAGGCTATATAAAAATGCAAGAAGCTCAAGTAGAAAAATTTAAGAAATTAGAAACAAAATTATTACCAGAAGAGCTAGACTATGAACAAATAAAGGGATTAAGCTTAGAAGCAAGGCAAAAACTAAATAAATTCAAACCACGTTCTATAGGCCAAGCTTCAAGAATTTCAGGGGTTTCTCCTGCTGACATATCTGTATTATTAATATATTTACAAGTAAATAAAAATAATTAAAGGATTTAAAAGAATGGAAATAAATGAATTTAAAGAAATAATGAATGAAAATGCAAAAAAAATTAATATAGAGTTTAATGACAAACAATTAGAGCAATTTTTTGAATATATGAACTTATTAATAGAATGGAACGAAAAAATAAACTTAACAGCTATAACAGAACCAAAAGAAATAATAATAAAGCATTTTATTGATTCATTAACAATAAATAAATACATAGAGAAAAACAATAAAATAGTAGATGTTGGTACAGGAGCTGGTTTCCCTGGAATTCCAATAAAAATATATAGACCAGAGGTAGAAGTAACATTAGTAGATTCCTTAAATAAAAGAATAAACTTTTTAAATGAAGTTATTTCAAAATTAGGACTAGAAAAAATAAATACTATTCATGCAAGGGTAGAAGAATTTGCAAGAAATAAAAAATATAGAGAAAAATTTGATATTGTAACAGCGAGAGCTGTAGCAAATCTAACAGTGCTTTCTGAATATTTATTACCATTAACTAAAAATAATGGAAAATGTATATGTATGAAAGGAAGTAACATAGAAGAAGAGTGCAAGGAAAGTAAAAAAGCAATAGAAATATTAGGTGGAAAAATTGTTGAAATAGAAGAATTTTATTTACCAGATTCAGATATAAAACGTAATATAATAAATATAAAAAAAATAAAATCAACACCTGCAAAATACCCAAGAAAACCGGGAACGCCTGCAAAAGAGCCAATAAGATAGATTTAAAAAAGTCTATCTTTTTTTTCATGCAAAACAAAAAATAAAAATAATGAAAAAAATTAATATAAATTCGTAAAATTCATTGACTTTTTTTCTAATATTTTATATTATATATGTAGATAATAAATGTAACAAATAAATTAATATTTACTACAAAATGGAGGCGAGATTTGTGGGAAAAATAATTGCGGTAGCAAATCAAAAAGGTGGAGTAGGAAAAACAACCACAACAATAAACTTAAGTACAATTTTAGCAAAAAAAGGTAAAAAAGTATTACTAATAGATGCAGACCCTCAAGGTAATGCTACAAGCGGAGTTGGAGCAGAAAAAGATGTAGAATTTTCTACATATGATATATTAGTTGGAGAAACAGAAATAGAAGAAGCAATAGAAGGAACAATAATAAAAAATTTATCTGTATGCCCATCAAACATCAACTTAGCAGGAGCAGAAGTAGAGCTAGTTTCAATGATGTCAAGAGAACAAAGATTAAAAGAAAAATTAGAAGAAGTAAAAAGTAAATTTGACTACATTTTAATCGATTGTCCACCATCATTAGGACTAATTACATTAAATGCTTTTACAGCAGCAAACAGTGTATTAATACCAGTTCAATGTGAGTATTATGCATTAGAAGGATTGGGACAACTTATAAACACAATCAACTTAGTAAAAAAACATTTAAATAAAAACATAGAAATAGAAGGGGCATTACTTACAATGTATGATGCAAGAACAAACCTATCTAACCAAGTTGTAAAAGAAGTAAAAAAATACTTTGATAATAAAGTATATAAAACAGTAATACCTAGAAACGTAAGACTTAGCGAGGCACCAAGTTATGGAATGCCAATAACAGAGTATGATGCAAGATCAAAAGGTGCTAAAAGTTATGAAAAATTTACAAAAGAATTTTTAAAAATAAATGAAGTCGAAAGAAAAGCTAAACATATGTTATAAAATATGAAAGGAATGTGATAAAAATGCCTAAGAAAACAGGATTAGGAAAAGGATTAGATGCCTTATTTGGACCAGTTCCAGAAGAAGAAAAAGCACAAGAAACAGATATATTAAAAAACTTAAAAATAATAGAAGTAGAACCAAATAGAGAACAACCAAGAAAAAACTTTAATCAAGAAGCATTAGAAGAATTAGCAGAATCAATAAAAGAATATGGATTAATACAACCAATAGTTGTAACAAAAAAAGATGGGTATTATAGTATAATTGCAGGAGAAAGAAGATGGAGAGCAAGTAAACTTGCAGGACTTACAGAAATACCAGCAATTGTAAGAGAAGATGATGAAAGAAAAAATAATGAAATAGCATTAATAGAAAATATGCAAAGGGAAGACTTAAATCCATATGAAAAAGCATTAGGAATTAAAAATTTAATGACAACATATGGACTTACACAAGAAGAAATAGCAAAAAAATTAGGAAAAAGTAGAAGTGCAATTGCAAACACAGTAAGAACATTAAACCTAGAGCCACGTGTATTAGAAATGGCAAAAGAAGGAAAATTGACAGAAGGACATTGTAGAGCATTACTTTCTATAACAGATCCAGAAAAACAATATCTAACAGCAATAAACATGTTGGAAAGAGGAGCAACTGTTAGAGAAGTTGAACAAACAGGAAAAGAAATAAACAAAAAACAAGTATCAAAAGAACAATTAAAAAGAAATGCTATATTATACAGAGATATAGAAAACACATTCCAAGGCTTTTTTGGAACAAAAGTAAAACTAAATCCTGGTAAAAAAAGAGGAAAAATAATAATAGAATATGCATCAAATGATGATTTAGAAAGAATATTAAATCTAATGAAATAAAAACAAGAAAGAGGGACGTAAATGCAAGGAATAATAGATTTTTTAAGAACAGATAATTTTTTATTAATGTTATCAATAATAGTAGGAATTCTTACTATAGGATTTATTTCTATATTATATAGTAATATAAAACTAAAAAATAAATACAATAAATTTATGAAAAAAATAGGAAATGGAAAGAATATAGAAGAAGACCTGGAAAACTATATGTATAGAATTGAAAGAGTAGAAAGACAAAATGCAGAAATAATATCATACTGTAAAAATTTAGATGATGAAGTAGCCAAATGCATTCAAAAGGTTGGTATGGTTAGATATAGTGCATTTAAAGATACAGGAAGTGATTTAAGCTTTGCAGTAGCTATGTTAGATGAAAATAATGATGGAGTTGTATTCAATGGTATATACTCTAGAGAAATGTCTAATATATATGCTAAACCTGTAAAAAATGGTGTTTCTGAGTATACCTTGTCTGAAGAAGAAAAAGAGGCGATTAGGAGAGCTATTGAAGTTAATAATTTAATAAATGTAAAATAAAAAACAGCTATCTTTAATATAAGATAGCTGTAGTTCATTTTTAACATTATTTAAATATTAATATTAAAAAAAATATGGTTGGAATTGCCCACAATATACCTGAAATAATTTCGCCTTCTTTAAAAGAAGAGATAGTTGCTAATAAACAGCTAATAGTGAGTATGGCAAAGAATCCTCCAACAATTGATAAAATTGAAAATTTAAACAATAATACCAATATTAAAATGATAATAATAGTAGAAAAAATTCTCATTTTTTGTCCTCCTGCATGAACTGTATAAGATTAATTATGTTAATTATATCAAAGATTGTAAAAAAAGTCAAAATTATTAAAAAATTCTATTGACAAACATTTTAAAAAATGCTAATATATATACTGTCGCTGAACATAGCGGTAACTAATGGAGAGGTGGTCGAGTTGGTTTATGGCACCAGTCTTGAAAATTGGCGTAGGTTAATAGCCTACCGTGGGTTCGAATCCCACCCTCTCCGCCAAGTATTATAAAGATATAAAAGACCATAAATTTATATTAATAAATTTAAACTTTTATATCTTTATTTTTTAATTAATAATATTATGTAGGTGTACCCAAGTGGTGAAGGGGGCAGTTTGCTAAACTGCTAGGTCTCGTAAGGGGCGCGGAGGTTCGAACCCTCTCACCTACGCCAGAAGATATAAAGAAAATCCTTTATATCTTTTTTTTATAAAAATATTGTAAAAAAAAAGTATATAAGGTATAATTATGTTAGATTGGTTATTTTAATAGGGGGAATTTTATGAAAATTAGTAGATATAAAAAATTTTTTATTTTGATTGTTATATTTATAAATGTATTTATTTTTACAATAATGAAAAATAATATCGTATATGGGGAGTATAATTCAAATTTTAAAAAATTTGTTGTGCTAAAATGGGAAACTGGGACAACTTCGTATGGAGCCACAACGCATAAAACAGTTCCTGCCAAAGGTAAAACTTCTGCAACATTTGATAATACAACATATGAAATGTCTGCAAAATTAGATTTTGAAAGCTTAAAAAAATGGATAAATGAAAATTGTACAGATAAAAATGGAAAAATAGACAAAAACAAAATAGATAAAAATATGGAAGATTTGATAGGAAAAATAGAGGGAGAAAGAGATAATTATGCTAACGGAGATGAGGAAATAAATAATTATACTGCAATGTGGCAAATTATGGGTTTAATAAGGAATCGTATTTTATATGACATGAATGGTGAAGAAAGTTTAGACGATTTCTTTAAAAGAATGTTCTTTAATGATGGATGTAAATATCCAATTGTATCACAACTTTATAATGATGATGGAACTGTTAATAATGATAAGGATGAAAATGGTAATTCTGCAAGTGAAAGAGTTGAGAAAACAAAAGAAGATTTAATGGGATATAATTATGAACAAATAAAGACATATTTAAATACAAGTGGAAATATTTATTTTGATAAAAGTGATCCAGATACAAAGTTAATTAGGGGAATTGATGATAATACTAGTTTATCAGATAGTGACAAAAAAGAAATAAAAAATAAATGGGCTAAAGTTTATTGCGATTCAAAAGGATCTGATGCTAATGTTGAAGACTATTTGAAAACAGAAATAAAATCATATAAAGCAGAAAGATATTACAGAGACCCAAGTGTTACAACATCAACCTCTGATGGACGGAATTGATGATGTTATAAGTGATAGTGATTCATTTGTTAACTTAGGTACAGATGAAAAAGTAACAACTTCAAATTTGCAAGCTTTTTCTAGAAATATATATAATATATTATTAACCTTAGGTATAGCAGTGGCTGTTATTTCTGGTATCATAATAGGAATAAAATATATGTTAGGAACTGCTGAAGAAAAAGCAGATATAAAAGGATTACTAATTCCATATATAGTTGGATGTGTGATTATATTTGGCTCATTTGCTATTTGGAAATTAGTAGTAACAATTTTACAAGGAGTGTAATATGAATAAAAAGTTAAAGTTTATTATAATACTAATAGCTATTTGCACTATAATATTTCCGTATGTTGTTACAGCAACAGAAATAGTTGTAACAGAAGAAAGTGTTAAAGTAGCTGATGATTTGAATTTGGGAGATTTGAATCAATATAAAGGAACAGGAGAAGATGCACCACAGTTTATAGAAAAAGTAAATACGATAGTTTCTGTTTTAGAAGCAGTGGGTGTTATTTTATCAGTTATTATATTAATTGTTATAGGAATAAAATATATGTTAGGAAGTGTAGAGGAGAGGGCTGATTATAAAAAGACCATGATTCCGTATTTAATAGGAGCATTTATGATATTTACAGTATCACTAATACCACAAATCATATTTAAATTTATGGAAAATTTTTAAAAAAGTTGCATAAAAATACAAAATATGATATACTGAATATAATGTTATTAAATTTCTCGTTTTAAGAGAGTTGATATAGAAAATAAGGAGGAAAGAAAAAATGAACAAAAAACTAGTAAAAATATTAACAACAATTTTATTAATTGTAATGATGGTATCAGTTGCAGCTAATTGTTTTGCAATAGATCCTAGTGAAATAACTGGGTCAACAAGTGGAACAGGGTCAACAGAAATTGCAAATGTAGGAAAATCTATTGTTGGGATTTTACAAACAGTTGGTATTATATTATCTGTTATTGTTTTAATTATCTTAGGTATTAAATATATGATGGGTAGTGCTGAAGAAAAAGCCGATTATAAAAAATCAATGATACCATATTTAGTTGGTGCAGTATTAATATTTGCAGCATCAGCATTAGCACAAGTTGTTTACCAATTTGTTACTGGAATAGCAGCTTAGTAAAGAGAGTAGAAAAACTACTCTTTTTTTGTTTTATAAATAAATTTAAATAAAAATATAAATAAATTTATTACAATAGTATTACAGGAGTATTAAAAAAATATTAAATTTACCTTTTTTGCCTAAAAATATTACATTTTACGAGTTTTTATGTTATAATTATACTTAGTAAAAATGTAATTTTTTGTTACTGAGGAGGAAATAATATTGGGAACATATAATTTACCAAGAAATGTAAAAGGAGAAGGAAGAATTTTGTTTGTATTTTCAACAAAAGCATTAATATATACTGTTGTTGGAATAGGAATAGGATTTATTTTCTATTTAATTTTTAGTTTAGTAAAATTAAATATTGTTGGAATTATTGCAATAGTAATTTTGGCTCTATTAGGTTTTGCGATTGGAACACTTAAAGTTCCTGAAACAAATGCTTTTGAAATAACTAAAAAGACAGGTGGAGAAAACATTGATGATGTAATAAAAAGAGCTATAAAATTTAAAATGAATAATAAAAAAATATATGTATATGATTTTGATAAAAAAGGTCATAATACAGCTACTAATGAAAAAGGAGGAGAAGAATAATGGGGACAAATACAATTTCAGCAATATTAGGAATAATACTTATTATATTAATAGCTTTGTTAATGATATTATCAATCATCTTTTTAGTGTTAAAGAGTAAAGAAAATTCAAATAAAGATAAGAATAATAAAAAAAGTGAGCAAAGTAAAAATAATTCAAAAATAAAAGAAAATGTAAAAACAACAGGCTATAATAAACAATCAATATTTGACTTTATGGAATTTGATTCAGTAACAGATAATATGATTGTTCAAAAAGATGGTAAAAGATACATAATGGTTGTTGAATGTCAAGGTGTTAATTATGATTTAATGTCTCAAATAGAGAAAGTTTCAGTTGAGGAAGGATTCCAACAATTTTTAAATACTTTAAGACACCCAATTCAAATATATATACAAACTAGAACTGTAAATTTGGAAAATAGTGTAAGAACATATAAAAACAAATTAAAAGACATTCAAGATAATTATAATAGAATGAAAGCACAATATAACCAAATGAAAGAATCTGGTTCATATACAGAAATTGAATTAGAAAAGTATTTTTACGAATTAACAAAGCAAAGAAATTTATTAGAATATGGAACTGATATAATTGCTAACACTGAAAAGATGAGCTTAAATAAAAATGTTTTAAATCAAAAATATTATATAGTAATACCATATTTTTCAGAAGAAAACTCTGATGAAAAATATGATAAAGAAGAAATAAAAAGTATGGCTTTTTCAGAATTATATACAAAAGCACAATCTATTATAAGAGCAATATCTGCTTGTTCCGTAAAAGGGAAAATATTAAATTCTGCTCAATTGGTTGAATTATTGTATATGGCTTACAATAGAGAAGATGCAGAAATATATAATTTGAATAAAGCGATGAGAGCGCAATATGATAGTTTATATTCTACAGCGCCAGATGTATTTGCTAAAAAAATAAAAGTATTAGATGAAGAAATAAATAAAAAAGCTATTGATGTAGCAAATGAAACTATAACAAAAGTAAAATCAAAATTACAAGAAAAAGCAGAAGAAAAAGAAGATAGTATGGAAGAACTAATAAATAAAATGGCACAAGTTATATTATCTGAAAATAGACAATATGTTGGAGAAGAAGTTGCTGATGCAGCAATTAAAGAATTACAGGAAGGAGGAGAAAAAAATGAAAAACAAGTTAAAAAGACAACAAGAGGAAGAAAAAAACAATCAATTAATTAATGATAATGAAGAACCAGAAATATTAAGAAGAAAAACTGTTAAAGAATTAATTGCTCCTTCAGGGATTGATGCATCACATATAGATCATTTGGAAATAATAGCAAGTGTAAAAAGATATGCCAGAAGTTTCTTTATTTCTACACTTCCTCGTATGTGTACATTCCCAGAATTGTTTAGGGATTTATACTTTTTTGGAGATATAAATACATCAATATATATTACACCAATAGCAGAATCTAGATCTCAAAGTGAATTGAATAAAACAATAAATGAACTAGAAACAGAAAGAATTGTAGCTGCTGATAGAGGAAATATAAACAGAGAAAGTACATTAGCTCAAAAGAGATATGAAGCAGAGCAATTAAGAGATGAAATTGCAGCGGGATTTAATAAAATGTATGAAGCATCTATTGTTTCTACATTATTTGCATATAATCAAGAAGACTTAGATAGATTAACAAAATTACTTTCTACAGAAATGTCTAAATCATTAGTAGGGATAAAAAGTGCATGGGGAATGCAGGAAGAAGCATTTAAAAGTAATTTACCATTTGCAACAGATAGAGTGAAAAAATCACATGATTTTGATAGTAGATCAATGGGAACAGTATTTCCATTTACTACAACAGAAGTAGGACATTCAACTGGTGTACCAATAGGATTTAATAAACAGACAGGAACACCAATTTTATTTGATAACTTCCACCCATCACTTACAAACTATAATATGGTTATATTTGCTAAGTCCGGAGCTGGAAAATCTGTTACAATGAAAACTTTAATTTCACGTTCTTCTGTTCTTATGGGAATAGAAAGTTTAGCACTAGATGCTGAAGGCGAATATAGTATAGTTGCAGAAAGCTTAGGTGGAATTAATGTTGTATTAAGCCCAAATTCAAAAACAGTAATTAATTTATTTGATATAGAACCAGAAAATGTAAAAGATGAAATAACAGGAAGAGAAAGAACTGTTCTAAATGTAGAAAGTAAAGTTGAGGATGTTACTCAAGCTTTACTTACAATGGCGAGAGGAAGTACAAGAAGTTCTGAAGTAAATGAATTAACAAAACAAGTAATTGCAGAAACTGTTGCAGAAGAGTATGCAAGACTTGGAATTAATAGTAATCCAAGTAGCTTATATAGTGGACAAACTTTTCAACAAGGAGATAAACTTTATAATCAAAAGAAAGAAATGCCTACTATAGGAAGTTGGTATAAAAATCTAGAAAAAAAGGCTCAAGCAAATACAAATAAAGATTATAGTTATCATTATAGTTATTTATTAAAAGTAATGAAACAATATATAAGAGAATTTAATGGTCAAATGGCATATTTTGATGGACAATCAACCTTCGACTTGTTAGATGGAGCACCATTTATTAACTTAGATATTTCTCAATTAGAGGAAAGATTCGCAAGACCATTAGCTCAACAAATATTACTTTCTTGGATTTGGGAAAAATTCGTAAAGAAGAATAGTGAAGATAGAACAAGAGCTAGACAAAAAAGAGTTATTGTTGATGAGGCTTGGATGTTATTACCATACCCAGAAGCTGTAGACTTTTTAAATACAATGGCTAGACGTGCAAGAAAAAGAAATGTATCATTAGCAATTATTTCTCAAAGATTCCAAGACTTTTATGAAAAGCCAGAAGCTCAAGCTGTTTTAACTTCTTCTGATACAAAATTATTCTTAGCACAAGATAAATCAGAAATTCAGTACTTAAAAGAAGTATTTAAATTAAGCGAAGGTGAAGCTGGATTTTTAACTACTTGCTTAAAAGGTGAAGGCTTGTTAAAAGTAGGTTCTGAAACAGCAATAATTCAAATTGTTCCTACAGAGAAAGAATTTGAATTTGTTGAGACAAATATTAATAAATTAGTACAAATGAGAAATAAAAAAGAGAGTGCTTTAGGATAGTAAGGGAGGAAAAAATGAGGTTTTTAACAAAAAAGAGTACAATACAAAAGATTATATTAGCATTAGTTGTAGTTATACTTTTTAACTTTGCTATTCCAGTTCAAAGCGATGCTGCAAGTATTTTTGAAAAGATGGGTGGAAAAATATTAGAACAACTTTTAAAATTGTTAGATTCTGTTCGGAGATGTAGTAATGGGGTTGTTAAATAAAACAATGCTAGGAACTGACGAAATATATGGTTCTGTAATTCTCGACAAAGATAATCCAAGTGTTACTAAAGAAGGTGCATCAGCATATTCTAGTGGTAATGAAGGAGGAACAAGAAAAGAAGCAATTGCAGGTAATTTTGGAAATGGATTGTTTAGTGATGGATGGAAGGTACCCAATATGTTATACTGCCCTGAAAATATATTTTCAAATAAAATACCTGCGTTAGATGTTAATTTTATTCATCCAAATAGTTATAAAAACGTATATGGAGAAGAGACTGAAAGTTATGCAAGTAAATTAGCTCCAACAATTTCTTCTTGGTATAAAGCTTTTAGAAATATATCTGTTGTTGGCTTATTATGTGTTTTAGTTTATTTGGGCATTAGAATATTAATAGAAACATCAGCACAGGGAAAAGCAAAATATAAAGAAGCATTATTGAATTGGTTTGTGGCATTATGTTTGGTTTTTGCAATTCATTTTATAATGGCTGGAACTTTAATGCTTATTGATAAAGTAACAGAATTATTAAATAATTCTTTAGGGGATTCAACAATATATGTAGATGTAGTTGATGGAAATTCACGAACAAGTTTTAAAACAAACTTGACAGGTTATATGAGATTTATGGCAGAAAGCAATAATTGGGGAGATGCTACTGCATATACAATAATTTATATTGTGTTAGTTATATATACAATTATGTTCACTTTTACATATTTGAAAAGATTTTTATGGATGGCATTTCTAACGATGATTGCGCCATTGGTATCTCTAACATATCCAATTGATAAAGCAGGAGATGGAAAAGCACAAGCATTTAATATGTGGTTTAAAGAATATATAATGAATGCCATATTACAGCCAGTTCATTTATTGCTATATTCTGTAATGGTATCATCTGCTATGGATTTAGCTAGTGATAATCCAATTTATGCATTAGTTACAATAGGATTCTTAATTCCAGCAGAAAAATTCATAAAGAAAATGTTTGGATTGGACAAAGGTCAAACAGCTGGAGGATTAGGTTCTTTTGCTGGTGGTGCGATGACTATGAAGGCATTGGAGAGCTTGGGTAAAAAAGCTCCACCACCATTAGGAAAAGGTGGACCTGGAAAAGGAAATGGACAAGATGCCGAAGATAATTATAAAATTAGACAGAATAAAAGAAATACATTAGAATCATTTAATGGAGAAGAAAATAATTTGGGTATAGATTCTTCTATAGATAATGCTACTGGAAATGCAAGTGCTTTAGCAGCAGGTGGTGCAGTAACAGATAAGATAACTGAAGATGATTCTGTAGATTATTCTAGTGTAGATAAAAGATTAGATGATAATTTGAACAAACAAAATATGGATTCAATTGAACAATTAGGAAATAATAATAACTTTTGACCATAAGCCTTCTGAACCGATTAAAAC
>OGKG01003230.1_pt1 | contig 15629 bp, 36 predicted proteins | sample 1572201 | NCBI WGS metagenome assembly OGKG01 (sample SAMEA2582146, study PRJEB24529) | metagenome | biome: Human gut stool | place: China | collected 2011 | reverse complement strand
AATTTTTGTTCGTGATGCTATTTTATAATCTCTAATTTGTTCTTCTGTTATTTATTAAAGTGTTTTATTTTTGATTTTAGTTATATTATAATCATGGCGAGCCAATTCGTAGTAGTCTAACATAATATTATGTGCTGATTCTTTATGTTGAAATTCGACAACCTCTTCATCCAAGCTAAAAGGACATTTCTTCTTAAGCCATCTCCACATAGGAATAAATCCGTAGAGATAATATTTTACATATTTAACAACATAATGTCCGTTTTTGTTCTCAAAAATTTTATATTTGTTATAGAAATTAATATCTCTATCACGAAGTTCTTGAGCAACAAAAATAAGAAATAAAACAATTATTATAAAAGCTATTATAAAATTAATTGGAAACATATTAATCCTCCTTTAATTTAATTTTGATTTTAATATCTTCATCGATTAACCTAATAGTATTTCTTAAGGAAAAAGAGTGGGCGAAACCACAGCCATTCTTGTCTACAGCTTCCCATACTACTCTTTTTTCCGGAGGATAATACCCAATGCAGTTTATCTGAATACCCTTATAGGTATAATGACCTTTACTGATTTTAATAAGATCCTTATTATTTCTCATATTCCTCCTTTACTTTAAGTGCATATCCATCAAATAGATGACAAAGCGTAACTTGTTCACTTTGAATGAGAATAGTACAATCCACTTTATCCCTGACAGCACAATCACTACATACCCGGGAACATTTATTCCTTATATATGTTATCCCATCAATTTTTATTTCTTGTATTTCCATTTTACTCTAGTAATAAATAATCCCTATATAAGTCAATAAAACGAGTTCCTATGTAAAAAGCATCCTCTCTTTTGCCACAACATAATTTAGGATCATAGTTAATGTATGCACCATGTTCCACTTCTTTATATTTAAATTTACCTTTATCCCATATAAAAGACGGGTAATATATATCTAAACCATTTTTAGAAATACCAGGCTTCCAATTATTGTTTAATATATTACAAGCTTTATAAATCTGTATTAGTTTTAAGCGTGCTAATTCTGAACTATCATCACATTCTATATCAGGAACTGATCCCGTGATTTCACATGCATCCTCATAGGTCTTCACCAGGTCCTGGAAACTCAATGTAAGTCTTTCTATTCCGAAGATATCTTCAAGCTTTTTCTTAAATTCTCCGGATATACTTGAATAAATCATCCTAGCCTCTGTTTCTGTTATTAGTAATGTTTTCATCTCGTCGTTTCTTTCTAATCCTTTTAGGAATACATAACCTATTTTAGAAGGGGAATAAACTCTCATAGGATCTATATGGGTTCCTAAATGTTGAACTCTGGATAATACCATCCATTGATCACTAGGGACACTCCCTCCATTTAACTTTTCAATAGCTTCATATATTTTAAGACAGTCTCTGGCATTTTCTGAATAGTCTGTCTCTAATTGCTTTAATAATCGATCTTTAAACTCACTCATAATCTTTATTTATTCATACCACTCTATCTGAATAGTATCAACAGCTTTGTTTATTATCGCATTTACTTTGGCACTTTGCTCTGTTGTATATATATTCGCCATTTATAAATATATTAACCCATCCTGTTTTCTTTTTTAAAGGCATTACAAGATCTAAGCTATGCGTAGGATTCTTATAGTAAATTCTGCCTTCATTGGTATAAGTATGTAAATATTCCTGTGTGGAACCTTTTTCTTTAACTAAAGCTACTATAGGATAATTCTTTAATTTAGCATCAAAGCAAATAATTCTTACTTCTTGTCCGTTCCTTATGCATACGGGCTTACCTGCTTTGGCTTGTTCTAAATTAAAAGGTTTCAACTTTTTCATGTTACTGACTTGCTCAATGAGTTTATGATGTTTAAAACGAGGATTATTTTTAAATTCCTCTTCTGAATATTCTCTTTCTTCTTCCATATCTTCTTTGTTTTGTTTAATTTTAATTGCAAATCCATTTACTGTTTCAGAATAAGTAGCATCTCTAATGAAGAATGGTAGTGTAGCTTTATATTCCTGATATATTCCATTCATATATTGATAAGGCTCTCCCACCTTTTTAAGTTTCTTGAAGACAACTGATTTATTATCATGTCTTAATCTAATTATACAGTTTCCGACTATATCGTTTATTTTATAACATTTAATTGTATTAAACGCACAACTATCACAACCTATTTTTCAATGCATTGATACCACTCACCGTCGTGTTCAAATATTTCTCCTATCTTGCGTTCCATATTATATTATTTTCTTTATTTTAATACTAATTCTCGCGGCTCTTCGTCAGACCATTTGATTTCGTGGAAAAGATAGGACGGAAGTGAAGTACCGCCACATGGAGCATACCACACATATAAAGTTTTAATAGGTTTATTCTCAAATATGTGTAATAAACCATCCTCATCCCTTGCTATCCACATAGTTTATTCCTCCTTTAATTCAACTGGGTTATCCTCCCAAGATAAGTTTCTATCGATAGGTTTCTTAATAGATTCTTTAGGTATAGATATTACTCTATTATTAGGAGATTCTAGATTAAACCAAAACATAAACCCTTTTGATGGTTTATTAGAAAAAACTATTTCAGTTCCATTTTTATTTACTACCCATGCCATAACTTATAATTTATAATAGTTAGTATCACATCTTACAACTTCTCCATTCTCATAGACTTGGTTTATTTCTACTCTCACTTTACCATGAATATAATCTTCTATAGTAGGTGTAATTATAGTATTGATTAACATTCCTAAGAAAATAGATAACAATAGAATTGCAAGTGCTGATGATATTCTAATATCTCTATCTTCCTGTGTCATAACTTTTTACTTAAGTATTCAAACTAAAATTATACCAAAACATACTTCCACAATCACAACATCTACAGTTAGCTCCAGATGTAAAATACCCTACTTCATAATGGTAGGATCCACAATAAGGACATCTACATAGATTTATACTAGTCATTTTCTCATCTTTAAGTATTAATATTTATAGCATTTTATCAGACAAAATTTTCCATTTATTCTAATTCTTTAAATTTACCATCTTGTAAGGTATAGTACACATCTTCTTTTATCTCAATTCCATCTACTTGTTTCGTTACAACTGAAAATGGGATATATCTTTGTTTTTCCATTGAATACTTCCATTCTACAAGAGTAATCCATGACCCTATTTTTGCTTTAGCTGATGAATTAATACCAGCGCACATTATGACACAATTATTACCAGAAGAGCCAATCTTAGCATTATCACCGGAAGAACCGATCTTAGCGCCATCACCGGAGGAGCCGATCTGAGCATAATCACCAGAAGAGCCGATCTGAGCGCCATAACCGGAAGAGCCAATCTTAGCATTATTACCGGAAGAACCGATCTGAGCATAATCACCAGAAGAGCCAATCTTAGCATCATAACCGGAAGAACCGATCTTAGCGCCATCACCGGAGGAGCCGATCTGAGCGCCATAACCGGAAGAGCCGATTTTAGCATCATTACCGGAAGATAATTTTTCAAAATCTTCTTGTGTAAAGATTGTTTTGTTCTTAATCCATTCGATACCCGCTTTAAATAAGCCTAAGAATCCTATTTCAACACCAATCTTTATTTTCTTTCCACATATTTTCGAATCTTTATTTCTATTCGGATCAATTTTATCTAATTCTACTTCGCAGAATTTGTCATCAATGTTATTATAATAACTCAGAACGTCAAGAGGGTTCTCGCAAGCATGAAAACCGCAACGACATAAATCAGCCTCATCTTCTTTATATTCCTTACCAATTTCATACTGGAAAATTTTTCCGTTGGGAGTACATTGCATGTGCTTGTTAAATCCTTTATAGGCTTTAACTGGTTTGCTTTCTTTTTCATGTCAGTTATATTTAGTGTTTCTTTAATTATTCAAATTCTTATATCATAGTCTCCTTTTTATATAGCCTTCAATATATCCCATATTATTAGTCCTTATTCGTCATAATTTCTATTTTTTAAGTAAATTATTTTCAGCAAGATAACAAAGCATTTCATAGGCGGCTTCTAGTAACGTATCCCCATAAATTGGAGCGAAAAGTTTACTTCCGTCACTATCCTCAATAGTCCTGTAGTATACTCCCCACTCATCTATACATCTTTCTATTCTAAGAGAAAATACTTCATTTGATCCAGAGGATACTCTGGGAGGGATAACATTCAATAAATCTTGGAGGGTAAAAGTTGGAATCACTTCATAAGACATAAATCCAATTACCTGAAACTCTTTCTGTAGACTAAGAAACCACTCTCCTGTAGAATCGTCGTCAATTTTACATCCATGACAATGACGTGTCCAATATAAAGTAGCTTCGCTAGTATCAATATCTAAGTCTTTTAGATGTTTCATTTGATCTATTGATAAAACCTGATCTCTCATGCTAAAAATCTATTGGCTATATTTAATAAATCTCTAAAGCATTCCATAAATTGCGTTGCCATACTTTTAGATGGGAACGTAAGAGTATGACAGTATACATAACGTGATATAAATGATACTGTTAATTCTCCATCTATCGTACTTTGGATATAATAAATATTCGCGCATGTTTTCTCTGGATCCCATTCACCTATCCAAGCTTTTCGTAACCTTATCAGTTGAATAAGAGCTAATGTGGCTTCTGCTTCTACTTCTGATGCATGTAAATTTCTATCCCCATAAGGAGTTCTGCCTTTATTCTCTCTTAAATTTATTTTTGAATCACAACCTATAAAATACTCCTGTCTAATAGGTGTTCTATTACAAAATTCTTCCCAAGTTTTAGGTATTACCCGACAAATTTTATAGATATTTTCTTCTTTTATAAGTTCTGAATCATCAGGAATTTCAATAGTTACTGTTTTCATAATTATTTTTATTTACATAAATATTCTTCATACTTCAATTATAATATCATTATATTCTGCACTATTTCCAAAATCACAATAATGAATTTCACTTCTTGAGTCTTTATCTCTGAAAACTGTTTGTTCTTCTGGATTCACTGGAGTATGTCCTACGTATTGTATTATGGGAGCTTCATATAAAGGAATTTCTGGATCGTACTTAAGAAAATCTCTTTTAGATTCTAACATATCTGCCCATAACGGCCCTCCATAGAAATTACTACCACCTCTATGCATAGATATAGACAGTACTTGAGATAAATATCTATAAGAATCTATGGATAAATTTATCTTTTCACAGAGATTGGGATAATATAAACGATCAGAAACTATATCTTTTTCACTCTCAATATTATTAAATATTTGTCCATAAAAAGATAACCATTTACTTGTAATTCCGGCATGAGAAAACCAGTAAGTTCTATCTACCTTTTCTGTTTCAGGATTATATATCTTGATATTGTAATTTAATTTAAATAAGTGCAGATTGGTTCTGTAAATATCTTGGAGTTTATTAGATATACTATATCTATATCCAGAACAATAACCTATATAAGGAGAAATGTAATTATATTCATGATTTCCTAATAATAATATTACTTTATCCTCATAACTTTTCTTAAATTCAATTATATCTAATAAATTATTTATTATTTGTTTATCAGAAACAGTATAAGAATCAACGTAATCTCCTAAGAAAATATTTAAATCAGAATCTCCAGTTTCAACTTTCCTCTTCCACCAATCTCTTCCATGAAGGTCTCCTATTACTATAATTTTCATGTTTTAAATATTCCGAATATAATCCAACTTGTAGTGCTACCCAACTAACCTCTTTTTTCGCATGTTTTTTATCTATATACCAAGGATATAAATGTTTGCGAATTAATTTATTACAATAATCTCTCCAAACTTTTTCTTGAGATTTAGTGTTAAAAGTATATAAATTATACCATTCTTTAATGTCCCTTATATCATCTATTGTTTTATTGTAAGGTCTTAATTCCTCATTCACCATCATTATCAGCATATCATTAACAGGATAAACCTTATTTGGTCTATACCTGTTCTTTTTCCTTTTATATTTTCTCATCGAAATTTAATATTTTTATTGGAGTTAAGTTAAAAGAGCTTGGAGTAATAATAACTTTCCCATTTTTAAGAATCATATTTTTGCTCAAGCTTTCTGGAGGATATACCCAAGTTTTAATTGATGAATTTGTTAGATATTTATAAAAATGAGCTCCAAAGGCAACATTTGTAATATTTAAATCTTTAATCGCTTTTTCTAAAATTTCCCATACTCCGGGTTCCAGTCCTTTAGTAGATCTTCCAGAGGGCATTAGAGGCAATAGGACATGATATTTTATATCGTCTGAGTAATTATACCAACTATCTATAAAGTCTTGTACAGAGGCTTTATCAGATATTATATGATGAATATTAATATGACAATCTCCTTTTTCTAATAATCCTTTTATAGCATTTTCTGCATAAGATCGGAGAGATTTGTTTCCGAACGAGACGGCAACTCCTGCTACATAATCGTGAGTATATTTAAGGATTTTATTCGCTAAGTCATAATATTCTGTTCCAGGCTTATCATAATAAGATAAAATTACTCCATTAGTAGTATAATTAGGAACTACTCCGGTATTATATACAGTTTCTAAGAAATCGCAGAACTCTGGAGACTCGTCCGCAGAGCCTTCAGATCCAATCGCTATTTGAAAGGGTTTTTCTGTGATAGTGATATTCTTTTCTTTCTTATCTGGAGCAAATGTAGCGATAAACTTCTTCCATGTATCACATACATTAGTATAATATTCCCCATTTGGGTTAGAATCAACATAACACCACGGACATTTTCCAGTAACACACTTATTCCCTAATGAAACATCGTAGAACTCAGCTTTATCTGCTGGAAGTTCTTTAATCTCTTTATCTCCAAGACGTATTGTAATTAAATTACTCCATATTGCGGTATAATTACAACTACTTATACCTTTAAACCTAACTCCAAAGTGTTTAAAATCTTTCATCTCTTAATTTATAAAGTTAAACAACTATAACCTTTTACATTATGTAAATTCTCTAAATAAAGTCTCATCCAATAGGGTATCTCATAAGTTAGTACTGCTAAGTCTTTAGGATTGCAGCATGTTGTTACTTCAATAGCCGGTTGGATCTTTCTAAAGAAATCTTCGTATGATCTTCCCTCAGGCTCTAATAGTTTATTTAATATATTACTTATAGTAGTTTCATTATAGTATTTAGAATCAAATACAAAAATTATTGGAAACTCTATTATTGACTCCATATATAAAGATATTTTTTATTCTTCTTTTGATATTGTATAATCAATATTATTTTTATCTAATACATATCTTAATCCTTCTTCTAGTAACGAAGGTCTATAATCTTGGGAACATCTAATTTCAATATAAGGATCCTCTATACCTTCTTGAAAAGGACCATATATTTGTGCACAACATTCATCAAAAACATCATAGTTCCCAAAATAAGGAGATAATACTTTTAATACTTTAGATATATCTTCACTATAAATAAAACAAAAGGTCTCGGAACTACTATTAGTAATAATATCTGAAATAGAATGAATTTTAATATGGAAAGTTTTCATATTTTAAATTTGGATTATCTGCAATAAATTCATAATGATAGCCATTATCTATTACTATAGCTACTATATCCTTAAAACTCTCAACAAATACTTTGTACATCTCATCACGTAATATACCTATTTTTGAGATATTATCATCCCAGTCACTATCATTGAAGTAGTTACTGAAAGCATCAGTTATATCACGTATATGATCAAGTGTTATACATAAATCTCCATAATTATAGTCTTTATCTATACCCAACTATAAGTATGTATAAACTTTAGTAAATTAGATACGTCTCCTAAATTCAGTTTCTCTTGCAATCCTTTTATATTCTTTATCTTACTATCTTTAGAAACAAGAAATACTTCTGAACTGCTGTTTGTTATAATATCTGATATTGAATGTATTTTAAATCTCATCCTAAATGATAATATGTAATGTTAAAATTATGCTCAAGCCACTGAAATACATCGGAATCTTCTGCAAATTCTGATCGGTTAAATTTTCTACTACATGAAATAGAATTTTCATCCTCAGAAAGAAGAATAATTTTTCCATTTAATTTTCGAATGTCATATTCGAAATTTGTATTTAGTAAATAATCTATGATCTTGTTTATTTTGTCTTCATCATATGTTTGAAGAAAAGCTTCAATTTCTTTATATGAGGGATAATTAGTATCATACTTTTTAATTAATTCCGCGTATAATTCTTTAAGTAGACTATTTTCTAATTTAATATAGTCCTCTAACCGTAACTTATAAAGAGTATCCCTAATATAGTAAGTTAAACCACTAGGATACTCTAAATCAATGAACCAGTCGTATATAGTCTGAAAACATGCGTCTATATCCGTAGAATTATCCTCTTCGGAACTTTCTACCCATTTTCTAAACGTATCTAAATTAAATACAAATGGTTCATAATAACCATCTAATATAGGATTGATTATATTCTTAAGATGGTCTAATGTAGTATTTTTATCGTTTATTACAAATAATTCCGATGAGGAATTTGTAATTACATCCGAGACTGAATTAATATTATCTAGAACTAACATAAGTTATTATATTAAATTATTATCTTTGTTTAAGAAAAGAGTTATTATCAATAATATTTCTAGCTCCTTCTATTACTCTATTCAATCCATTATAATATGATAGAATAGTATCTTCCTTAGTCTGCCAGTCAGTATCTTCCTCAGACATTGTTAAGATTGTTCGGCTAACATCTTCTTCTTCCCAATTTTGTTATCATAAGAGTTTTTTATCTCTTACTTCCGGGAGTCTCCTCCTTACTTTATTGAAGATGTAAATAAAGATATTCTGATTTAATCATCAGACGGTTCAGCGTACATTTTCATCCTATTTAAATAATAGGAGTAGATCACTCTTGGGTATATTTTATTCTATATTTAAATATAGTTTCAATACCTACGCGTTACAGTGGTATAAATTCTTTAGATTTATACTTACCTCGGTATTATCTAAAATAGATTCCACCGATTTTGATCTATTCACCTGTATGTTACCATACTTTCAGACAGAAATCTATCTGCTCTTCCATTAATGTCCTCTTCAACCATCCCTCAGTTTGCCAATCTTTCTCTTCTCGTGCAGCTTCAATCATTTTAGATATCCACATGGTGGTCTCAATTTCTAAATCAACAGTTTTACCGAAACTATCTTCTGGCTTTAATATAACATGATTAGATTTAATAGCTGGCACTTCTGGATAATTGAAATCAACTCCAGCCCTATATAATCTATCAACTAACCATTGATGATGATTATATTCTTCATTAGATCTCATCTCATAATAAAGATGTAATTTAAATAATCCTCTTACATAATAATAATTCGCATATGTTCTATATACATTATGATTATATAATTCTCTTGAGATTTGGTCTATCATCAATTTCTCCATATTTTCGGAGATAGTTCTTTCTTTTCTATTCATATTATTTAAATTTAAGATTTGTTTATTATATACCTTTTTAAAATATTTAAAGCAGTAAAACTAGAATTTTCTCTACCGGGTTTAATAAACCCAATAGTTTTATCTGAATTTTTAATCATTTCCAAAGCAGACTTTTCATAACTTGGGCATAAATGTAATCTTATACGATTATTTTTAATATCCAAATTCGGACCATAGACTTGAACTGGAATAGAATATTTATTTAAATACTGTATAGTATATAAATCGACACCTTCACATACTCCAACTAAGAATACTGCATTAGAATCTTCCCGAATAATTCTATCTATTTCCGGAATATAGATTTTACTAAACTCCTCTTTAGATAAATCTCGATGCCCTGTAATATAATATCTCATTTTATATAAAGATTATGTTTGTAAATATAATCAAGTACATCTTTCTGAACTAAGGGAAATGGATTAGAATCTAATCTTATATAATTCCGGATTTTATTAGATGTAATATTGATATGATCATATAAAGGTATACTAATAATATCCTCAGATAATTTCCCTAAATCTTTAGTTTCACAAAGAACAATGAATTTATTATCTTTTAATATCTCCTCACCCTTATCCCAATTAGGAATTTTAGAATATCCAGGGAATGTAGTTATTATATATAATTCAATATCTTTTATATTCTTAAAGAATTCAATAGTCTTCCAAGATGGAACCCCTTCTCTATAGGTTTTTATATCTGTGGAAGCTATTAAACTTTCCATATTAGATATAGTAACCTTTTTAAATGGTTTAAACGCTCTCTTACACATAGTTACTCTATCTGTAAAAAGTGTGGAATATGATTCTTTAACACTTCTATATTTAGGAACAATAAAGATTTCATCTAAGAAATTATAATTTACAATATTCCTAATTATATTTTGATGACATATAGTGGGAGGATCAAAGTTTCCTAAAAAAATTCCAACTTTTCTCATATACTAGTATTTAAATCTTCTTTTATTTGAAGAACAACTTCTTTAGGACTATTATAATACGTAATCTCCGGAAATAAATCTCTATCTATTCTAATACGATCTTCTTTAGCGTTTTCGTTATCTGAATACCAGTAGGTATAGTATTTATAAGGTTTATGCCTGAATAAGTAAAGATCTTCATTTTTTTCTCTTGCTATCCACATAAATTTAAGGTATTGATTTATTAATTTCATCTAATTTATTTAATAAGTAAGAGTTACGTCCTTTTTTAAATTTATTACTTCTAAGACTTGTTATCTTACACAATATAAATTCCCTTCTTTTTTATAAGAAGTTTTTTGCGTCATCAAACTCTTTCTGATTAGAGAAATAAATATTAATTTTCTTTTCTGGAGTAATAATTACATAATAGTCCAACTAACTTTCGAGGACATATAAACTCTTTTTAAATATTCTTTTCTTAATCTCTTTAATAATCTTATTCTCATAATGTCTTAATCTATAATTTTCCTTTTCTTTAAATAAGTAAGAATAGGGATTAAATCTATAATATCAATCTTTCGATCATCCCATATTATTCTAAAATAGTCTATATTCTTAGATGAACATTCTCCTCTAAGCCACTTATTAACAACCTTTTGATATTCAAGATTATATTCTGTGTATTCTTCTTCATCGATAGCATCTTCTCTAGTACAGATATTTATATCAAGTATCTTCTTTAAAATATATTTACATTCTGCAATGGTAAGTTCTCTTTTAAGTACTAACCCCTTTGGATAATTATCTAGAGTTAATGAGGTTGTAACTATTCCAATATTAAATATTTTTGTGGTCATAAATTGTATATTTCCAGAGCAAACAATGATATAAACAATCTAATAAAGAATTTTCCTCGCCACAATATAAATATCTTATAAAATTAATATTATGATATGTCACACTCCAATTTTTATTAGATGTTAGAACTTCTAAATAATATTTAACACCTTCTTTTTCTATATATCTTGGAAGAAAATCTAATAAATCAATTATTGTAAAGGCTGGAATGATTTTTTCTACAAAATTTAAATCTTCGTAAACTTCTACATTAGTTTTAGTAACTAAGAAATCATCTGTAGGTCCGAATACTTGAATCCAGAAGAGTCCTGAATTTGGTTTATCTGCTAATAATGTTAACAAATACTCACATTTCTTTGGGGAGAGTACAGATTTATGTAAATTATCCATATCTTACATTTTTAATACTACACTACAGGTTAGAATAACAACTAGAGATATAATAACAATTAATAGGACACTAAATACTTCATCATCATCTTTATACTCATAAAGTAATATGCAAGCAATTAAGATGATAACTATCATAAAACCTTCCATATTTATTTAGGTATAAGAATAGTGATATTATCTCTATCTATAAATAATGTATCTTTTTTAATAAATGATTTTAAAGCTTCTGATTTATTAGAATCATTTTTGATTTCATAGCTATAAGATGACATTATATTACCTAATAATATCCCAAGTATAATTAACATAAAATAGATACAATCCTTTACAGTAATTCCATCCATATTTATCATTATATATATACATATAATAATAATAGTAAAAATAATAATTGCAACCATACATTAATATTTTATTTAATATAAATCTTCACTATATAATTCATTCCCAAATTTAAGCCTTTCAATTTGTCCTGATCGTAAAGCTATTTGTGCTGCTTCTATTCTATCAACAAATCTGCCAGTAGAAGTAAGAAATCCTTGATGACTTTCATTCTTTGGACAATTTTCGTTCCATGCTACCTGTATACTATTTTCATTAATCTTTTTAAAATAGATATTAGTAGGAAGTATTCCGATAATATTTGGATGTCTATATCCACATAAAACAAATCCAGTTTTAATTCCGTAAATAAATTGATGTGGATATTCTAATCCATTATCATAATGAATAGCTGCACATAATATTACTTCCTTATCTTTTAATTCTTGCTTCATTGAAATTAATGTAAAAATAATTTAGCTTTTTCAAGTAAATAACTGAAACAAGTTATAAATTCTGAGGCACTATCTCTAGAGTTAAATTCCAAGAGATGTTTTGAAAGTCCTTCACCTATAGTTAAACAACTATTGCCGTAGTCCCATATAACATAGTATTTAAAAGTACCTTTTGAACAAATATTTTTTTCATATTTATCCCATTCAACTTTTAATCTTCTTAGTTGAATAAGGGCTACAATAGCTTCTGCTTCTTCTCTGGTTGCACATAAAGTTCTATTATCAATAGAACTTCTTGTACCAGAATTTATTGAAGATACTTCTGAAAATTGATCTATATAATATTCATCTATAACTGGTACAGTATCGCAAAATTCTTCCAAGTTTTAGGTTTTCTTCCTGTAATTATTTTAAAAGTTGTATTATCTTCTTTAATTAATTCACAATTATCTGGAATTTTAATAATTATATTTTTCATAAGCTATTTAAATAATTAATTCTGTCCTCCATGTTAGACTTATTAAAATTTTTCTTCTTTCTAAGCTCTTTAGTATATTCCAGTATTCTCTCTATTCTATGTTCTTTTAATACTCTATATAGATATTCAGTAGATTGATTCATAAATTCTGGATACTTTAAAGTAAGATAAATTTTAATGTTTGAATTACGTAAATATATAAAATCGTCCATATAGCCATATTTAACGTCATTCTTTACTTTTCTTCTAAGTTTCTTAAGGAGTTTTGTTTTCATGTTTAAAATGCAAAATTAATTCTTCTACTATAGCTTTGTGTCAATCTTTGTAACTTCCACAATTACCTGTTACATAATTAAAGTGTTCTTTCCAAGAATCTTGTTTACAAATAGTAAACCGCTGATTTCCTGCAAACTTATTATCAGTAAACCATTGATTTATATCTGAATCATCTCTTAATGCAGCAATAGCAAGAAAAAGTTCTTCATTAGTTTTACAATCAATCCTGCCAGCACAATTCCACGTTGAATAAGGATCTTTAGTATCAAGCATTTCATGAGTGATTGTAGTATATGTAGAGCATTCATTATTTGTCACAGTAGCAATACATAAATAGGGATGTTCAAAGACAATCTTTGAACATTTATATCCTAAATTTTCTAACTTCTTACGAAGTTCCGGAGTATTTTTTCGTATAAAAGCAAGTTGTGTAAACATATTATTTCATCCAATCCTTTTCAAAATTAATTAAATTACTATCATAGGTATCTCCATCATAGTGATAGGTTTCAATGTATCCACCTTTATTAAACACAGTAGAACTTCCACAAATAGTATAATGAGTATCAGTGTCAAATAATACTTGTTCTCTCTCATTTAACTTAAATGAGGGAATATTGTTAAGGCACCATTCAACATACTGTCTATCTGTGAATATAATATCTCCTATACCATTACCTTTATATTGCCCAAAAGTAAATTTACGATTTCCTGCAAAATTATTAACCAATTGGGTGGCGATAACAATACCAGGATAACCTAACATCTTATTCCAAAACAAAAAGAGGTTTCTTGCTCTCAATTTTAAGTCTTTCTTTAAAGTATCTTCATATTCAAGAGCTTCCTCTTTGGAAAGAAACTTTTTATTCCCAACTTTATATATTGTTGTCTCTTGCATAATTAATGATATATTGTTATATTAATTTTTCTGATAGCATCTTTTAAAGAAAAGAGTGAGCAAATCCGAGATTATAACTTTCCATAAGATACTTTATTTATAATTATTGATACTAAATATTACTTTTATTTTTCCTAAATTTCTTCTTTATCAATTCTTCCGAATCTATTTCTACATATCCATTATCATATAACCACTTTTCTGGAGCTCCTATTAAATCTATATATGTAAATGTATTAGACTTTTTAGGAGCTATCGTCTTTTCCGGAATATACGTCTCAGATTTTAAAGTTTTACTATCTTGAATTGAGATAATATTACTTTCTCGTTTATATAATAAAACTTCATAAATAAATTCTTCTGTAGGATATATATAAGAATTATTTTTCTTAAAAATTCGGGGCATTATTTTTTATTATTACGTGGAGATTTAAACCATTTAAGAGCAAATGAGGGATCTTCTTTAAAATACTTAGCAAATGTTTTTAAATAAGTATTGCAAATTTCTTGATTCATTCCTTCTATTCTGTTACATTCAACAAATATAAAAGGACGTTTACAAGCCTTTCCGTATGCTATCTTCTTTCCTAACTCTAAAGAATATTTAACCATATCCTCCTTTCTTGCTACAGAAATCCCGAAACGAGTAAATTTTCCAGATGAGTTTGAGATGGTTACAGCACAGATAATAAATTTTCGTTGACATCCATTATTATCAGTAAAAACATCTTCTATATATTGTATTATTTCTTTCATTTTATTAATTATTTAAATTTTCAATAAATACAGTTGCAAAAACATCTAAATTCATATTTATCTGATCCCAAACATCTATTTTAAAGTATGTATCTTTTATAGAAGGCCAAGGAGAAATCAGAACTTCCCACTCACATCTAGCCCAAAACATATACATACCTTCTTTTCTTATAAATTTCTTACATTCTTCTAAATCAGAAGATTTAAATTTCTGCTTTCTTGCACATTCTAAGAAATAAGGCATTACATCGTATTGCTTTAATTTAGTAGAATTGAAGTCTATAATATATACATTCCAACTTTTCATTAATTATTAAATTTAAGTTTTAATTTATTTAAAATAGAAAGATCGTATTTAATAACAAAATATTCTCTATCTATTCTAAGTGTCATTTCTTTATTTTCATTATCATTTAAATAAAATAATTCTACATCATCTAAATGAAATCCGAATGGAGTGGTAGCATAGACTGGTTCTTTATATACTCCCATTCTATCCGCTTGTTCAATCTCTTCCTTATTGATTATTACTTTTATTTCAGCAATCATTTATTATAGTATTTAAATGATTAATAGTGTCTTTATATGCTTTTATATATTCTTTTAAGGAACATTCGTTTAACTTTTTATCTGTTAAATGATGAGAAAGAGTTTTGAGGATTGTAGGCATTGACATATCATATCCTTCTAATATCCAATCCTCTCTCTCTAAAC
>OGKG01003226.1_pt1 | contig 15633 bp, 14 predicted proteins | sample 1572201 | NCBI WGS metagenome assembly OGKG01 (sample SAMEA2582146, study PRJEB24529) | metagenome | biome: Human gut stool | place: China | collected 2011 | reverse complement strand
ACAAAACTTAGTTTTTCCAGACAGTTGCTGCACTCGCCTTGCACTGACTTTGTAGAAGTCAGGCGGCGGCTCGGCAATATCTGTTATGGTAAAACGCAGTTTTCCCAAACTGATGTCGCCCCAGTCTGGTTCCGTCATCATAAAAAGAATCTTAAAACAAACATGTCATGAATATGAGAAACATTATCATCGCAACAGCAGCAATGCTTTGCTCACTTACCGCGACAGCGCAGGACAGGGCTGACCGACAGCATCTCTCCGATCCCAACTCCTTCTCCATGATTCTGTTGGGCGACCCCCAGGGCTACGTGAAATACGACATCAACCAGCCCATTTTCGAACTTACCACGGCATGGTGTGCCGACAACATCGACAACCTTAACATCAAGGCGGTGCTGTGCACGGGCGACCTCGTGGAGCAGAACGAGAACATCGTGCGCAACAGAGCGATGCTCAACCAGACCAGCAAGCAGATGTGGGAGTGGGCGTCTCACTGCATGAAGCGTCTCGACAACAAGGTGCCGTACATCATTTCCACCGGAAACCATGAGTACGGATATGTCAGGGGCGACGAGGGATTCACCCATTTCCCCGAGTACTTCCCCTTCGAGCGCAACAGCAAGTGGGCAGACTGCGTGGTGAGCGCGTTCCCCAACCGCGAGGGAAAGGTGTCGCTCGAGAACGCGGCATACGAGTTCGAGGACAAGGCTTGGGGCAAGATGCTCGTCATAGCCGTGGAATGGGCTCCGCGCGACGAGGTGCTCAACTGGGCGAAAGACCTCGCCGACAACAAGTATAAGGACCATAAGATAATGCTCCTGCTGCATTCCTTCCTGTGGGAACGCACCGCAGAGCGCACCGAGAACGAGGACTACAGGATAAATCCGCGCAACTACGGACAGGACGTATGGGACAAGCTGGTGTTCCCTTGCAAGAATATCGAACTGGTGATGTGCGGACATACGGGCAAGCCGGGTGACTTTGAGGACAACGTGGCATACCGTAAGGACAAGAACTCGGCAGGCAAACACGTACACCAGATGATGTTCAACGTGCAGACACTCGGTGGTGGTTGGGAAGGCAACGGAGGCGACGGATGGCTCCGCATTTTGGAGTTCATGCCCGACGGAAAGACCATCAGGGTGAGCACATACTCTCCGCTGTTCGGCATATCGCCCGCTACGAAGCATCTGGCTCACCGCACAGGCGAGTGCGACCGGTTCGACATGGTGTGGGAGTAAGGCTTCCGCACTACGCATGACAGACCGCGCCGGGACAGTCTGACGACAATACAATCTGTGCAGACCTATGAGAAGAAGCGTAATAATTGCCTTTATAATAATGTGCGGGGCATGGCATGCCGCCGCACAGGACGCCGACCGGAGGGCTGGAGAACTGATTAACGGGTCGGACTATTTCACACTTGAGCGGATGATGCGCTCGCCCGAGGCGCGGCGGCTGTCGCCTTTCATGCACCGGCTGGCGTCGGCTCTCACCGCGCACTACTTCAACCGGTCCGCCGAGGCATGCATCCACATAGGCTCTCTGCTGCGGGAGAATCAGGCTGAACTGGGCACGGAGAGCTATATGAGCATGGCTTTCCTCATGGGCAGAAACCTTGCCGGAGCAGGCAGATATGCCGAGGCGGCGGAGTTTCTCGACAGCATGGCGGTGCGGATGAGAGCGTCCGGCGCACAGGGTCAGGCTTCCGGCACACATTTGCTTGGCGCTATGGCGGAGGAGGCAGGCATCTTCCGGGCATACGCGGCGGAGGCTCCGCTGTACCGTCAGCTGCATGAGCCGGGCACATACAGCGCGTCGTTCTACATCGACGGACGTCTGCACGGCTACCGCAAGGGAGGATTCCTTACGGTGAACGGCAGCGTCAACGGCAGACCCACAGCCATAGCGATAGACACCGGAGCCGGAGTGAACATCGTTCCGCCCGAAGAAGCCGCCAGACTTGGGCTGCGTTACATCGGCGCGGACATAAGAATGATGGGACTGGGCGTGCAGACCGGACGCATAGCCATAGCCGACACACTGCGCATAGGGCGTGGCATGGCGTGGGCAAACGTGCCCTTTGTCGTGGTGGACATAAAGACTGGCAACAGCGAGGCGGACAAGGTGCTGGAGCGCGGATGGCATCTCACCGTAGGCGTACCGATGCTCAACGCAATGAAGGAACTGCAGATAGACTGCTCCGCTCATCTCATCACCGTGCCCGAAAAGCCCACCCCGCTGCCGGAGGAGGGTCCGAACATGATGATGAAAGACTCGCGCAACATGACTTTAAGGATAGAGGACAAGGACGGAAAGCCGCTTCTCATGCACTTCGACACGGGCGACTACCACACGTCGATGAACACACGGTGGTACAGGGCGCACGAGACGGAGGTGAGAGACACGGGCATCGCCGACTCCATGCGCATGGCTGGAGTGGGCGGAGTGGAGATGCAGCACAGCTACACACTGCCCTCACTGCGCCTGAAGATAGGCGGAGCGGAAGCCGACATCGACTCTGTCTCCGTCGAGACGGGCATCGACCTCCACACCGGAAAAAGGCTCTCAGGCACCGGCACGGCTGTCGGCGGCGACGAGAACGCCGAGGACGGCTGCGTCGGTCTGAACATAATAGAGCACTACGGAAAGATTACCATAAACATGCGCGACATGTTCCTGCGCTGCGAAGAGCCGGGCAAAGGATACAGAAGGGAGTGGCTGTTCGACTGACACCGCACAGCCACCTTTCCCTCATACCGCTCCGAGCAGACTGCAAAGCTCTTTCATGCCCTCGCTCGCGCCCTTTGTTATGTGGGTGACGTCACGCCGCGACGGTGCCGTCACAGGCTCGGGGTCTATTATATACACCGGTACCGACGGACGGACATACTGCACCAGACCCGCTGCGGGATACACATTGAGCGACGTGCCCACTATTACGAACACGTCGGCTTGTGACGCCTGTTCGGCGGCTGCCGATATCATGGGCACCGCCTCACCGAAGAACACGATGAAAGGACGCATCAGCGAACCGTCACCGGCGCGCGTTCCGGGCTTCACCTCACAGTTGTCCGGACCCAGCTCCACCTGCCAGCGCGGGTCGTCGGGGTCGCGGCTGGAGCACACCTTCGTCAGTTCGCCGTGCAGATGTATCACCTTCGACGATCCCGCACGCTCATGTAGGTTGTCCACGTTCTGCGTTATCACCGTCACGTCATACATCCTCTCCAGACTCTGTATGAGCCTGTGTCCCTCGTTGGGCTGCGCTCCGTAAAGCTTCTTCCGCAACATGTTGTAGAATCCTGTCACAAGTTCCGGGTCGGCGTTCCATCCCTCGTGCGAAGCCACCTGCTCCACGGGATAGTTCTCCCACAGCCCGTCACTGCCCCGGAATGTCTTGAAACCGCTTTCCACAGACATTCCCGCTCCTGTAAGAAACACCAGTTTTTTCATATTGAAATCCTTTTTTAGTAAACCACAGCCGCCGCGCCCGCACTTCAGTCAGCACACGCCGGAGGCACCGCACGCGCCGTTCCGCCAAACGCCATGATAATCAAAAGACAAGCGCAAAAAGCTAATTAACCACAAAATTAGTATTTTTCACATAATAATGACAAGGCTGTCAGATAAAATATGTAACTTTGCGCACTTGACAGACAAACAATATTATAATATCACAACAACATTCTGACATTTTATGGATAAAGTAAGTTACGCCCTGGGACTCGGCATCGGCCGCCAACTATCGCAGATGGGCGTGGACAATCTGGACATCGACGATTTCGCAAAAGCAATAAAGGACATTCTCGCAGGCAAGAAGCCGGAAATAGACGATGCCGAAGCGCAGACGCTCGTAAAGGATTTCTTCGAGAAGCAAGAGGCTAAGCAGCGCGCCGCGGCAGCCGAGAAGTTCAAGGAGACAAAGGAAAAAGGCGAGGCATATCTTGCCGAGAACGCCAAGAAGGAAGGCGTGGTGACACTGCCCAGCGGACTGCAATATCAGGTGATAAAGGAAGGCAACGGCCGCAGACCGAAAGCCACCGACAAGGTGAAGTGCCACTATGAGGGCATGCTCGTGGACGGAACGCTCTTCGACAGCTCCATACAGCGCGGCGAACCTGCCACATTCCCGCTCAACGGAGTGATAAAGGGATGGACCGAAGGACTGCAGCTCATGCAGGAAGGTGCGAAATACAGATTCTTCATCCCTTACCATCTGGGCTACGGCGAGAACGGTGCGGGAGCGTCAATACCTCCGTTCGCGGCTCTCGTGTTCGACGTGGAGCTCATCGAGGTGGTCTGAGCAAAAAACAGGAACAAGGAAAACAAAATAACGAAACACAAGAAAATGAAAAGACTTACAATCGTAGCCGCAATGGCTATCACCGTCGCCGGATTCATGACATCGTGCGGCGACTCAGCTTCAAAACCAAATCTCAAGAGCGACGTAGACACGATGAGCTACGCCATGGGTATCGCCCAGTCACAGGGACTGAGGGAGTATCTCGCTCAGATGGAGATAGACACCACCTACATGGACGCTTTCATAAAAGGTCTGAAAGACGGTGCCAACGCCGGTGAGGACAAGAAGAAGGCTGCATACTACGCCGGTATAAACATCGGACAGCAGATTTCCAACCGCATGGTGAAAGGCATCAACCACGAGCTTTTCGGCAATGACTCCACCAAGAGCATCTCTATGAAGAACCTGCTCGCAGGATTCATCACCGGCGCTACGGGCAAGAAGGGACTCATGACACCCGAACAGGCACAGCAGCTCGCACAGGTCAAGATGATGGAGATAAGGACAAAGTCTATCGCCGACCGCTTCAGCGAGAACAAGAAGGCAGGCGAGAAGTGGCTCGAAGCCAACAAGAAGAAGCCCGGAGTGAAGACTCTGCCGTCAGGACTCCAGTACAAGGTGATAAAGGAAGGCAACGGTCCGCTGCCCAAGGACACCTCTTTAGTGAAGGTGAACTATGAGGGCAAGCTCATCGACGGTAAGGTGTTCGACAGCTCTTACAAGAGAAAGGCGCCTATCACAATGCGTGCCAACCAGGTGATAAAGGGATGGACAGAGGCTCTCACACGCATGCCCGCAGGCTCGGTATGGGAAGTATACATCCCGCAGGAGCTCGCTTACGGCGACCGTGAGCAGACAGAGATAAAGCCATTCTCTACTCTTATATTCAAGATTGAGCTCTTGGAGGTCGATCCGAAGAAATAAAAATCATATACGTCAGAAATGACTCTAACACAACAGGGCGGTGCTTTTTTCAATCAGAAAAGATACCGCCCTGTTGCAACATAAAAACTCCGAACCTAACGTAAACGTTTCATAAGAAAATGAAAAAGATTTTATTGCTCGCCGTCATAATGATGGCGACGGCTGCCTACGGAACGATTCCGGACAACAAGAAGAAAAAGAAGAAGGACAAGACAGAGGTGAAGGCGGAGCCGCTGAAGCTCGTCACACCTTCCGACTCCATCAGCTATGCGGCAGGCATGGCGTCAACACGCGGACTGCTGAGCTACATACAGCAGGAATACAACGTCGACACGACATACATCCAGGACTTCATCCAGGGCTACAAGGACGCCATAGCATCAGCAGGCGACCCGAAGTTCACCGCCCGCAACGCCGGAATGCAGATAGCGCGGCTGGTGGAGCAGCGCATGCTTCCGTCTGCCACAAAGCAGTTTGAAGGCACAAAGTACGCCATAAACAAGGACATCTACAACACGGCATTCATAGCAGGAGTGCTCAGCGACACCACCCTGATGGACGTGAAGTCGGCTGCACAGCTCTTCACAAAGGTAAGCGAGGCTGAGAACTACCGCAAGGAGCAGGCATACAAGAGCGAGAACGAGCAGTGGCTCACAGCCAACGCCGCAAAGGAGGGAGTGAAGACCACGGCAAGCGGACTGCAATATAAGGTGATAAAGGAGGGCACAGGCGAGACTCCTAAAGCCACCGACAGGGTGAAAGTGAGATATGAGGGCAAGCTCATCGACGGCACCGAGTTCGACAGCTCCTACAAGCGCGGTCCTGAACCCACCGCCTTCCGCGCTGACGAGGTGATAAAGGGATGGACCGAAGCTCTCACAATGATGCCCGTGGGCAGCAAGTGGGAACTGTACATACCGCAGAATCTGGGTTACGGAGCACGTCAGGCAGGAAAGATAAAGCCTTACTCCACACTCATCTTCACCGTCGAGCTGGTTGAAATAGACAAGCCCGAACCGGTTCAGGAGAGTCTGAAGAACACGGGCGACAGCTCAAAGAAAGACGCCCGGACTGTCAGGAAGACAAGAGCGGAAAGAAGAAAAGCGGCTGCCGGAAAGAAATGACGGTATGTCAGCTGAAACAATACTGACAGCCCACGGCACACAAACACCAAGCCGGGCATCGCACAATGACAGTGCGGCGCCCGGCTTTTTTATCATACAAATACCTTATTATATATGCCGGTACCGCCATAGACCGCACCCTAAAAGGCATGTCCGCATGTGCTCCGTCCGCACCGCTCCACCGCCGCACGCATGCTTCAACGGGAACGGACACATCGTCCGGTCGATTCTTAATGTCAAATAAATTTACCGGAAAAAGGCATGCCGTCAACCGGCATTCTACAGAGCGCACAACGGGACACACACCGCCTGAAACCGGAACGGCATATGTCGTACATCTGAAAAACACCATCCTACAGCGCATAAATCACATTCCGTACGCGCTCCACAACCGAAACGTCGCACGGAAAAGCACATTCCGTCGCGTCATAAAGCCAATATCACACCGCAGGAAAGGCTTTTTGGCAGTGCGGAAGAGCCCGTTCCGCATCACCGAAAGGCGTCTCCTGCAGAGCGATATGTATAATACGCTGACGCTCAAAAGTTTATCTAATCTCTCCAAAACCGGCGTATCCGGCGGCAGAAATCTTTCCGTCTGCAAATGGCGCAGTCTCATGAAGGCTGGTGTAATGATTTTTTACCACATCTGAAATGCCGTCTCACCACACCGCACGGCAGGCAAAAGGCGTTCCGTCCACGTTCCATCACGGCAGCCATGCGTCCCCGTCACGGCGGCTCCCGTTCTCCGCAACGCTCCGTCACCGACCCTTCCACCGTCACGGCAAGATGTCACAATGTAAACAATTAGCATATTTTTAATACTAATATTGTTGTCCATGTCATCGGAATTGACTACATTTGCTTTCAAAAAGTAAAATTAAAAACAAGTCATAATGGAAAAAATAGACAGACTCGACAAGAAGATTCTCGGGATACTATCAAAGAACGCCCGCATACCTTTTAAGGATGTGGCAGCCGAATGCGGCGTTTCAAGAGCCGCGATACACCAGCGCGTGCAGCATCTTGTGGAAGACGGAGTGATCACCGGAAGCGGTTTCGACGTCAATCCGAAGAGCATCGGCTACACCACATGCACATACGTGGGGCTCAATCTCGAGCGTGGCAGCATGTACAAGAACGTGGTGCAGCGTCTGCTGAGCATACCCGAGATAGTGGAATGCCACTTCACCACAGGTCCGTACACCATGCTCGTGAAGCTCTACGCACGCGACAACGAACAGCTCATGGACCTTCTCAATAACCAGATGCAGGGCATCCCCGGAGTGGTATCTACCGAGACGCTCATCTCGCTCGAACAGAGCATAAAGAGAGAGATACCGGTACACATAGACGACTGAGCCATACGCAGCCTGCGGCAGGACTCCGATGACGGGCGTCAGGCATATTCCCCTCCGCAGGCGGCACTCTTTGTTTACCACAGCATCATGCAAAATACCCCTCGCAAGAAATGAAATCATTTGATCTCAACGCGATAACAAAAGACATTTACTCGGCTTATCCGGAGGCGGCACGCAAGCCGCTGATAGGCATAACGGCAAACTACACCGACGGAGACGCCTCGCTGCGCGACCGCTACTACACACAGATAGCGGATGCCGGAGGCGTGCCAGTGATTATCCCGCCGCTTGCCGACAAAGACATAATCATCAACACGCTCGACAACATCGACGCGCTGCTGCTCACGGGAGGCGCCGACCACAACCCGCTATGGAGCGGACAGCAGCCCCAACCTGCCCTGCACAACATCAATCAGGCACGCGACCTGCCCGAGCTTCTCGCCACACGGCTCGCCTGCAACCGCCAGATGCCCATACTGGGGATATGCCGCGGCATGCAGACCATAGCCATCGCGCTGGGCGGAGAGGTGTGTCAGGACATACCGCACACGCCCAAGCTGATAAAGCACTCGCAGGAAGCCGACCGCACGGAACCGACACACAGCGTGGACATAGAGCCCGACTCGGCTCTGCACGGCATATTCGGTACTGACCGGATATTCGTCAACTCCTTCCACCATCAGGCAGTGACGTCGCCCGGAAAAGGCATGCGCATAACGGCGACCGCGCCCGACGGCACGGCAGAGGCGATGGAAAGCACATGCCACAAACCCGTGACAGGCGTGCAGTGGCATCCGGAATGGATGTGCGCGGACGGTCTGCCGCTCTTCAGATGGCTCGTTGACGAGGCACGGCTCTTCAGTGAGGCGAAGCGCACTCACGCATCCACGCTCACCCTCGACACCCATTGCGACACCCCGATGTTCTTCTCCCAAGGCATAAGATTCGAGGAACGCGACCCCAGAATACTCGTGGACATGCACAAGATGGACGACGGACGGCAGGACGCGGTGACCATGGTGGCATATCTTCCACAGCCCGCCGAAGGACAGAAGTTCGCTGATGTGGCGCAGTTCGGCACCGAGAGCCCGAAGGACTACGCCGACCTCATCTTCGACAAGATAGAGGACATCGCCGCGCGCAACGCCGGACACCTGTCCATAGCGCGCACTCCAGCCGACCTGTATGAGGCGAAACGGCTCGGACGCAAGTCCATAATGCTCGGCATAGAGAACGGTCTGGCTATAGAGGACAGCCTCGACAACATCGACCACTTCGCACGCCGGGGCATGGTATACATGACTCTGTGCCACAACGGAGACAATGCCATATGCGACAGCGCACGCCGCAGCAAGGGGACACACGGCGGAGTGAGCCGCTTCGGAGCGGAAGTGATAAGGCGGATGAACGACCTCGGCGTGATGGTGGACATGAGTCACGCAGGCGAGAAATCGTTCTACGACGCACTGTCCATAAGCCGCGCGCCGATAGTATGCTCCCACTCCAACTGCCGCGCGCTGTGCGACGTGCCGCGAAACCTCACCGACGACCAGCTGCGCGCCATAGCACGGAAGGGCGGAGTGGTGCACATCACGCTCTACCACGGATTCCTCCGCACAGCAGGAGAGGCGTCCATACTCGACGCCATAGCCCATCTGGAGCATGCCATAAGCATAATGGGGACCGCCCATGTGGGCATAGGCACCGACTTCGACGGCGACGGCGGGGTGAGCGGAATGGCTGACAGCAGCGAGATGATAAACTTCACGCGCATGCTGCTGCGCCGCAGATACTCCCCGGAGGACATCGCCCTGATATGGGGAGGCAACTGGCTGAGGGTGATGGACACGGTGAAGGGCATGGCTGCCACAACAGCATAGAAAGGGAACATGCCGCCATGAGGACGGCAGAATAATGACAGACAACATACAGAAGACAATGAGACACATCCGCATAACAATGGCTATAACAGCCGCAATGATAATCACCGCCGCGTCGTGCGCCTCTTGCAGGAACGCGAAAAAGACTTCAGGCGACACTCCGGCAGACTCCGTGGCACTCGCAGGTCCGAAGTTCAACGCTGACTCGGCATACAGTTTCGTGGCTAAACAGTGCTCGTTCGGTCCGCGGACAATGAACAGCAAGGCGCACGACGAGTGCGGAGAATGGATAGCGGGCAAGTTCGAGGCATACGGAATGGAGGTGGAACGGCAGCGCGCCGACCTCAAAGGATATGACGGGACAACCTTGCGCAGCTGCAACATCATAGCCCGCTACAACCCGGAAGCGAAGAAAAGGATAATCGTCTGCGCACACTGGGACTCGCGTCCGTGGGCAGACAACGACCCCGACACCGCCAACTGGCGCAAGCCTGTCATGGGAGCCAACGACGGAGCGAGCGGTGTCGGAGTGATGCTTGAGCTGGCACGGCTGCTCAAGAACGACAGTACGCTCAGGCTTGGCATAGACTTCGTGTGCTTCGACGCGGAGGACTGGGGAACGCCCGAGTGGGAAGACACACCGTCGGACAACGACTCCTGGGCTCTCGGAGCGCAGCACTGGGCTACCCATCTGCCCGAGGGCTACACGGCGGCATACGGCATTCTGCTCGACATGGTGGGCGGACAGGGCGCGCGCTTCCATCAGGAGGGAATATCGAAGAGCTATGCCCAGGACATCGTGAACAAGGTGTGGGGAGCCGCCCACAGCATCGGCTACGCCGAATATTTCCCGATGACCGACGGCACGATGGTGAACGACGACCACGTTCCGCTCAATGAGAAGGCGGGAATACCCACCATCGACATCATACCATACCATCCGGAATGTGCCCAAAGCTCGTTCGGTCCGACATGGCACACAGTGTATGACGATATGGACCACATCGACGCGAACACTCTGAAAGCCGTGGGACAGGTGATGGTTCAGGTGATATACACCGAGAGCGCGGAATGACCGGCACGCGGCGAGGCATACTCCGTGAGACGGAAACATACATAAAAGGCGGACACTTTACGATGTCCGCCTTTTCCTTATATTATTATAAGAACCTACAACTGCCCTGCCTCAACCATCAGCACCACCCTTTCGGTGAGACGGTCGATGCCCTCCGGCTCATACTTCTTGGTGAGACTCGCCCCGAACAGCATGGCGAACGCCTGATAGAATCCTGCCCGTATGGGTCCGAGAAACGCCTGTATGAGCTGGTAGGACGACGAGTTGCACTCGCGGTAGACAAGTTTTATGAGCAGCTTTCCCTGCTGATAGGACAGCTTCTTCATACGTGGCGTGTACTCCTTGCGTATGCTTTTCTCCACAAGTTTCATATGGGCGTCGCGCGCCTTCTTGTCGGGCAGCGTCTGGAGATACTCGTATGTCTCTATGATGATGCGGTTCACCTCCTTCGCTATGGGCAGCACCTTCTTCACGTTTGCCACGAGCCGGTTGTAGGCGGCGCGCTGCTTCTCGTTCTTGAACACCGGAGCGGGATAGACATACACGCTGTTCATCTCCACATACTGTATGCTGTCGCCGTTGTCGTCGAGCACCTTGCTCACCTTCACCATCGGCTCGAGCACTCCTCCGTCAGCGGTGTCGCCTCCGTCGTTCTGCGCGGCGCATCCCGCCGACCACATCAGACAGAGTGTCAGAACAATAATAAACCTGTCCATATAACAAACGCAAAAATACATATAAAAAATCATTCCGACCGGCAGAACACATTATTTTTATCTCTTTTTTGCACGCCCGCGCACACATACGGCACCTCGGCGCACAGGCTGCGGACACCGTAAGGGGCTGTATGCCCGTGCCTGCGGTTGGTTGACCGCGCACGGTCAGAGCACGTCGAGATACTTCTCGAGCGGTATGCCCCGGTTCTTGTCCTCGTTGTCCTTGTTGAGGTCGATGAGCGTGTATACGGCGTCCATAGCCCTGCGGGTGCTCGGCTTGAGCATCTCTCCGTCGAGCAGACGCCCTATGAGCACCGCCGAGAAGATGTCGCCCGTGCCGGGGAAATGCACCGGAATCTCGGTGTAGGGCAGACAGAAATACTCCCCGTCCACATGATTGTAGCCCACCACCGACGGCTGACCGTCCACAGGGATGCTCGTGATGAGCGCCGACTTGGTGCCCAGAGCCAGGAGTGCGTCGGTGAGACGGCGTGCCCCGTCGCGGCTCACACCCCGGGCGTCGTACTCCATACCCGTGAGATAGCATGCCTCGGTGTGGTTGGGAAACACCAGATGGGCTACGCTCACCATCTCGCGCATGCTTTTTATCGCCTCACCTGTGACTCCGTTGTAGAGCTTTCCCTCATCACCCATTATCGGGTCGACGAATATCACCGTGCCCGAGGCAGCCTGCTCGCGGCAGTAGTCGGATATCATGCGCGCCTGACTCTCCGATGCCATGAAGCCCGTCGCTATGGCGTCGAAGGTGAACCCCAGCTCGCGCCACACGGGAAAGACACCTTTTATATAGTCGGTTGTCTCAAGAATGTTGAACTTGCCGTAGTCGAGCGTGTTCGACACAAGTGCCGTCGGCAGATTGTAAGTGGGATGACCCATGTACGAGAGTATCGGCAGCATCGCGGCGGTAGCCACCTTGCCATATCCGGCAATGTCGTTTATAAGCAGTATCTGTTTCTTTTTCATCTTATTCGAGTTTCGCCTGCAAACTTACACAAAATAGTCGGAATAAGCGAATTTTTTCATTATTCGCTCGCACGGGAGCATATGTCGCGGACGGCACACGGCTGCGACCCGTGCCCGGAGGGGCATCCAGCCGCCTCGGAACACACCCGACGGAAACGCATAATTATACATAATAACAGTAAAAAATATTGACAACAGAAAACAACAAAACAGAAACGGCACGGCGCGACAGCCGCCTCCGCGATATACGGAAAGCGTACCCGCATGGCGTTTTCTTCCTCCTTATACGACCGTAAGCTCACTGCCGGCACGCGAAAAAGGCTCTTCCGCACCGCAGAAAGCACCGTTTCGCACCGCAGAAAAAGCTCTTCCGTCACACGGAAAAGCCCGTTTCGCATGGCGGAAAAGCCTCTTTGGCGACGCTGGAAAAGTACTTTAATCATGTCGGACAATATATCTTATTGTGTGTCAGCAGAATACGTAAAACGCCCAAAAGCCGCGTATTTGCAGCCGAAAGCATGTCTGCGCGCAAAAACGGCGGTATTTTCGCGTTGCGATGTATATTCATGCATGCTTCCATGTATATTTATGCATGCTTTCATGTACATTTATCCATACATCAATACATATTTGCGCGTATTCATGCTGCGGACGGCACGGCATGCTGCGGTTTTTCTTCCGCCTCGCGACAATATGAAAGGAGACGCTCCACTGACTCCCCACTGCGACGCGACAAAGGAGGAGCGGAGGCACGGATATGCACATTTCTGCATATTTAACGGTCGTTTATGTATATTTATACGGTTTTAGTGCCTTTTTGAATGTATTTTTGTAAATTTATGCAGAAAATCATGTCGCAAGGCGTGTTTTATGCTTTAAAATAACTAACTTTGCCATCCGAACAAACAATAGACATTTAAGGAAATGGCATACACACGCATAACGGCTGCCGAAGGCGCAGCGATGATAAAGGACGGCGACAACATCGGATTCAGCGGATTCACCCCCAGCGGTGTCCCCAAAGCCGTGACGAGGGCACTGTCGAAACGCGCGCGCGAGGAGCACGAGGCAGGCAGACCGTTCGCCGTGGGCGTCATCACGGGCGCATCGTCGTGCCAGAGCCTTGAGGGAGACCTCGCGGCGGCTCACGCCATAAAGTTCCGCGCGCCCTTCTCCACCAACGCCGACTTCCGCAACCATGCCAACCTGGGCGAGATAGACTATGAGGACATGCATCTCGGACACATGGCTGAGCGTCTGCGCAGGGGTTTTTATGGTGACATTGACTGGGCTGTGATAGAGGTGTCTGCCATAGAGGAGTATGGCGGAAAGTGCCGCGTGTATCTCACCTCGGCAGACGGCATAGTGCCGACAATAGCGCGTCTGGCGAAGAGAGTGATTCTGGAGCTGAACACTTTTCACAATGCCGACGCACGCTATCTGCACGACGAGTATGAGTGTCTGGAGTATCCTTACCGCCAGCCCATACCTCTGACAGGCGTGGGACAGCGCATCGGCACGGAGTATCTGGAGATAGAGCCGGGGAAGATAGCCGGAGTGGTGGAGTGCTGCATACCAGAGGAGGCGCGCACCTTCAAGCCCTCTACTCCCGACACCGACATGATAGGCCGTCACGTGGTGGACTTCTTCCTGAGCGACATGCGCGCCGGACGCATCCCCAAGTGCATGTTCCCCATACAGAGCGGTGTGGGCGTGACGGGCAACGCGGTGATGGAGGCTATCGGACAGTGCGACGACATGCCCGTGGTGGAGGTGTTCAGCGAGGTGGTGCAGGACGCCATAGTGGACCTTATGCTCAAAGGACGCATCTCGCAGGCGTCGGTGGCGGCGATGACCGTGTCGAACGAGTGCCTGCAGAAGGTGTATTCCAACATGGACTTCTTCCGCAGCCGTCTCACGCTGCGCCCGAGCGAGCTGTCCAACTCGGCGGAACTCATACACCGGTTCGGTGTGATAGCGATGAACACCGCGCTGGAGTGCGACATCTACGGCAACGAGAACTCGAGCCACGTGTGCGGCTCACGGCTGATGAACGGCATCGGAGGGTCGTGCGACTACGAGCGCAACGGCTCGATAAGCATATTCTACACGCCCTCGACAGCCAAGGGCGGGAAAATCAGCGCGATAGTCCCCATGTGCAGCCACATAGACTCCACCGAGCACGACGTGGACGTGATAATAACCGAACAGGGCATAGCCGACCTCAGAGGAAAAGGTCCGGCACGGAGAGCGGAGGAGATAATAAACAACTGCGCGCACCCCGACTACCGCCCGCTGCTGCGCGAATACCAGCGCATAGCCACAAAGGGACACTGCCCCGGTTCGCTGCGCGCCGCCTTCGCATTCCACGACACGCTCACAAGAAAGGGTGACATGAGGCTCACCGACTTCGCCGAGTATCTGTGACATGACACGTTCCATAAGCACATCATCCCCCCAATCAACATCGCATCCCTAAAAGTAGAGACGCAAAATCTTGCGTCTCCCGTCCACCCCATACCAACATACACACGCGAAAATACATCGGCAAACAAACGCATCCTTGCGTCTCCCGTCCTGCCCACACCAACATACACACGCGAAAATACGCTGACAACAAGCGCAAACCTCCTTGTGAGACGCAAAATTTTGCGTCTCTACTTTGACTTGCAGCACATACCATCCCGTCCACCCCACACCAACACGCGCGCGGAAATACACCGGCAAACAAACGCATCCTTGCGTCTCCCGTCCACCCCACACCAACATACGCACGCGAAAATATGCTGACAAACAAACGCAAACCTCCTTGTGAGACGCAAAATCTTGCGTCTCTACTTTAGCTTGCAGTACATATCATCATGCCCTATTCAATTTATCAATGTAAAACAACGTGATTATCGCATACATGAACAACATTATCATATATACGGAAACAATCTCAAAAAACATCAAAAAAAGCCGTTCAAAATCCACCGGAAACACTCTCAAACGACATCCCTGACACCCATATACGATGTCACTGACCCGTCATGAAATGAACAAAAAAGCATATGAATCAGTCAAAAGGCGGTTTCTAAATTGACGATAAAGATAATAATAAATCTCCGAAATAGAACAAATAAAAACCAAAATCAATCTTTGTTAATCACAATTAACTTATTTTTAATAATAAAGTACCATTATTTTTAATTACGAAAGAAATATTATCAGCTGAATTCAACTTGCAAATGCAACAGAATTCTGATTAATAATTTGTTTAAATT
>OGKG01003219.1_pt1 | contig 15657 bp, 14 predicted proteins | sample 1572201 | NCBI WGS metagenome assembly OGKG01 (sample SAMEA2582146, study PRJEB24529) | metagenome | biome: Human gut stool | place: China | collected 2011 | reverse complement strand
TGTTTTTCTAGCGTTCATGACTGTATTCCAGCTCCTCCTCTGTTTATAGAGGAAACCCGCGAGTAAGCGAGGGCAATAGGGAAGCTTGCTTCCTGATTGCCGAGCGTGAGCTGGTTCGAGACCGGCTTCCGGGCTCACTTGGACGCAAAGCGGACGGAGGAGTTCAATCTAAAATCTAAAATCATAAATCACCTAATTAACAAGCCTCTCCTCCTCCTTCACCCGCAGATAACTCCTGTAATTACTGAACCCCGCCATAATCACCAGTTCCATTTTACTCTTGCCCGCGTTGTCGGGGGAAAGGCGGAGGCGTTCGAGATGCGCGAGGCGATAGCGGTTGATCAAACGGCAAAAGTTCATGCCGAACTCCTTGTTTATAAACGCCGAGAGATAACTGCGGTTCGTGTGCATTCCGGCGGCGAGGTCGGTAATACGCAACTTGGGATTAAGATAAGGCTTTTTCTCCCGCATGTAACGCGTGAAACGCGCACGGCCGGGAGGTATCGATTTGTCGGGCGGGTACTCCTCTTCCCCGGCATCCTGCCTGATAATAACGTAATTATCATCGAGCAGGTTATAGCACAATATCAAGTAAAACACGAAGGTCGGCAGCGCGCCCAGCCACACGAAATAATTGGTGGCGAAAACCGGAACGCGAAATAACAATCCCGCCAACGGCACCGGAACGCAAACCAGTATCAACGCCTGCATCAGCGCCAGCCAACCGAGCGACGACCGACGCGCGTCTGACGAGTAATTCACGACACATCGCTTGTAACGGCGTATATTCCTCAAGCTCAACGCGGGATAAACGGTATTGTAAACGACGAACACGAGCGTTGTCACGGCATACATCACCCGGAACCACGTCCCCGATGCGTCGTCGCCGTAGACCACCGCCGCCTGCAGGCTAACGGGTACGGCGAAGTCAAAAATCACCGAAACCGCCACAATGCCGAGCGGTATCGCCAGATGCAGGCGGCCGAACCGCCGGTACTCTCCCGTGCCCGTGAGAATGGCGACGAAACGGTAGAACAGCACTTGGTCCAGCATCAGCGTCAGCAGGAACACCGAGTGATAATAGATGAAGACACGGGGATAAATCGTGTAAAACACCAACCCCATCCACCCCAGCGAGGTAACGAAATACGCCAGCGCCAGAAACAGGCGCAATTGGCGGTCTTCCCGGCTTCGCCCCCGTGTCCGCGCGTCCAGCAGCACCATCACCATACACACCAGCGCGCACACGACGGGCGCCGTGAAAGCGAACGCCTCGACAAGCTCCCGCCCGATCATGGCTCCCCTCCTTCCCGCCCGGCGGCAAGGGCGCGGGTGTACTGCCTGTACTCGCCGAATCCCGCTTGTTTGACCAACGCGCTCTCGCTCTTGCCCTCGTTGCCGGGCAGCGAGCGGAGCCGTTCCACCTCCCGCAACCGCCAGTGGTTCAGGTAGCGGTTGAAATTCATCCCGTACTCGCGGTTGATAAACGCCGATATTACCGTCCGGTTCACGTCCAGCGCCTCCACCAGATCCGTTATCTTGTAACCCGGGTTCAGGTAAGGTTTCTCCTTCACGAAATACGTTTCCAGCCTCAACCGCGACATACTGCCGGAATGTTGCCTGCGCGGCGTCTTTTCAGCCGCGTCCCCCGGCACTTTTCCCTCCGGTTCGGGCACGGCGTAAAGCACGTACTCGCGCCGTATCACGTGGTAGGTCAGCAACACGTGTTGCGCGGCAATGCTCAACGTCACCACGCTCGTCCAGATGGAATAAAGTATTTTACCGCGCGGCATAAAGGTAGGCAACAGCGACGAGAGCAACGACGCCACGGAGATCGCCACGAGGAAAATCACCCACCGTGCCGGTGCGCGCGCCAGCGTGTCCCGCTCGCTCATCTTTTTATAATAACGTACCAGTACCCCGATCGTCAACGCGTAATACACCAACCCGAAAATCACCCGCGCCAAGGGCTTTATCGTGAAAAAGCGGGTGTACGCCCCGTATCCCGGCGGCGTCACCAGCGCCTTGCCCGTGACGATTTCCAGTTGCACCTCGCCGGGCACGAACAGCGACCACCCCAGCATCACCCCCGCCAACACCCCGGGCGCAAGGTAATGCCACGGCGGGAAACGCTCCGGCAACCCCAGTCGCGTAAGGTAACGGATCACGCGGTAAAAGAATATCGACGGGAGCACGAAGCCCAAAAGGCAAACCGTGTTCAGCAGGACAAACAGTCCCGGCTGGAACTCGTAACAAAAAAACGTGTACCAACCGAGTGCCGACAGGGAAAGATAGACCAGAAGCACCCGTTTCAACTTTTTCTCCCCCGACGTCAAACTGTCCGGCAGGGAAAAAAGAGCGAGTATCGCGCAGGACACCGCCGAGAAAACGGGCACGAGCACCGTCATGGCTATCGGATAGGCAGCAGACACATCCATGCTTCAAATATATCGCGTTTTTGTCAAAAAACGACTATCATAGCCCGAAATAGTACGTTTTTTACCTTTTTGCACGGAATTACGATTTGGCAAGTGAAAAAAAATACCCCTATTACGATTTGGCAAGCAATATTTTGTTGAATTGTCTCCCGGCGGATTTCATTTTTACCTAGTTTTACATTCACAAACCACCGCACGCGGTGACATTCCGGTAAATCGACAAAATACTTATATATAAATAACAGCTTTATGAAACTTTCTCGACTAACTAAGATCCTACTCTTTTTGATAGCGGGCATGCCGGTTTCCGGTACACCGCCCGCCCGGGGGGCGGACAGAGTGGCGGCAGATTCCGTCGTCACTTTCCGCTTCCTGCCGGGCAACGATATGTTTTTCCTCCGGGGCAACGAGGCGGAACTCCGCCGCCTGCTCTCGCTCGTGGACGAATACCGCGCGCAGATAGCCGACGGCAGCATGCCTCTCGCCGTGGACAGCTACTGTGCCTCCCTCCCCTCCGAACGGGAAAACCTCGACATGGCACGCGTCCGCGCCAACCGCGTGAAGTCGGAACTCATCACGCGCCGGGGACTCAAGGAAGAGAACTTCATAACCACTAACCGCGCCGTCGCCCGCGACGGCAACCGGGACGCGGTAATCATGACCCTCCGCGTCCCGGCAAAAGCGGCACCCCTGCCCGTGGCGGAGAAGCCGAAGGAAGAGGCTCCACCCGCCGCCGCGGAGAAAAAAACGACAGAAAAGAAAACGGTGACGGTCGAAGAAACGATAACGGAAAACGCACCCGCGAAGGCAGTTGCACCCGCGCCACCAGCGGAACCGGAATCCCCGGCACGCCTGTACCGCTTCGCCATACGGACGAACCTGCTGCACGACGCCTTGCTGCTTCCCGCACTGGGAGCGGAGTGGCGCGTGAACCGCCATGTCGGCATACGGCTCGACGGCAGCCTCGCGCGGTGGAACGGCGACCGCGGCAAGGTGCAGAAGGTATGGCTGCTCAACCCCGAAGCAAGGTGGTACCTGCTCGACGGCAAACGCTTCTACGCGGGAGTATCGGGCAGCTACGGCGAGTACAATATATACAAGTACCCGATAGGCAGCTTCCTGTCGAAAGACACCGGCTACCAAGGCACGACGTGGAGCGCGGGCGTGACAACGGGCTACCAGCTCTATCTCTCGCGCTGCTTCTCCATCGACTTCAATCTCGGACTGGGCTACACGCGCTTCGACCACGACACGTTCGACGCGGTTGAAGGAACACGACGGTACAAGGAAAGAGGGAAAACAAAGAATTTCTGGGGACCGACACAAGCAGGAATCAGCCTCGTGTGGACTACCGGAAGGAACAAGTAGAACAAATACACGAATGAAAGATATGAAAATTACGATTACATCACTTCTCGTCCCGGCGGCAATCCTGTTGCTCGCCGCTTGCGACGTGAAAGACCCGATTCACGACCCGGAGCCTCCCGTGAAGGTCACCGTCTTGACGGAGGAACTTCCGGCACTGACCGTAAAGCGCGACTCCTTCGCGACCTCTTCCCCCCGGATGCTGCTGTTGGGACAGACGGACGATATCACGGGGGTGACGAGAGCGACGCCCTATTTCACCCTCTCGCCTCCTTCCGGCGCGGAGGTGCGGGCAGACCACGTGTACGATTCGCTCACCTTTTTCGCCCGCCACGGCGGGACGGTGTGGGGAGATACGACCTATATGCAGCAAATCCACCTCTACCGCCTGCGGGAACTTCCCCCGTCCGCCCCGGTCTTCAATAACGCCACTGTCCCGCACGAGGCTGAACCTTTGGGTTCGTTCACGTTTTGGCCCGGAGCGGGGAGAGTGCCGCCCGTTCTGCGTTTCCGGCTCAACAAGGCCGACGCCCTCGGGCGGGAGATGCTCGCCATGCTCGCTGCCGGGAGCAGCGTGATGGGGGATGCCGCCAAGTTCCGGGAATATTTGAAAGGGCTGGTCGTGATGGCCGACCCGTCGAACACCTGTATCTCCACCCTCGACCCGTCGGCAGGCGGCATGGGCATCACCCTCCACTGGCACGACGGCGGCGGCACTGCCCGGAGCTGCTCCTTTGTCACGGGCGCGGCGAAGGATGCCCCGTGTATGTTTATGAACACGGTCAACAGCCCGGCGGGGACGCCTTATAGCGTACTCCAACAGCAGACGGACGCCCTGCCGTTTGCCGATGCCGCCCGGCAGGGATACCCCGACGGGCAGGCAGTGGTGTGCGGCGCGGGCGGGTACATGGTGCGGATGGAATTGCCGGACGCGCTTCCGGGACAAGCGGAGGGACGCACACCGGCGAAGGTGGAAATCCGGTGGCATGTCCGGCAGCCGGGATGGTACACGACACCGCCCGTGGAAGGGGAAGAGGAAATCAAAGAGGAGATGACCAATACGCCTTACCCGCTGCCAGCCGCCGTGCGCCTCTACGAAACGGATGGCGACAACCGCGTGAAGGCCGCGGTGACCGACGCGGAGGGGAAACCGGTGGACGCCCTGCTGACGGATGCCTCCCCGACGTATGCCAAGGACGGAATATACACCGCCGACATCACGCACTACTACCTCTCGCAGCTGAGCCGCACCGCCGGGCAAGGCATGGTGGCACTGCTGGCGGGGGTTCCGGTGGATGAGCAAACCGCCTCGGCGGGGCTGATGGTGATGGACTCCCTCCCCGAAATCCGGGTGCATTGGCACGAACCCGCGGGGGAATAAAGCAACAAGGTACACGACTACCGGACAAATCCGGCACAGGCTGAAACCAATCTCGAGTTAGTAACAAATAAACCACACACCATGAAAACGATCTTTGACTTTTTCTCCATCCGGCGGGTAAACTTACGCAACATCATCGGTTTCAAACGACTGGGCAACTGGGTACTCCGACCGAAGCACAACCGGAAGCATACCGGACCCAAGCATCCCGAGCAGGAACGCACGAACGAGGTTTTCGGCAAGGCAAGGAAGTTCGGCGCCGCTTTCGCCCGGACGATGGCGGACTACCCGGCATGGGCAACCGCCGCCACCCTCTACTGGGCAGGACGCACGGGCGACAACCTCATGTTCCACATGAACCACGACAAGTTGATAGGACGCGTCGTGGCGTGTTTCCACCTCTTCCGTTTCAGCTTCGGGCCGAGAAGCCTGCCATGGAACCTCGAGGCTCGCGCCGACGGCAACACCATCACCATCACGTGGCAGGACAACCGCCGCTCCCCCCATTGCTCTCCCCACGACCCGCTACTCGTCGGCGTCCTCTTCGACAACAAACCCGGCAAACCCATGCTCGTCGCCGACAGCGGCGTCACCCGCGCCAGTTGCGGCATCTCCATCGTCCTCAACGACAAGCAACCCCGGAAAATCCACCTCTACCCCTTCTTCTGCAACCCCGAGAGAACGGAATTTTCGGAAAGCCAACATTTGGAAGTAACGACCGATTCGATGAGCCTGACGATTCGGTGATTTATGATTTATGATTTTAGATTTTAGATTAAACTCCTCCGTCAACTTTGCGTCCAAGTGAGCCCGGAAGCCGGTCTCGAACCAGCTCATGCTCGGCAATCAGGAAGCAAGCTTCCCTATTGCCCTCGCTTACTCGCCGGTTTCCTCTATAAACAGAGGAGGAGCTGGAATACAAACTAGAACGCAAGAAAAGTAACTTGCAACCTGCCGAAGGCAAATACAACTTGCAACCTGCAACTCGCCGAAGGCGAATAGAACCTGTCGCTTCGGGTTTATGAACTTTATAAACTTATTCCGGAATCTCGATCTTCTCTCCTAAATGGCGGGGTTGCTTGTTCGTGAAGAAATCGACATACACCTTTACCCGGGCAAACAATTCGCGTACTTGTGTCTTGAAACCTTCTTGGGTTCCGACATCTTCGGCATTGTACCCGATCGCTTCCATTTCATAATGATGAGCCAGAAATATAGCCCGTTCGTTATGAAATTGCTGGGAAATCACGGTGATACTATCCTGCCCGAATATCTCCTTGGAACGCACCACGGAATCGAGCGTACGCAGTCCCGCAAAATCCAACACGAGCACCTCTTTCGGAACACCTCTTCTCAACAGCGAATCTTTCATGGCTTGAGGTTCATTGTAGTTGTGCCGGCGGTTATCCCCACTGATCAGTATATATTTTACCTTTCCCGCGTTATATAACGCCACTGCCGCGTTGATGCGGTTGTCGAAATACGGGTTACTCCGCCCACCCTTTAACCGGGGGGAAGTCCCAAGCAATAATCCCACCTTGTTACAAGGGATTGATGCCGTGTCCGTGAATACCCGACCTTTGGCATAACACGTTATCCGGTAATTACAAAAGAGTATCCCCATACAACAAAGCGAAAGGGGCAAAACGATACCATACACGAAAACCCGTTTCACGATTTTTCTCCATTTCCGTGACCCCAATTTCCGCTTCACGCTTCCGTCCGAAACTGTTAAATCTTTTCTCCCCTTAGGTGTCATAATCTTAACTTCTCCTCTACAAAGATACGACTTTCCAACGAATTATGATGAATAACACATGAACCAATGTGTCACTTTCTCGCTATACGTTTTAGAAATCGGGATATCGGGTACTTTCTCGACGCCAAATTCCAGATAAATACCGTCTTTCTCCCTGCGAATCACTTTCACCTGCTCGAAATTGACCATGTAAGAACGATGGCAACGCAGGATATTCGTTCCCTCGAAGGTTTCTTCCATGGCTTTCAACGTGTTCCGTAGCATGAAACTCGTGACAACACCCTTGTTCAAATACCAGACACGCACGTAATTATCCGCAGACTCGATATACAATAAATTTCCGCGTTTCACGGACAAACGCAACTCTCCGTTCGCGTCAAGAAACGAGATCACCGCGGAAGTTCCTCCCATGTCGTTTTTATCATTCTCTATCATCCGCAACTTTTGTACCTTGTCCCGCCACGAGAAATAAAGCATCAACATGGCGTAAGGCAAAAGCAAAACAAGAAAAGTGTTCTCGGTCGATTCCGCGAATATTTCCATCACCTCGCGCTCCGGTCGCAGATACATGGAATAGGTAGTATAAAAAAGCGACATGAAAAAGACCTCGGCTGCAATCCAACCGGCATATTGCAGGTAATTGAGCGCGTGACGTTTCGTGTAATAATACATGATAAGACGACTCACCGCGACCACCAGTACCCCCGTGAGAATGACAAGACTGGAGAAAAGGAAAAACTTGAACTCCGACACGGGATACCACGTCAGGGAACTAAACGGCTTATAGAGATTGATAAAAATCAAGTCAAATACAGCCGTGAATAACACTAAACGTAGCAAGTTCGATTTCTCGTAATGAAACGTGGGTATTTTACGTGTCAACGCGTTCATCTCTCTCTTTTTTTGTAAATTTCAAACAAAGATACACTTTTCCCGTCATAAAATTTACCCCTCATACCTGAATTTTATCCCTGAATATCGTTTTTCGTCCCTTTCCCCCGGGGTACATACCTTTGATTTTGAAAACCCGGAATTGTGTCGTTTTTTTGCATTAAGCTATAAACACAACACCATGGAAATCATCACCAGAACCAAACAATTAAAAGCTATTTTCTCTTACGATAAAAAGGTAGAAATAGACGACAGACCGTTGGAAATACGCCCGTATCATTTCATCCAGAACACCGGGGTGAAGGAGATCGAGCAATTCCAGCAATTGATACCCCCCTGTGAATTTTGTCCCGTTCCGGACAATAACATCCAAGAGAATAAAAGTTTCTCGTACACTGTCTTCACCCCTCGCGGGACAAAGAAAATTGACAAAGCCATCCTGCTGCTACACGGGCTGAACGAACGGAACTGGGACAAGTACCTGACGTGGGCGGAATACCTTGCACTCGCCACGGGTAAAGCCGTCATTCTTTTCCCTATCGCTTTTCACATGAACCGCACGCCGGGCACATGGTATAACCCGCGGGCACTGATGTCGTGGGTAACACGACGGAAGCAAGAAGTGGAACATCTCGACAACTCTACGTTCGTGAACGTCGCGCTGAGTTACCGCCTGTCGGATGCCCCGCTCCGTTTCTTTATCTCGGGTAAGGAATCCATGTTCAACCTATGGCAATTGCTCACGGAGATCAAGACGGGACAGCACCCCCTGTTCAAGCGGGATACCCCGGTAAACATTTTTGCTTACTCGATCGGTGCTTTCCTCTCGCAAATACTGATGTTAGCCAATCCCGACCGACTGCTGGACGACTGCCGCCTGTTCCTGTTTTGCGGCGGTTCGATATTCAGCCGAATGGACGGAAGCGCACGGGATATCATGGATCGGGAAGCATACAGAAAGGTGAAAGATTATTTTATGAATGATTTTCTCGTACCGGGCGAAGCACACCGTATGTTACCCGTACTTTACGAGGAAGATTTCATGGAAAAAGCGTTCAAAGCCATGATTCGCCCCGAAATCATGCAGGATTACCGGGAATCATTCTTTGAACAGGCTCAAAACCGTATCCGGATTATCAGCCTCGCGAAAGATACTGTTATGCCTACGCGGGGTGTAGTGGAAGCCCTCGGTGCGAAAAACGCCGGAAAGATTCTAGAACAACTGGATTTCCCCTACGAGTACTCGCACCAGAACCCCTTCCCGACAAACACGGGAGCCACGCCGGAAATGTTGCACCAAGCCTTTGAAGGAGTTTTCAGTCGAGCGGCGAACTTCCTTTAACTCTCTTTCCCCGCTATCATATCCCGGATATTGTCGCGTTCACCGACAACCCACACGAGATCACCTTCCTTGAAGATCGTGTGACCGTTCGGGTTCATGATGGCATTATCGTCCCGTTCGACTCCCACGATCACGCAGTTGTAGCGATTGCCGACGTGTGATTCCGCCAGAGTCTGCTCAAGAAAAGGAAAATCGGGTTCCACGGTGAAGGATTGCAAGGTGACCTCTTCCTCGTGAATACCGTCACGGTTTTCCTCCTGCATTCGTTCCACCTCCGCGGAAAAACGTTGGATTTGCTCGTCGCTTCCCACGACAACGAGGCGATCTTGCGGGTAAACACGTTCCGTGTTATCGGGGATATTGATCTTGTGGTCGCCCCGAATAATTTCCACCACGCTGACACCGAAAGTCTTTCGGAAAGAGATTTCCCCGAGGGAAAGTCCGGCATAGGGGGAATTGGGCGACACGGTAATAGCAGTGAGGTGAATATCTTTGTCACTCAATTTCCGCTTGAAACTTGCACGTAGGGGATTACGACGGCGTGCCGCTTCCTCCCGCTGGTTCAGATTCAACAGAAAACGTTTCTCCAATCTGGCATACTGATTCAAGTCACGCCGAAAAACAAGGAATAACGCCAGTATCCCAAGGGCAATGATAATCACGATACCGTACTGGATATGGAAATACCTGATCAACACGAGTGACACGAAAAACGTCGCCACGAATACCCGGAAAAGCACCATCGACACCAGCCGTCCCCGGTTGTATTTACTATCATTCCAAAGACTCATGAATAATTCGCGCGAATTGTACTTGTTTGACACGAGCGCAATAAGAAACGGCGCCATCAGTACCAATGTCAACACGACGGTAACCACGTTGTCGAGCACGGGCGAGTCGGGGAATTGATCTGTCATCAACGGGTATATCCCGTGTGTAGAGAGCAAGAAGACAGCGGTCAGTAATATACTGAATATCGAGAGGCGCCCAAGAAAGCTTTTCAACAGTTTTTTCCAATCGCTCTCGTGATTGATTGTCTTCGCGCCGGAAGAATAGCGATCGAGGAAGTTGCAGGTACGATCGGGCAACACCCGGTACAACCAGTCAGCAAAAGGATCCGCGAGCCGGATAAAATAAGGCGTCGTGAAAGTCGTGATCACGGAAACGGCAACAATGATCGGGTAAACGTAATCATCGAGAACTTTCAGCGACACGCCCAACGAGGCGATGATAAAGGCAAATTCCCCGATCTGCGCAAGGCTGAACCCGGATTTAACGGAAGTCTTCAGCGTTTGTCCCGACAAGAGGACGCCGAACGTCGAGAAGCAAGCTTTACCGACAATGGTCACCAGCGTGATGATCGCTACCGGCCACGCGTATTCCACGAGTATCGCCGGATCGACCAACATTCCCACGGAAACGAAAAAGATAGCCCCGAACAAGTCTTTCACCGGTTTGATAATATGCTCGATACGCTCCGCCTCCACTGTTTCCGCCAGTATGGAACCCATGATAAAAGCCCCGAGAGCGGCAGAGAATCCCGTTTCCGTTGCCAGCACCACCATACCGAGGCACAGACCGAGAGCGACGACCAATAATGTCTCGTCGTTCATCAACTTCTTGACTTTTTTCAATATCAAAGGAATGATAAATATCCCGATCAGGAACCAGAGGACAAGGAAGAAGATTACTTTAAAGACGCTCATGATGAGTTCCTCTCCCGCAAATTGCTGGCTGACCGCCATGGTGGAAAGCAACACCATCATCAATATTGCCACCAGATCTTCGACGACGAGCGTCCCGAACACAATCCCCGTGAATCGCTGGCTACGTAAACCCAGATCGTCAAATGCCTTGATGATAATCGTCGTGGAAGACATTGATAACATCCCCCCGAGGAAAATGCTGTTCATCGTTGACCACCCCAGCATATAGCCCACGAGATATCCGATAATCAGCATCGTGACCACCTCCGTGATCGCCGTGATAAACGCTGTCGAACCCACGTTCACCAACTTCTTGAAACTAAACTCCAGTCCTAGCGCGAAAAGCAGGAATACTACCCCGATTTCCGCCCAGATATTAATATTCTCGATATCCCCCACCGTGGGAAAAACATGCACGTAAGGGCCCGCGAGAAGTCCCGCCACGATATACCCCAACACAAGGGGTTGTTTGAGCCATTTAAACAAAAGGGTAATAATCCCCGCCGATACAAGAATGAGCGCGAGGTCGGTTATCAAAGTCGGTAAATGAGACATTATTTACTATTTAATGGTTAAATTGATGAAGAATACAAATATATTCATAAAATTAATACGATGAAAGAGGAAAAGACGTTTCAAAATAATGGAGAATTGAAAATGAAGGTATTCGTTATTTTTTAATAAAACTGAAACTGTGTTGGAAAGTATATCGTATACTCCAATAGATATAAACTCAAAACACTCGGATATGGAAATCAAGCACAATGAACAGATGCATCTGTTCGAAATTCAAGATAACGGCAAAACGGCCGTTGTGGAATACAAACCCTTTGACGGGGGAATCAACATAGTACATACATTCGTCCCGAAGCCCTTGCAAAGCAAAGGTTACGGCTCGGCGCTGGTAAAGCAGGCGCTGGATTATGCCAGAGAAAAGAAGTTGAAAGTAATTATCACGTGTCCTTTCGCTCGCGCTTACGTGGCACGACACAAGGAATACGAGGATTTGCTCTAAAATTCGTCTGGTAACAATACTTATCCCGGCTTGGTTTCTATACAGGATCAAGGTGATTATCAATATACCAATTCGAAAATCAAGCTACCAAGTGACTGTTTCGCGGAAACGATTTTCTTAAAAAGATAGAAATTTTAAATCTATGCTTTGGAACATCGGTAAATTATAACAAACTTTGTGGTGAATTTAGAAGCGTGTAGTATGAATAGTTGTATTATCATTACAATATTAAGCGGCGTTATTTTATTACTCTTCTGCTTGTACATGAGAGCAAGGACGATGAGCAGTAAAAGAGGGCAAGAGATCGAGGCATCGGGAGCGTTATTTGATTTTATCCTGCAACATATTAAAGCGTATATCCTAGTTATCGACAAGGATTTTATCGTGGAGAAAACAAATTATTACACCGTGACTGATACACGGGACGATAACCGAAAAAAAAGAGTAGGTGAATTACTCCAGTGTGTCAACTCTTTCGAGAAAGGATGCGGGAACGGGGAACTTTGTCAGACCTGCCCCATCCGGCAAGCGATCACGGAAGCATTCCGCATGAGGAAGGACTTCTCGAATTTAGAAGCCGTTGTCAGCCTGCGCGTATCGGAGAAGAAGTCAATAAAGTGCAATGTCTCCGTGTCAGGATCGTACATGGATATGAACTGTCGCCCGGAAATGTTGATCACCATTCATGATATCACGGAACTGAAACAAGCCCAGATCAGATTGCAGGACGCACTGGACAAGACGGGACGTATAGAGAAATCGAAATTCTCGTTTCTGGAAAAACTGGGTAACGATATCAACGATCAGTTGAATTGTATATTGGGTTGGGCAAATCTGGTCAGCACCGACAAGACGCTGACCGAGAACCAGCGCAACGAGTACATGAATCTTATCTATGAACATTCCGACCAGTTGTCGCATATGGCAAACGACGTGTTGCGACTGGCAAGAATCGACGCACACAAGATAGAGCTTCAAATGACCACGTTCTGCCTGCACGAGTTTTGTCAAGATATTCTATTAATGCGCATGAACAACACGCACCCGAACGTGGAGTTATATTTGGAAGGCGACACCCCGGACCTGCTCGTCTACACTGACCAGCAGAAGTTGTACCAAGTGATCGTAAACCTTTTATCGAATGCCCAGAAGTTCACGAACAAGGGACACATCCGCCTGAGTTATTCCCTGAACAAGGAGCAAAACACGATCAACTTCGTGGTAGAGGATACCGGAAAAGGGATGCCCTCGAAGATTCATGCCAATCTTTTCGAGAGGTTCTACAAGGCGAACACCTTCACGGAAGGTACGGGACTTGGATTATCAATCTGCAAAGCATACATCGAGGCTATGGGCGGAACGATACAGTTCACCTCATCCGAGGGACGGGGAACACGTTTCCACTTTTCTATCAAACGGGACCCGATTCCCGCCGGAGATGCGGCTCTTGACTTGTGCAAGTAGTCCGTAAAGTCCGCAGGGCTCCATGGACTTTATGGACCTTACTCTGTAACTTTCTTCTTCCGGTTTCCGTTTATCACGGAAAATAGAAAAGAATGGAAACAACCGGTAAGCCCAAAGAGATCATAGGGCATCTTATGGTCTTGTCTACAATCATCATATACAGTTTCAACACGAACTTCATGAAGATCCTTATGCCCTCGTGGATAGGACCCCACGGGCTCGTGTTACTCCGCTGTACCATGATGGCCGCGGGATTCTGGCTGATCTCGTTGTTTCTTCCGACAAAAGGACAAGCGAAACCGACAAAAAAAGATATTCTAATGATGATGCTCGGGGGTGTACTCGGCATCGGTGGGAATTTATTACTTTATATCAACGGATTGAACATGACCGGTCCAGTGGATGCTTTCGTGATCCGTACCACCCAGCCGATCATCGTGATCGGTCTTGCCGTGCTTCTGTTACATGCCTCTTTTAACTGGTATAAGGCAATCGGTATCATACTCGGCCTTGCCGGGACGGTGTATGTATCCATAACTCCCCATGCCGGAGCAGTCAAGGATTCGGTCACGGGTGACGTTCTTATCTTCGTATCTTCCGTGTTTAACGCCTTGTACCTGATTTTAATAAAACCTTATACACAAAAGTTCAATTCCGTCATCGTTATGCGGTGGATGAGTCTGGCCGCCATGATTATCACGTTTCCGTTCGGTATTCATCAAGTCTTGAACGCACCGATATTCACGTCCGTCGCACCGACACACATCTGGTTGGAACTGGGATTCACGCTCGTGTTCTCCACGATGCTCGCTTACTTCCTGAGCCTGAAAGCCTTGGTGTACATTACCCCATTCGTGGAAAGCGCATATATATATTTACTCCCTATCACGGGGGCTATCGTTTCTATCGCTATCGGCTTACAGAAATTCTCTTGGCACGACCCGATCGCCCTCGTACTGATCGTCATTGGATTTATTCTTATTAACAAGAAAACGAAGAAGCAAGTAAAAGAGCTTAGAGTTCAAAGTTAAAACTCTAAATGTCACAATTTCTTCACCTTCTTTTCAAGTTCGCCCATTTTCTTGCGATGCGCCTCAAGCGCCTCGTGCATTTTCCGTCGGGAGTCAGCGTTAGTCACGATCTCCGGGTACTCTACCATCAAGGACACAAGATTAGTTAATGCCTTGGCTTCCTCCACACTCTTCACCAAGATATCCACGTACAATTTTCTTTTTTCCTCGTTCGGGAATATAGCCTTTGCTTCTTCTTCCAAACCTTCTCTGTCAATTTCCGGGATTTCCACTTCTTCCATGATTTCTTTTCTTTTTAAATTTCCACACCTTATCACAATCAAAGCATTTATTCACCGACTTGAATATCGGGAACAACGCCGACAACAAGAAGTATATCACAATCATGATCACGTCGGGAGATTTCTTTACACCAATATTAGAAGAGCCACAAAAGGGACAACACGTCCTATCCGTGGTTTTATCCGCTTCAACAATCCATACCTCATCTTCTTGCACCAAATCGACCGAAGTAATATATCCCCCCTCTTGCAACAACTTCACCCCTTCCGACAAATGTTCGTCCCGCACCCACAACTTCACACCACCAATTGCGTTAGAATAGAAATTATTTACTTGAGCTGTCAGCTCGTCCTGCAATAATGTATCTACTCCTGCCGACTCTAGGTATGCCTTTGCCATATAAGCATCTTGTGGATAAACGAAAGTCTTTATTATAGTCCAATTATTCATGATATCATGTATTTATCGCTGATTCGCGATATTATGATTGCAATTTATTATAATTTTAGGAGAATTCCAAACCTTTCACTAATTATCATCGTTCGTCTTTCACGCCACCTGCTGTATTTCTCTTACGATATAACTGAAAAGCATTAATACTATTTTGCCACAGAACATACGCCGCCGGACCTATGGAAGAGAGAGGCGACAAGTACACCTGTGCCATCCAGATAGCGAGAATCGTGTTTTTTTGCCCGAGTCCTTGTCCCCCCGCGATCGTTTCACCATATTTTTTCCCGATCCGGCGCCCGAGAGCGAATTGCGCGATGCAAAGCACCAGAGCAGCGATAGCCATCAGAATCTCCGCCCCGTAGTCCTTACTATCCTGCTGCATGATAAAAAACACCGTTCTCCCCGTCACGATCGTCAGACTCAAACTCCACAGGTAAAACGAAATACTCTGGCGGGCACGCAATATTTTGTGCACGGAAGGAACAAAATACTCCAACACCCAAGCCCCGGCAAGAGGTAAAAGCAACAAA
>OGKG01003218.1_pt1 | contig 15658 bp, 13 predicted proteins | sample 1572201 | NCBI WGS metagenome assembly OGKG01 (sample SAMEA2582146, study PRJEB24529) | metagenome | biome: Human gut stool | place: China | collected 2011 | reverse complement strand
ATTGAAAATTTGTGGCCACGGGACGGTTCTTGCCCTCTACCGCTGCGCTCAAAATGCTTCATCAGCAAATGTTTTCGAATTGTTAAGACGCAAAAAATAAGTAGCGGGGCTCTGCTCATATGATGGGGTCACCGTTCACACCGAACGCAGTTCCTGCCCCTGTTTTGCAGCGGCGTTGACGAAAAGTCGGTATCACGTCCGGTCGGCTCATGAAATTTTCAAGGTGCAATCTTCCCTGAAAAAGAAAAATACCGCCCACGCAGCGCAGCGATGATTTTGTCGGGTGAATCGGCGGCAAAATGAATCGGGTGTGTTGCGGGGCGGTAAATTCTTCGTGGATTTTTCCTCACTGAAGTGGTGGATCTCACGGTGATAACCAACCACTTTTGCAGAAGATTTGCAATCAATCTACAAGTTCAGTGGGATTTGTGATAGAGAATATCATGGTTCGTAGAGTACGTCAAGATGATTCCGAAGAAATTATTTATGAATGGAGACAATAGTAAGACTTCTATTATGAATATGATACACTTTACATCATGAAAGAATTTAAGCTGCACAAAGATGATTCAAGCTGATGTGCAATATGCACAATAAGTTTTCTACAGCAAAATACAGATGTGGTCATTTAGCTCTTTTACCAGACAACTTTTTTTGTAAAATAAAAAAATTTGTTGACTTGAAATTGCTTGAAATGTTATCTTGTTGGTAACAAAAGCACGGTGAAGTGCTTGCTACCACACGAAAAGGCAAAACAAAAAAGGAGAGTAAAATGATGAAAAAGCGTATTGCGGCGTTGGTCACCGCCGGTGTCCTTGCTTTGTCGATGCTTACCGGCTGCGGAAGCAAACAGGAGAGCTGGAAAGTTACCTGCCCGTGGGCACCGTCTGGTGTAGCAGCGATGGTCAGCCAAAAGGCTGCTGCCAAGTCCCCTGATTATTCTGATAATAAAATCACACTGGTGGCGGAGGCCGTCAAGGGCGATGCTGCTACTGTCAACACTTGGGTGTCCAGTACTAAGGCAAATGATAAGGAACTGGTCTTCGCCGGTGAGGGTCTGTTCGCCATTACCGAGACTCTGGATCCGGCCAAGCTGCAGTTCAGCTACGACGATTTCGAGTTCGTGGAGAACTTGTACTCCTCCGTCTTCGTCCTGTCCGCTGATTCTTCACTGAACCTCAAGAATCTGGACGATCTGGAGGCCTATGTCAAGGCAGGCAACCCCGTATCCGTGGCCGTTAACGGCGCTACCGGCTCCGAGGCTTTCCTGGCAGCGGCTCTGTTCGGCTCTATGGGTGCCGGCGACCAGCTGAAACTGACTCCGTACCAGTCCGCTGCGGAGGCTGCACAGGCTGTAGCTAAGGGTGAAACGAACTTCGCGGTCTCTCACCAGTCTCAGATTCTTGAGACCTACCAGCAGGGCGGCGTTGATGTGGTTTGCGCATTCGATGACAAGGCTATCGAAAACGGCCCCTTCGCAGGCGTTGAGGGCGTTGGCTCCAAGGGCTACCCCTACTTCCGCAACCGCTGCTTCGTCATGGCTCGCAAAGGTACTGACGCCGCAAAGGTTGCCGAGCTGAAAGAGCTGTATGATAAGATCCTCGCCGATGATGAGATGGTCGAGTGGCTGAATGACACCATGCTGCTGGAAGTCGATACCATGACCGAGGACGATGTGAAGGCTCACATTGAGAATGTCAAGAGCATCGTCGAGCAGTATAAGGACATCGTGGCGAGCTGATAAAAAGTCCTCATAGCGACAAAAAGCTGAAGCAGGGGAAGGGGATGACACCGTCCCCTGCTTTTATATTTAAAAAGGAGTGGAAACAGGTGAAAAATCTGATAGAACGCATCGAAGCAAGACTGGATGACTGGGGCGCGAAGCTCGAGAAGAAGAACATCGAGTACCCTGTTGATTTGATCTGCGGCATTCTGTTTCTGGTCATCGGCATTGTACTGCTGCTCATCATGCCCCGGCAGGTGCAGATTTCGGAAAAGGACGTTGTGAACGGCCGCGCCTTCCCGACGATGCTGATCTGGCTCATGCTGGCCATGAGTGCCCTTCTGGTGGGCCGCGAGGCATATAACATGGTAATGCACCGCCCGGCCAAGACTAAGACGCTCAACCTTCTGGTGGAGGTCAAGGCTCTGGTCATCGTCCTTATTCTGGTGGTCACTTACCTGCTGGCGGAGGTCACAGACCTGTTTGTGGTGGGTGCTGTATTCTGCGCGGTGGCATTCCTGCTGTTTTTCCGCTGCAAGAAGCCCCTCTACTACGCCATCACCGTCTCGATGGCGGTGCTGATCTGGGTCGTGTTCCACTTCGTGCTGAATGTTAGTTTCTGAGGAGGCAGAATATGGGTTTGTTTGATTTTATCGGCCCGGCCTCCGGGCTGCTTTTTACCCTTGAAAATATCATATGGATCAACCTCGGCGTCTTCATCGGCTGCGTATTTGCCGCCATTCCTGGCCTGAGTGTCATCCTCTGCATCATCCTGTTTCTGCCTGTTACCTACACCATGAAGGCCATTCCCGGCATGATGTTCCTTCTGGGTATCTACTGTGCGGGTGGATACGGCGGCTCGGTGTCGGCCATCCTTATCAACACCCCGGGCACGCCCCACGCGGCGGCTACTATGCTGGACGGTCATCCACTGTCCAAGATGGGCCGCACCAAGGCGGCTCTTAAAATCGCGCTGTATGCCTCCACCTTCGGGGGCATCTTCTCTGCACTGGTGCTGCTCTTCCTCGGCCCGCAGGTGGCCAAAATTTCGGCACAGCTGGGCACGGCGGAGTACTTCATGGTCTGCCTGTTCGGCATGACCATCATCGCAGGCGTTTCGGGCAAGAGCCTCGTCAAGGGCATCATCGCCGCTTGCCTCGGCCTGCTCATCTCCTGCGTGGGTGCAGACCCCATGACCAGCTATGACCGCTTTACCTTCGGCATCCATCGCCTGTATCTGGGCCTCGACCTTGCCGTTACCCTTATCGGCCTGTTTGCGCTAGTGGAAATCATCGGAAAGGCTGAGCTGAAGCATAGTGAACTGAACCTTCATGCCGGAAAAATTGGCAATGACGATGGAAAAATTACAAAAGACGAATATAAACGGATGCTCCGCCCTGTGCTGATTGGTTCAATCATTGGTTCCTGTGTCGGCATTGTGCCCGGTACGGGCGCTTCGGAAGCATCGTGGTTCTCCTACAACACGGCAAAGAACCTGTCCAAGCATCCGGAAGAGTTCGGCCACGGCTCTGTGGAAGGCGTGGCGGCTGCTGAATCTGCCAACAACGCCGTCTGCGGTGCAACACTGATTCCTCTGCTGACGCTGGGCATTCCCGGCGATGGCTGCGTGGCCATCATGCTGTCCGCTCTGATGATCAACGGCCTGAACCCCGGACTCTCGCTGTTCACCACCGATGGCCCTATCATGTACGCCATCATGCTGGGCCTCATCCTAGTGAACATCTTCATGTTCCTGCAGGGCAGATACCTGACCGGCCTGTTTGCAAAGGTCGTCTCCATCCCCCAGCAGATTCTGACCCCCATCATCGTTATCTTCTGCTTTGCAGGTGCTTACTCGGTGAACAACAGCTATTTTGATTTGAGCGTGGCACTGGTGTTTGGCGTAATGGCATGGTTCATGCGTAAGCTGGAACTGCCCGCTGTCCCTGTGCTGTTGGGTATGGTGCTGGGCAACATGACGGAAACCAACTTCCGCCGTGCTTTGCTCATCTCGGATGGAAGCCCCAGAATTTTCGTCAGTAGTGTGTACTGCTGGATCTTCATTGCGCTGATCGTGGTGGTCATTCTCGGCATTCTGCGCGGCAAGATGAAGGAAGCAAAGAACACCAAAGCAGAACAGTAAAGGAAGGTAAAACCATGGCATATAATATCATTTTCTATTTCAGTGACCAGCAGCGCTGGGACACCTGCGGCTGCTTCGGCCAGCCACTGAATATCACGCCTAATCTGGACAAGCTGGCGGCAGAGGGTGTGAAGTTTGACAATGCCTTTTCGCCTCAGCCGGTGTGCGGCCCCTGCCGTGCTCTGTTCCAGACCGGCAAATATCCCACCGAGACCGGTTGCTTCCGCAATAATCTGATGCTGCCCTCCAACATCAAGACGCTGGGCGAGTACATGGAAAAGGATGCCGGCTACGAGACGGCCTACATCGGCAAGTGGCATCTGGCTTCGGACGGTGAGCTGGAGAAAAAGCCCACCGTTGACCACACCATCACCGCTGTTCCGCTGGAGCTGCGCGGTGGCTATACCGGTTACTGGCGTGCTGCGGATGTGCTGGAGTTCACCTCCCACGGCTACGATGGCTATGTGTTTGATGAGAACAACAACCGCATCGATTTCAAGGGCTACCGTGCTGACTGCATTAACCAGTTTGCGCTGGACTATCTTGACCAGTATGCCGGCGAAAAGCCCTTCTTCATGACCGTGTCGCAGATCGAGCCGCACCATCAGAACGACCATAATCACTACGAAGGCCCCAACGGTTCCAAGCAGCGATTCGCAGATTTTGTTCTGCCGGAAGATCTGAAGGCTCTGGGTGGAAACGCAGCGGAAGAGTACCCAGATTATCTGGGCCAGTGTGCCAGCCTTGATGAAAACCTTGGTAAGCTGGTGTCAAAGCTGAAAGAAAAAGGCCTGTATGATAATACAGTTATCCTCTATGCTTCCGACCATGGCTCTCACTTCAAGACCCGCAACCGTGACGCGCACCTGAACGGCTATGATGATTACAAGCGCTCCTGCCATGACGGTTGCCTGCATGTGCCGCTGGTCATCTGTGGCGGCCCGTTCAAGGGTGGCAAGGAGATCACCGACCTGGTCAGCACCGAAAGCATTCCCAAAACTCTGCTGGCTCTGGCAGGCGTGGATGTCGGTGATAAGATGATCGGTGAAAATCTGCTTGACGTTGTGGAAAAGAAAAACCATAATAGAGTTAATGAGGTCTATGCACAGATTTCGGAAAGCCGTTGCGGACGCTGCATCCGTACTGCAGATTATATGTATTCTGTCTATGCACCCGGCGTCAACGGCGGCGAGGCTGCGGCATCCGATGTTTATGCAGACGACTTCCTTTACGATATGCAGAAAGACCCGTGGCAGCTGAACAATGTGGTCGCGGATCCTGCATATGCTGCGGTCAAGGCGGAACTTCGTGAACGTCTGCTGAACTGGATTCAGCACGCGGAAGGCAGCCGCCCCACTATCACCGACTGAAAAGGAGCGCTTGCCCATGCTCTCGGCTGTTGAGAAAAAATCCGATCAGGTTTATCGCTGGCTTCTGGCTTATATTGACGAAAACAAATTTTCCGGGAACCAGCGTTTGCCTTCGGAAAATGCGCTCTGCCGGAAGCTGGGTGTCAGCCGAGAAACGATACGAGTGGCCATCGACCAGTTGGTAGCAGAAGGACTCGTGTACAAGCTCAAGGGAAGTGGGACTTATTTCCACCGGGAAAAAGTAATGACGCGGGATTTGAACACAGATGATGCCCTTTATAAAATCGGCCTTGTCCTGCAGGGACAGGATACAAGTGCCAATTCGGGATTAATCGAAGGGGTTCGCAGTGTTCTGACGCAGGAGCAGGTGGACCTCCATGTATTTCTGACCGATAACAAATTCTGCAACGAACGCCGCTGTCTGGAGACTGTGGTACATCAGAATTTTCACGGTTTCATCGTGGATGGTGTCAAATCGAGCATCCTCAGCCCAAATCTTGACTGCTACAAGGAGCTTTACCGACGTAAGATCCCGGTGATATTCTACAACAACTTCTATCGGAACTTGCGCTGCCCCCGCGTAACGATCAATGACATCGAATGTGCCCATCAGCTGATAGGACGCCTGATGGATGCCGGACACAGCCACATTGCAGGCATCTTTGTGTACGACAACTACCAGAGCGTAGAAAAGTTTCAAGGCATGGCGGAAGCGATGCGAAATCGTGGTTTGGAACTGAACGATGATTACATCAAGTGGTGTATTTCGGACGAAGCCCACAACGAAAGCTATGTCCGTTCCATTGAAAGATTTCTGAAGAGCATCCCTAAATGCACCGCTATCGTCTGCTGCAACTACATCATCTATCGGCTGGTCATGAAAACCCTGCAGAAAATGGGGAAGACTGTACCCGAAGATTATTCGCTGGTCTGTTTTGATTATTCCGAAGAAACTTATCGGCAGGAGGATGTTACCTGCTCCGTGGAGCAAGGCTTCGAGATGGGACGTCAGCTTGCGCTGCGGCTTATGGAGATGATTTCCACCGGCGAATGTGATGACCGGAATTACACTTATGTCATGAAGCCCATCCTCTACGATGGCCATTCCATCCGGAAGATCAAAAAGGTAAAATAAAGATTCTCCCGGAGGCAGTACTGCTCTCCGGGAGAATCTCTTTATCGGTTTTGTTGTGCCAGAAAATGTGCAGCAGTATGCAGGCGCGGAAGCACATAGGCAAAGAACTGCTTATACGCTGCGCAAAAGCGGTTGCTTCCAGAGGCATCCCAATCTCGCTTGCATCCGCCCCGGCAGAGCAGCTGATAAGCACATGCTGCGCATTCCGCCGGGCGTTTGCGGCCCTGTGCCAGAAATGTCTGGCTTGTGGGAGAATCAAGCGCATCTTCAACGGTACAGTGGCTCAGATTTCCCAGCTTCCACTCATCCAGAACATAAAAGTCACAGGGATAAAGGCTTCCGTCACCTTCTACGGTAAGATAATGTCCACAGGAACCGGAGGAAGCGCAGGAGGTAGGCGGCATTCCCAGCAGGATACGCAGATAGTCCTCAAAATTGCGAACGCTGATATAATTGCCTCGTTGCAGCTGCTGATACCAAGTATCAAAGACGCCGCACAGAAAACGACCATAAAGTTCCGGCGTTAGAGAATATGCCTGCCCTCCAATCGTATCAAGTGGGTCAAGACATGGGATGAATTGCAGATTGTGCTGTCCCAACTCGCAGAGGCTTTTGAAGGCTCGCTGCGGCTTTCTGGCCAGCTGTCCGGTTACAACACAGAGCAGATTCGTTTCGACCCTGTAGGCATCCAGCAGCGCAAGCGCATGAGTTACTTTATCCCATGTGCCCTGCCCAGCTGCGTCCAGCCGATAGAGATCATGGTTCTCCTGTGTGCCGTCCAGAGAGAGGCCTACGAGGAAAGAGTTGGCTTTGAAAAAGGAAGCCCACTCTTCATCCAGACAAATGCCATTGGTCTGGATGCTGTGGAACACAGAGATATTGCGCTGCATGGAACGCTCCGTTTCCAGAAAGAACCGGAAGAAATCCAACCCGGCAAGAGTCGGTTCGCCGCCCTGAAACAGAAAATGGACGCTGCCGCCTTCCTCTGTGGCTGCAAAAGCCTTTTCAACCAGTTCTCCTGCCATTTCATGGGAAAGCAGTCCCATATTTTTGCAGGCTCGGCTGTTGGAAACATCGTCATAAAAGCAGTACCGGCAACGCAGATTGCACAGGCTGGACGCTGGCTTGACGAGAAATGTATTATGTTTCATAGAGATTCCCTCCGTGCTTCGCAGTTCTTAAAACAAGGATACCGGAAAATACGGGCTTTCGCAAGCAGTAACAGTTAAAAGCTGTTTGAAATAGTAAGAAAACAAATATAGTTGTCCGAAAATCAAAAAAGGAGAAGAAAACTTGTATGGATGAAAATAAAACATACGGTACACGGTTAGCACGGCTTTGGAAGCTGTTTTTGAGTACGCTGTACATTAGCAGCTTTACCTTCGGCGGCGGCTTTGTCATCGTGACCTTTATGAAGAAAAAATTTGTAGATGAGCTGCACTGGATCGATGAACAGGAAATGCTGGATATGACAGCGTTGGCGCAGTCCTCTCCGGGCGCAATCGCGGTCAATGCTGCAATTCTGGTAGGCTGGCAGGTAGAAGGCTTGATTGGAATGATCGTGGCAGTGTTGGGCACCATCATCCCACCTATGGTCATTCTTTCAGTCATTTCTGTGTTCTACAATGCTTTTGCCACCAATCGCTATATCGCGTTGTTACTCAAGGGCATGCAGGCTGGTGTGGCGGCGGTCATTCTGGATGTTGTATTCGACCTCGGCGGTAAGGTGCTGAAGACCCGCTCATGGGTGTATATTGCCCTGATGGTCGCAGCGTTTGTCGCAAATACGGTGTTTGATGTCAATGTGGTGGTGGTCATCCTTGCCGCCGCAGTATTCGGCGTGGTGCTGGCTCTGGTCCAGTGGAAAAAAGGTGGTGCAAAATGATCTACTTACAGCTTTTTCTCAGCTTTTTGCAGGTGGGTATGTTCAGCGTAGGCGGCGGCTATGCGGCCATGCCGCTGATCCAGAGCCAAGTGGTGGAACAACATGGCTGGCTGACGATGCAGGAGTTTACTGACCTCATCACGATTGCAGAAATGACCCCTGGTCCCATTGCGGTCAACTCGGCAACTTTTGTTGGTTTGCGTATCGCGCAGGTACCCGGAGCCATCATTGCAACACTAGGTTGCATTACACCGGCGCTGTTCTTTGTTTCACTTCTATCCTACATCTATCGTAAATACAAGGATATTTCTCTGCTGCAAAGTGTTCTGGCCTGCCTGCGTCCGGTCATTGTAGCGCTTATCTTTGGTGCAGGTCTTTCTATACTGTCTATGGTGGTGTTCGGAGAGAGTGCAAAGACGCTCGCCAACGTAGACTGGATCGGCATCGGCAGTTTTGCATCGGCATTTTTTGTGCTACGGAAGCTCAAGTGGAATCCCATCCTGACCATGTGCCTGTGCGGCGTGGCCGGGCTTGGACTTCACATTTTGCTCGGAATATAATCTTAAGACAATTTGTCTGTTGGAATCATGAAAATAAATCATTGGGCTTGCAATCAGGGCAAAACTGTGGTATATACATTATACGAAACATTGCTTTAATGAACGTATTACCGTTCAATGACGTATAAAATGGAGGTGCCCGCCATGACCGCCGTGATCTATGCTCGCTATTCCTCGGACAACCAGCGCGAAGAATCCATCGAAGGCCAGATCCGGGAATGCACGGCTTATGCCGAGAAAAACGGCATCACCATCGTCAAGCACTATATTGACCGTGCTATCTCCGCCAAGACGGACAACCGCCCGGAGTTCCAGCAGATGATTAAGGACAGCGATAAGAAGCTGTTTGACATCGTGCTGGTCTGGAAACTGGACCGCTTTGCCCGAAACCGCTACGACAGTGCCCGGTACAAGACCCAACTGAAGAAGAATGGTGTCAAGCTCATGTCTGCCACCGAGATCATCTCCGAGGGACCGGAAGGCATCATTCTGGAATCGGTGCTGGAAGGTTATGCCGAGTATTATTCCGCCGACCTTGCCGAGAAGGTCGTGCGTGGACAGACCGAGAACATCCTGAAAGGCCGCTGCAACGGTGGTCGTGGAACTTTTGGCTACACGCTGGATTCCGAGCGGAAGTTCCACATCGACCCTCTCACCTCGCCTTTTGTTCTGGAATCGTTCAAGAAGTACAATGAAGGCTCCACCATGAAGGAGATCCGTGATTGGCTGAACGAAAACGGCATCAAGAACCCGGTGGGCGGTGCGTTTACATATAACAGCGTTGAACATATGCTCAAAAACCGGCGGTACATCGGAGAACTGAAATTCCGGGATGTGGTCGTGCCGGATGCTATCCCGCCCATCATTCCGCTGGAACTGTTTGAGGATGTGCAGGAGAAGATCGCCAAAAACAAGAAAGCCCCTGCCCGGAGAAAGGCAGAGGACGACTACCTGCTCACCACCAAGCTGTTCTGCGGCTACTGTGGGGCGTTGATGTTTGGCGAAAGCGGCACGAGCCGGACGGGAGAAGTCCACCGCTACTATAAATGTGCTACCGCCAAAAAACACAGGGGCTGCAAGAAAAAGACTGTCCGTAAGCAGTGGCTGGAAGATTTGGTGGTCAACCAGACCATGCAGCTTGTGAAAGACGATGCCGCTATGGAATCCATCATCGCCAAGGTGATGGAACTGCAAAACAAGGAGAATACCAACATTCCCCTTTATGAAAAGCAGCTCCGGGATGCGGAATCGGGTATCCAGAATATGCTCAATGCGATTCAGGCCGGTATCCTGACCAGCTCCACCAAGGAGCGGCTGGAGCAGCTGGAAGAAACCAAGCGTGAACTTGAAGCCCGCATTGCGGAAGAAAAGCTGGCAAAGCCCAAGGTCACAGAGGAGTTCATCCGGTTCTGGCTGCTGCGGTTTCGCAAGCTGGACATGAGCCTGAAAGACCAGCGGCAGGCACTGGTGGATACCTTCATCAATGCGATTTACCTGTATGATGATAAGGTTTTGATAACCTTCAACTATAAAGAAGGAACACAGACCGTCACCTTTGGAGAAGCGACAGAAGTTGCATCCGAGGGAAATGGTTCGGATTTGGATTGCTTTCCTGCACCAAGAAAAACCAGTACACATTGTGTACTGGTTTTTCTTTTTGTCTACACGATGGAAGGGGCTCGAACAAGGCGGCGCATACAGGGTCCTGGGCTCATAGCTCCAGCCTTCGCCGGAAGTATAAACGGGCACGCCGGTTTCGTCCAGCACCAGTTTGCCGTCCGGAGAGGGTTTCGGGGCAGGAGCCACGACCTGACTCAGGATGATATCAGAAGTGCCGTCCGGGGTCAGGGCAAAGCCGTTGCTTGTGGCATGGAGCACGCTTGCGGGCGGGTCTTTTGTCTGAGCCGTTGTCACACCCGGGATATCGTCTGCGCCAATGGCCTTGCCGTTGACCGAAGCGAGGGTGCGGGAGCTGCCGTAGCTTGTTGTACCAGCTATATAAAGGGAGGGACTGCCCACAAAGCCGATGGTATCCAGACCGGAGACGCCGTAGCCGGAATTGCAATCGTACAGGATCGCGAACAGCTTCGTGTTGGTTTCGCCGTCTGCCATCTTGATGGTGTGCATCCCGTTAAAATTCTGCTGGTTGTTCAGGAAAGCGCTGTTGGTGATGGTGTTGTTGCCGGGGTAGTCGGTCCTGCTCTTGAAGACGCAGTGATCAATCTTGCCGCTGCCGATAGGGTAACCGTATTTGGTATTATCCCCATCGTGCCCGAGCGACATGACGTCGGACATTTCAATGGGAGTGCTGGAAGCATTATCTGCCGCAAACGCTCCGGTGGGGGGGTAAAATGCTCAGCATCATGCTGAAAGCCAGCACAAGACTGAGGGCGCGTGTTCTGAGACCCATAAGATACCTCCTAAAAAAGAAAGGATTCCTCCATGCAATAGCATGTTTTGTACAGATCCATAGTATCATGGTTGCAGTTTTGTTGTAATATGAAACTAAAAATCCGACGAAAGTTTGTGCAATCTGCAGACAAAAAATAGACCGGAATGCCTGTACGGCATTCCGGTCTGCGGATAAAATGCACTTTTACAGTTTCTGCTCTTCCAGCAGCTTCTGCACCTCATGCAGATCTTTGCATTCGGCGGTGTACAGGCGGCGCATCTCGTCGTTGGCGGGGGCGAGATCGGGCACCATCACGGTGACAAAGCCCCCGGCGGCACCAGCGCGCACCCCGTTGTAGCTGTCCTCCAGCACCAGCGTTTGGGCCGGGGCGGTGCCCAGCGCCTTGGCCGCAGCAAAAAAGATCTCCGGGTCCGGCTTGGAGGCGGTGAACTGCTCGCCGGAGATGATCGCCTTGAAGTGGCCGGTCATGTCCCAGCCGTTCAGGTGATGCAGGATGGACGCCATCCGGCTGGAAGAGGCCACTACCATGGGGATATGCCGTGCTTCCAGATAGGTGATCAGCTCGTCCAGCCCCGGCTTTTTGGGCGGCGGAGCCTGAAAGGCAAGCTCGGCCTGTGCGTGCAGGGCGTCGATGATGGCCTGCGTGTCGCACCCGTCACCGTAGAACCGGCGCAGCACCGCCCGCATGGAGTCGCCTGCCGTGCCCCGGGCGGCGGCGTCCAGCCCTTCCTTATAAGAAAGGCCCAGTGTGGCCAGTGCGGGCTTCCACAGGGTGGCCCAGACGCGCTCGGTGTCGAACATCAGGCCGTCCATATCAAAAATAACTGCTTTGATCATAACAGAATATTCCCCTCAGAGACAGAAAAAAGGTTCGGATATCGCTATTGTATCATATTTTGTGCAGTTTGCACAGCAAAAAGCAGGCAATTCCGCGCAACTTAACAGGGGGAAAGATGAAAGATTTTTCGTTTCCTTGTAAAACGATTTCATAATACTATAATAGAAAACAACATTCGGTGTTTGCGGGCGCATTTTCACTCGCTGCGCCCGAGATCAGGAAAGAGGGAAAATAAATCATGTTGGATATCAAGATCACCCGGACCACGCATCCGAAGCAGAAGCCCGATGAGAACAATCTGGGTTTTGGTAAGAAGTTCACCGACCATATGTTCGTGATGGACTACACCGAGGGCGAAGGCTGGCACGATGCCCGCATCGTCCCCTACGGCTCCTTTGAGCTGGACCCGGCTACCGTCGTGTTCCATTACGCTCAGGAGATCTTTGAGGGTATGAAGGCTTACCGCACGGCCGATGACACCGTCCAGCTGTTCCGCCCGGACTGCAACGCAAAGCGTTTTCAGGATTCTGCCGATCGTCTGTGCATCCCCAAGATCCCGGTGGAGGATTACATTCAGGCAGTTGAAACTCTGGTGGACGTGGACCGCGACTGGGTGCCCCACACCGATGGTGCTTCCCTGTACATCCGCCCCTTCATCTTTGCCAATGATGTAGGTCTGGGCGTGCACGCCTCCAAGCACTATATCTTCTGCATCATCTGCGCTCCGTCGGGCGCTTACTACGCCGAAGGCATCAACCCCGTGCGCATCTACGTTGAAGACGAGTATATCCGTGCCGCTCCCGGCCTGACCGGCTTCACCAAGTGCGGCGGCAACTACGCTGCTTCCATCAAGGCCGGCGAGCTGGCCGAGGAGCAGGGCTACGCACAGGTGCTGTGGCTGGACGGCGTGGAGAAGAAGTACGTCGAGGAAGTCGGCAGCATGAACATCATGTTCAAGATCGACGGCAAGGTCTACACCGCTGCAACCGTCGGCACCGTTCTGCCCGGCGTTACCCGCCGCAGCTGCATCGAGCTGCTGAAGGACTGGGGCTATGAGGTCGTCGAGGGCAAGATCGCCATTGCCGACATCATGGCTGCTGCCCGCGAAGGCAAGCTGGAAGAGGTGTTCGGCACCGGTACCGCCGCTGTCGTCTCCCCCGTCAAGGAGCTGGTCTGGAAGGGCGAGCACGCCTACATCGGCGACGGCAAGATCGGCCCTGTCACCCAGAAGCTGTACGACACCATGACCGGTATGCAGTGGGGCAAGATCCCCGATACCAAGGGCTGGATCGTGCCTGTTGAGAAAAAGAACTGATCCCGATTCTCCGGAGAGAACCTTTTTATTCAGAATAGCAGCAAACGCCGCCAGGCCTCCGCTCGGCGGCGTTTGCCGTATATCGGAAAACGCCTTCCGTCAAAACTCCAAAATTTCCCGGCGCAATTGCTTTCTGTGCCCTGCAGTGCTAAACTGAAAACAGAACAGCGGCCTGCATTGCGGCAGGCTGTGTGCAGGAAAGATTGAGAGGAATGGACCCATGGTCAAAAAATGGAGCGTGAGCTACCCTGCCGTCAACGGCACCGAGCAGCGCAGAGTATATGTTTATCTGCCCACGATGTATGAAGCTGACCCCGACCGCCGGTATCCGGTGCTGTATATGTTCGACGGCCAGAACGTCTTTTTTGACGAGGATGCCACCTTTGGCAAAAGCTGGGGCGTGGCCGATTATCTGGACTACACCGACACCCCGCTGATCGTGGCGGCGGTGGAGTGCAACGCCGGAGCCAACAACGAACGGCTGGTGGAGTATTCGCCCTACCGGTTCGACGACCCGCAGTTCGGCCACTTCGACGGCAAGGGTCAGGCCACCATGAGCTGGTACATCCACCGGTTCAAGCCCTTCATCGACCGCAACTTCCGCACCCTGCCCGACCGGGAGCACACCTTCATCGGCGGCAGCAGCATGGGCGGCCTGATGAGCCTGTACGCCCTTTTGCAGTACAACGACACTTTCAGCCGTGCGGCGGCGCTGTCGCCGTCCATCTGGGTGTCGCCGGAAAAGCTTTCCGGCCTTGTGGGCCGCGCAAAGCTGGAGCCGGGCACCGTGCTGTACATGGACTACGGCTCCCGCGAGATGGGCAACCACGACGGGATGCGCCGCGGCTTTGCAGAGATGTGCGCAAAGGTCATGACCCGGGGCATCCACCTTACCAGCCGCATCGTGCCCGGCGGCACCCACAGCGAAGCCAGTTGGGAAAAACAGCTGCCCTTTATGTTCCATACTCTGATGTATGAGGTGGAGGAGTAAACCCTAAAAGGAGGAAACACCATGGAAATGCAGTATTTTAAGGACTACAGCCCGGCGCTGGGCCGCGACATGGAGTGCAAAATTTACGGCCACGCAGGCCGCCCGATGCTGTACATCCCCTGTCAGGATGGCCACTTCTTCGATTTTGAGAACTTCCACATGAACGATACCCTTGCCCCATGGATCGATGCTGGTAAGATCATGGTGATCTCCATTGATACCATGGACAAGGAGACCTGGTCCGACACGCAGGGCGACCCCTATTGGCGCATCCGCCGCTATGAGCAGTGGCTGCGCTACATCGTGGAGGAGGCTGTACCCAAGATCCAGTATCTGGCCAAGGAGCACAACGGCTGGGACGACCTGCCCGGTGTCATTGCCTTTGGCTGCAGTCTGGGTGCCACCCATGCGGTCAACCTGTACCTGCGCCGCCCGGATGTGTTCTGCGGCTGTCTGGCCCTCAGCGGCATCTACACGGCCCACTATGGCTTCGGCAATTATATGGACGAGCTGGTGTACATGAACTCGCCCGTGGACTACATGAAGAACTTCCCGGAGGATCACCCCTACATGCAGCTGTTCCGCAGCCAGAAGGCGGTCATCTGCTGCGGTCAGGGCGACTGGGAGCAGCCGGATACCACATGGTTCCTCAAGCGCATCTTCGAGGCCAAGAACATCCCCATCTGGGTAGACCTGTGGGGCCACGATGTGAACCACGACTGGAACTGGTGGTATAAGCAGACTGCATATTACATGCCGTATATTCTGGGCGAGTAAAATGGCTCGCCCTCTCAGTCACCTTCGGTGACAGCTCCCCCAAAGGGGGAGCCTTTGGCAAAACCAAAAGGCATTGCCGTACTGCCAAGGCCTCTCCCTTTGACAGATTTCCCCCGGTTGGGGGAAGATGTCGCGCAAGCGACAGAAAGGGGAACGAGGTGGACGCGAGCTTTGCGAGCGGACGGAGAGGGCGAGGCCGCCTTGATAGAGGTTCATAGAGGAAAGAGGAATCATAAAACCATGCAGAATTTTATTTTTATTTCGCCCAACTTCCCCACCAATTACTGGCAGTTCTGCCGTGAGCTGAAAAACAACGGCATGAACGTGCTGGGCATCGGCGACCAGCCCTACGATGAGCTGAAGCCGGAGCTGAAGGACAGCCTGAACGAGTACTACAAGGTGGGCAGTCTGGAAAACTACGACGAGGTCTACCGCGCCGTGGCCTTCTTTGCATTCAAGTATGGCCGCATCGACTGGCTGGAGTCCAACAATGAATACTGGCTGGAGC
>OGKG01003199.1_pt1 | contig 15730 bp, 10 predicted proteins | sample 1572201 | NCBI WGS metagenome assembly OGKG01 (sample SAMEA2582146, study PRJEB24529) | metagenome | biome: Human gut stool | place: China | collected 2011 | reverse complement strand
CAATGGAAACTGCAGGAACTTTTTCTTAATCTTCGTCGTTAATATCTTTCTGTGAGACAGCAGCGGCTATAACTGATATGATAACTACAGCAGCAATAATAGCAACTGCAACACCTATAATTGGTCCGATGAATAACATAAAACTCATAATATTACACCTCTTCGAACATATTTATTATATCCATTATATATCGGAATTATAATATGTACAAGTAATTAAGCATCTTTTTTAGATTCTTTTTCTTCTTTAGCAAGGTTTTTGTTAGCAGTTGAAAGCATAAGCTTGATTCTGTTTAACTGGTTAACTTCGGAAGCACCAGGATCATAATCTACAGCAATTATGTTAGCTTCAGGATATGCTGCACGAAGCTCTTTGATAACTCCCTTTCCTACAATGTGGTTAGGCAGACATGCAAATGGCTGACAGCATACGATATTGCCTACACCATGATGGATAAGCTCAATCATTTCACCGGTAAGAAGCCAGCCTTCACCAGTCTGGTTGCCAAGTGATACGAAGTCTTTAGCGTAATTGGCTGTCTCACTAATCTTAGATGGAGCATCGAATCTCTTGCTTTCTGCAAGTGCCTTGGTTCCAGCCTTTCTGAAGGTTTCAAGTATTTTTATAAGTGTACTTGAAAGAATAGCCCCCTTCTTAGGTGTCTTTAATAATTCATGCTTATATGTTGAATTCTGCATACAGTAGAGAAGGAATCCCATAAGGTCAGGCATAACAGCCTCAGCACCTTCTGCCTCAAGTAATTCAATAATGTGGTTGTTAGCAGCAGGCATGAACTTAACAAGAATCTCTCCAACAACACCAACTCTAGGCTTCTTGATATCCTTAAGCGGGATATTATCAAAGTCCTTAACAATAGCACGGAGATTCTTATTGAATTCTTTCATATGAACCTTATTTTTAGTAAGCTGTTCAATGCAGACCTTCTTCCATTTTTCATGAAGTGCATTAACTGAACCAGGAACTGCCTCGTAAGGTCTTGTACGGTATACAACATTCATGAATATATCACCATATTCAACAGCCATCATAGCTTTCTTAAGCATTGGTATGTCATAGCTGAAGCCTGGATTAGATTCAAGTCCCTGTGCACTAAGTGAGATTACAGGAACATCTGGAATACCAGCCTTTATAAGTGCTCTTCTGATGAATCCGATATAGTTGGAAGCACGGCATCCACCACCTGTCTGTGACATAATAACAGCAGTTCTTGAAAGGTCGTATTTGCCTGAAAGAAGGGCGTTCATAATCTGTCCGACTACCATAAGTGAAGGGTAGCATGCGTCGTTATTAACATATTTAAGACCTACATCTACTGATGACTTGTTGTCGTTCTCAAGGACTTCAATATTGTAGCCACATGAATTAAGGGCAGGACCTAATATGTCAAAATGTATTGGTGACATCTGAGGGCAGAGAATTGTGTAATTCTTTCTCATATCTTCAGTAAACTGTACTCTGTGGTAGGCAGATGACTGAATCTTTCTCTGGTAATTCTTCTGTTCACGTACTCTTAAAGCAGCGATTAGTGAACGTACTCTGATTCTTGCAGCACCAAGGTTATTAACCTCATCAATCTTAAGTACTGTATATATCTTTCCAGACTTAGTAAGTATATCGTTGACAGCGTCAGTAGTAACGGCATCAAGACCGCATCCAAATGAGTTAAGCTGGATAAGGTCGAGATTATCTACAGTCTTTACATAGTTAGCAGCAGCGTAAAGTCTTGAATGGTACATCCACTGGTCAAGAATGATAAGAGGTCTTTCAACTGTTCCTAAATGTGCAACACTGTCTTCTGTAAGTACAGCAAGTCCGTATGAATTAATAAGTTCAGGAATACCGTGGTTTACTTCAGGGTCAACATGGTAAGGACGGCCGGCAAGTACAATACCGCGCTTTCCGGTTTCGTTAAGGTAAGCGATTACTTCTTCACCTTTATTTCTGACATCCTGTCTGCAAGCCATCATTTCATCCCATCCGGCTTTGACAGCAGACTTAATCTCTGCGGCAGGAATGTATGATGAGAATTCCTCAACAAGTCTTTTGGATATCTTCTCCTCACTTTCAAATGACATGAAAGGATTTCTGAAATCTATATTCTCTGTTTTAAGTTCTTCTACATTATTCTTAATGTTCTCGGCATAAGAAGTAACGATAGGGCAGTTGTAGTGGTTGTTAGTGCCTTTATATTCGTTATGTTCATAAGGTACACAAGGATAGAAGATGAATTTAACACCCTGCTTAATAAGCCACATGATATGTCCATGTGCAAGCTTGGCAGGATAACACTCTGACTCTGATGGAATTGACTCAATACCTAATTCGTAAAGCTTGTGGCTTGACTGAGGTGAGAGTACAACCCTGTATCCGAGTTTTGTGAAAAATGTATACCAGAACGGATAGTTCTCATACATGTTAAGAACTCTTGGAATACCTACAGTACCTCTTACAGCCTTTTCTTCAGAGAGAGGCTCATAGTCAAAGAGTCTGTGGAACTTATAATCGAAAAGGTTAGGAAGCTTTTCTTTGTTCTTCTCTTTACCAAGTCCACGTTCACATCTGTTACCTGTGATAAACTGTCTGCCGCCAGAGAATTTATTGATTGTAAGGTGACAACTGTTAGTACATCCCTTACATCTTGTAAGCTTTGTTTCATATGTAAGAGAGTTAATCTTATCTATAGAAAGCATAGATGACTCTGATATACCGTCATATCTTTCTCTTGCAATAAGGGCAGCACCAAAAGCTCCCATTATACCGGCGATATCAGGTCTGATTGCCTGAACACCTGTAATCTTCTCAAAACTTCTAAGAACTGCGTCATTGTAGAATGTACCACCCTGAACAACGATATGCTTACCTAAATCATCAGGGTCAGAAATCTTGATAACCTTGTATAAAGCATTTTTAATAACAGAATAAGCAAGTCCGGCAGAGATATCTGCAACTTCAGCGCCTTCCTTCTGAGCCTGCTTAACCTTGGAATTCATGAATACTGTACAACGTGTTCCCAAATCAATAGGGTGGTTAGCAAATAAAGCAGCCTTGGCAAAGTCCTGAACTGTGAAGTTGAGGGATTTTGCAAATGTTTCTATGAATGAACCACATCCTGATGAACATGCTTCGTTAAGCTGTACTGAATCTACAGTCTGGTTCTTAATCTTGATACATTTCATATCCTGTCCACCGATATCGATGATACAGTCTACATCCGGGTCAAAGAAGGCAGCAGCGTAGAAATGTGACACTGTCTCAACTTCACCCTCATCTAACATAAGAGCCGACTTGATAAGTGCTTCACCGTAACCTGTTGAACATGACTGTACAATCTTGGCTTCTGGTGGAAGCAGTGTATATATCTCTTTAATAGCTTTAATTGTTGTAGCAAGTGGTGAACCGTTATTGCTTGAGTAGAATGAGTAAAGAAGATTACCGTCTTCATCAACTAAAGCAACCTTGGTTGTTGTTGAACCCGCATCGATTCCGAGATAGCAGTTGCCCTTGTAAGATGCGATATCAGCAGTCTTAACATGATGAGAGCTGTGACGCTTTGTGAATTCATCATATGCAAACTGGTTCTCAAAAAGAGGTTCCATACGCTCAACCTCGAACTCAAGCTTAATCTTTCCTTTGAGTCTTGCGATAATGTCTTCTACAGGAACACATACATTTTCACTGTAATTCATTGCTGAACCAACAGCAGCAAATAAGTGTGAATGGTCAGGAGCAATGATTTCATCCGGACCTAAGCTTAATGTACGGATAAATGCCTGTCTTAACTCTGATAAGAAATGAAGTGGTCCGCCTAAGAATGCAACATTACCACGGATTGGTTTACCACATGCAAGACCACTGATTGTCTGGTTTACAACAGCCTGGAATATAGATGCAGAAAGGTCTTCCTTAGTTGCACCTTCATTGATAAGAGGCTGGATATCAGTCTTGGCAAATACACCACATCTTGCGGCAATAGGGTATATTGACTTATAGTTCTTGGCATATTCATTAAGTCCCATTGCGTCTGTCTGTAACAGAGTTGCCATCTGGTCAATGAAAGAACCTGTACCGCCGGCACATATTCCGTTCATTCTCTGGTCAATACCGTTAGTAAAGTAGATAATCTTAGCATCCTCACCACCAAGCTCGATTGCAACATCACACTGTGGAGCATAATCCTGAAGGGCAGTAGACACGGCTACTACCTCCTGTGTGAATGGTACTTCTAAATGCTTGGCAAGAGTAAGTCCGCCTGAACCTGTGATAACAGGATATACTTCAAACTCGCCAAGCTCAGCCACTGCCTTTTCAAGAAGTGACTGGAGTGTTTCCTGGATATTCGCAAAATGCCTTTCATAATCAGAAAATAAAATATTATTATTATCATCTAAAACAGCGATTTTTACAGTTGTTGATCCAATATCAATACCTAATTTGAATTTGTTCATAACCTAATACAGCTGCAGCTGTCCTCCTTAAAATAAATATACAAAAGTTACCCATTGCATAGTGACTTTGGCGAAAAAACGCAGAATATGTCATTTTCTATGCAACTCATGCATTATAGAGTAAAATGGAATAAATTTCAATATTAATAGGAAATAATAAAATAGCTTTAATTATTTATGGTGGATATTTTTATTAAAATTTAAGAACTTAAGAGTAAGTTTAATTGACATCATATTGTTTTGTTTATTATAATTTCTTGTATATGATTATGAATTATTAGTCTGTAACATGTGTAAGACTGAAAGGAACATTTTATGAACTGGTTTGCTAAATTTGAGAAAAAATTCTCTAAGTATGCGATTAAGAATCTTATGTTTTATATCATTGTCCTTTATGCAATAGGATTTGTGATGAATACATTTTTTAATGGATTATATGACGCATATTTTTCACTTGATTTTGCTATGATTTTCAAAGGACAGATATGGAGACTCTTTACATTTATATTACAACCTCCTTCTAACAGCATAATATTTGTGGTATTTGTGCTGTATTTCTACTATCTGATTGGTTCGGTACTTGAAAGAATATGGGGCTCGTTCAGATTTAATGTATACTTCTTTACAGGAGTTATCCTTAATATACTTGCATCACTTATTATCTATCTTATATGGGGATTAAGCTTTAAGTTAAGTACGAATTATATAAACCTTGCGTTGTTCATGGCATTCGCTATGGAGCAGCCGGATATGGAGGTTTTATTATTCTTCATTATCCCAATCAAGATTAAATGGATGGCAATACTTGATGCTGTAATATTCGGAATTACTATAGTATTCGGATATCTTGTGCCTTTTCTTCCAAGAAATGTATGGTACAGCCTGTATGCAGCAGGTTTCCTTGCACCATCAGCAATTATGTGTTATGCCAACGCAACGGCGGCACTTGTGTCAATGCTGAATTTCATAATATTCTTCTTCCTGTACAAGAAAGGCCCTGCAAAGAGCAGTACACAGAGAAATTTCGACAAGGCAATGAGAACAGCAAAGAAAGCACAGCAGAATGCCAGAAAAGAGTACTGGCAGCAGAATAGTGGCAGCACTCAGGGCAATGGTGGCACACAATATGGCACATATGGTTCTGCGTCATCAGATAACAGAACACAGCAAAGTCAGGCACAACATGCAAAGCGCGGCGTGCCGAAGCACAGATGTGCAGTATGCGGAAGGACGGAACTTGACGATGAAAATCTCACATTCAGATTCTGTTCAAAATGCGCCGGCAACTACGAATACTGTTCCGACCACTTATATACCCACATCCATGTAACTGGTAATAAACAGTAACCAGCCGGGGTAGAAGTGTAAGCAAAGAGAAACAGGGATGGTGTCAGAATTGAATTTTCTGAGTTGTGTGGGAGCAAAAACTGGCTTTTACTGCCACTAAACGAAGAAATCTGAAATACTGACACCATCCCTGTTTCTCTTTGCGTATCCTTCTACCCCTAAAAAGCTTGTTAAATAAAAAACTTAGTTGATTTGACACGCAAATATGTTATTATATTGTAGGTATGTGTTTGAAAAGATTTTAATTATTTTGGAGGAAACAATGAAAAAGACTAAGATTATTTGCACAATGGGTCCTAATACTAACGACAGAAACCTTATTAAGGATCTTGCGTTAGCAGGAATGGATATTGCAAGATTTAATTTTTCTCATGGTGATCATGAGGAGCAGGCAGGAAGATTTGCCTTAATTAAGAGTGTAAGAGAAGAACTTAATATCCCTATTGCAACTCTTCTTGATACTAAGGGACCTGAGATCAGAACAGGTGCTGTTAAGGATGACAAGAAGGTTACACTTGTTGAGGGACAGAAATATACATTAACAACAAGACAGGTGCCAGCAGATGATAAGATTAATATGGTAACTTATGCAGGTCTTCCAGAAGATGTTACTACAGGTAATATTATTCTTATCGATGATGGTCTTATTGAGCTTAAGGTTGATAAGGTTGAAGGTACAGAGATTGAATGTACAGTAATTAATGGTGGTGAGCTTGGTTCTAAGAAGGGTGTTAATGTTCCTAATGTAAGCATCAGACTTCCAGGCATCACAGAGAAAGATAAGGAAGATATCATCTTTGGTGTTGAGCAGGGATTTGATTTTATCGCAGCTTCATTTGTAAGAAATGCAGCATGTATCGAGGAAATTAAGCACCTTCTCTGGGAGCATGGTTCAGATATCCCAGTTATTGCTAAGATTGAGAATGCCGAAGGTATTGCTAATATAGATGATATCATCAGAGTTGCTGATGGTATCATGGTAGCCCGTGGAGATATGGGTGTTGAGATTCCTGCTGAGGAAGTTCCACACGTTCAGAAGGAAATCATCAAGAAGTGTAATGCTAAGTATAAGCCAGTTATCACAGCTACACAGATGCTTGATTCTATGATCAGAAATCCAAGACCTACAAGAGCTGAGGTTACTGATGTTGCTAACGCTATCTACGACGGAACAGATGTTGTTATGCTTAGTGGTGAGACTGCTAATGGAAAGTACCCATTAGAGGCTGTTAAGATGATGGTTAAGGTTGCAGAAAGAACAGAGCAGGAGATTAAGGGTCATTCAGTAGAATATTCTAATCTTCACAGTAAGAGAAGCATTTCAAGCGCTGTATGTAATGCTGCAGTTCAGACAGCAGATAACCTTGGAGCTAAGGCTATTATCTGTCCTACAATTTCAGGATTTACAGCAAGACTTACATCTAAGTTAAAGCCAGAAGCTGAGATTATCGGATGCTCTCCATACGATAATGTTCTTAGAAAGATGCAGATATACTGGGGCGTTAGACCTCTTAAGACAGCAACAGAATCTTCTACAGATAAGATTATTGAGCATGCATTAGTAGTTTCTGAACATGCTGGTTTCGTAGAAGAAGGAGATACAGTAATTGTTTCTGCTGGTATCGCTACATCTTCTGATCCTTCATCTAAGAGAGGACTTACTAACACAATGAGAGTAGTTACAATCTAGTACATTTGATACATTTGTTTCGGAATGAGGCTTGATTTTAATATTCTATTATGTTATAAGTAATACACAATTAATATTACAAAGCGTTGATGGAAACAAGTAGGTTATTACTGAACTTACAGAAAGCAGCCGGTTGATGAGAGGCGCAAGGGTAAGGATAACTGAATACATTCCGGAGCGGCGAACTGAAAGCATATGCAAGTAGGGGCAGCCGGAGTAGCACACGTTATAGTGCATAAGTCCATGCTGGTGGACTTAATGAGGTGGCAGATGCGAGTCTGTCATGAATAAAGGTGGTAACACGTAAGTTCAGGCTTTCGTCCTTTTAAAGAAGGGCGGAAGCCTTTTTTGTAAGCAATGAGCCATGCAAGCCAGAATGTGCTTGCACAGATTCAGGCTTATATGGCGAATGCCCATAATGAACAACGGAGGTCGCAGACCGGGAGTTGTGAATTATCAAGGCTCGGGAGCAGCAAAGCTGCGAGCGCAAGCAGTAATGAGAAAAATGAAAAGAGAGGAAACAAAAATGACACTTTATGACGAATTAGTTGCAAGAGGTCTTATTGCACAGGTAACAGATGAAGCACTTATCAAAGACCTTATTAACAATGGAAAGGCTACATTTTACATTGGATTTGATCCAACAGCAGACAGCCTTCATGTAGGACACTTTATGGCACTCTGCCTTATGAAGAGACTCCAGATGGCAGGGAATAAGCCAATCGCACTTATTGGTGGTGGAACAGCTATGATTGGTGATCCATCAGGACGTACAGATATGAGAAAAATGCTTACACCAGAGCAGATTCAGCACAATGTTGACTGCTTCAAGAAGCAGATGGCAAGATTCATTGATTTCTCAGATGACAAGGCATTACTTGTTAATAATGCTGACTGGCTTCTTAATCTTAACTATGTAGAACTTTTAAGAGAGGTTGGAGCATGCTTCTCAGTTAATAACATGTTAAGAGCTGAATGCTACAAGCAGAGAATGGAAAAGGGATTAAGCTTCCTTGAGTTTAACTACATGATTATGCAGTCATACGATTTCTATATGTTATACCAGAAATACGGCTGTAATTTACAGTTTGGTGGTAATGACCAGTGGAGCAACATGTTAGGTGGAACAGAGCTTATCAGAAGAAAGCTTGATAAGGATGCTTCAGCTATGACAATCACACTTCTTCTTAACTCAGAGGGTAAGAAGATGGGTAAGACAGCTTCAGGTGCTGTATGGCTTGATCCGGATAAGACAAGTCCTTACGATTTCTACCAGTACTGGAGAAATGTTGATGATGCAGATGTTCTTAAATGCATCCGTATGCTCACATTCCTTCCACTTGAAGAGATTGACAAGATGGATAGCTGGGAAGGTGCTCAGCTTAACAAGGCTAAGGAGATTCTTGCTTATGAGCTTACAAAGCTTGTTCATGGTGAGGAAGAAGCTAAGAAAGCAGAAGCTACAGCAAAGGCAATCTTTACTGGTGGGGATGCAGCTAACATGCCTACAGCAAAGCTTGAAGCAGAAAGCTTTACAGATGATGAAATTGATGCAATTAATCTTGTGTTTGGAGCAGGACTTGCAACAACTAAGTCAGAGGCCAGAAGAACTATCCAGCAGGGTGGTGTTTCTGTAGATGGAGAGAAGGTAGCAGATATAGCAGCTAAGTTCCCTAAGAGTATGTTCGAAGGAGACGGAGTAGTTGTTAAGAAGGGTAAGAAATCTTTCGTTAAAGTATCTGTTAATTAATTGTTTCCCTGAAAAGGAAGGATTATGAAAAAAGATGAGATTACAAGGGTGAGGCTTTTAAGCCTCGCCGTTCTTATGGCTCTGAGTCTGTTTATTTTACTTGTTCTTGTAGGAAATAATGAATTTGGACATATTATTAGTAAAATGAATAATAATTCACTTAATATTTCTGAAAATCAGAATTCAGTATACAATCTGTATTACTATACGGGATTTAATGTTGTATATCAGTTATTTTTCTCACTGACGGTATTATTTACGGCAGTATCACTTACAGGAATTCTTTTAAGAATAGGCAACACGGGTATAATTGCTTCTGTTGCTGCTATATTTAATATGATGACTGGAATATTGCTTTTAATGGCAAGAATATTGGAATCGTCATCATCAATGCACGCATGGATAGATTCTTTCTATATTGATGGTGTGGTAAAAGGACAGATTGAGACAGCACAACTGATGGATAAAATACCTGCGTTGTATATATTGTTGGTGATTTTGGGAATACTTGAGCTGATGATGGTGAAAAGCTCCGGTATCAGACACATAAAAATGTTTTCTAAAAATAAACAGACTAACGCAGTGGTTTTTCTTATGCCTGCTCTTGTTATATATGTGTGGGAAGGCTTTATAAGAAGGAATATATTGTCAGAAATTATAAAAAATGGTGATTCCCAAAGAATGACAGTTAATGAATATCTTACCGGATATTATATTGGTAATAAAATATTCTTTAACTGGTCATGGATGATAATGCTTTTAATAGCAACCATTCTTTGTATAATTATACAATCAGGTATTATCAAGGGATTAAGCGGCAGGGCAGGAATGTTGGCAGGTATCGGTATTCCGGCACTTGTAACGATAATGCCATCTGTAATATATGCATTTAACCCGCCTGCACTGTTTGGATATATTACGCTGGATATATCGTTATGTGATATGACTGATAACGCATTTTACATGTATCTTGTAACTTTCTGCGTGTGCATGACGGCTGCATACATACTGATATATCTTGTGATAAGCGGGCTTCTGGATATGAGAAAGCTGGCAGGTATATTTGTTATAAATGTTGTTATAAGTGTAATTCTTATGATTATTGTTTCGGGCAAATCTTCACTTGCAATCCAGTATATGCCGTGGATAGTGGCAGACTGCGCATCAGTTATATTGGCGTTTATATGTGTGGCTGTTAAGCCTGTTAATAAGAAAATGGCTGAGTTATGCGGTGCCCCCAAAAAGTCTGACTTTTTTGGGCACCGCATGATTAAATTCTGATTCAGCCATTATTTTATAACTGTTTAATATCTTTAATGTCGGTGTCTGCAACCATTGAGTAGTTGGTGTAATACACAACGAATCCCGGTTTGGCACCGGCAGGCTTTTTAACTTCTTTCTTTAATACATAATCGACTTCAACTTTTTCCTGCTCACGGCCTTTAGAGTAATAGGCGGCAAGGCTTGCTGCTTCTTCAAATGTCCTGTCAGGAACTTCCTTTCCATCTGTTTTGAGAAGTACATGAGAACCTGGCATCTGCTTGGCATGAAACCACCAGTCATTACCATTGCCTGTCTTGAATGTAAGTTCGTCATTCTGCATGTTATTCTTTCCAACATATATGTCAAATCCATCACTTGATACAAAATGCATCGGCTTGTTGGCTGTGATTTTGTGCTTTCCTTTAACAGTTCTTTTAATATATCCAGTTTCAATAAGCTCTTCCTTAATATTAGCAAGATCAGCTTCTGTTACTGAAATCTCAATTGCATTGATAATAGATTCAAGGTAACTTATTTCTTCAGTAATCTCCTGAATAAGACGGATTCCGGCTTCATAGGTTCTTTTAAGCTTGTTATATCTTGCAAAATATTTGTTGGCATTCTCAATTGGTGTGAGAGTGTTATCAAGCGGAATCTTAATTGTAGTATTATCGTAGTAATTAAGTGCTTCATATTCCTTAGAACCTGCAGGAATACTGTAAGCGTAGGTTGTAAGAAGTTCGCCGTAGATACGGTATTTGTCTTTTTTCTCAGTGTCCTTTATCTGCTTTTCCTGAATGTCAAGCTTCTTGTATGCTCTTTCAAGATGTGTTGTTACAATTCTTCTTATATCAACAGACTTCTGGTGGATTCGTGTTGCAATCTCTTTCTGTCTGTAATAATCGATAATCAGTCTGCTTATCGAATCATATTCTGTGTGGTTGTCATACATAGAAAGTTTCACAGCGGCAAATTCTGCAGGCACACCGTTGTCAGTTACCATATCGTGGTAGTAGATACCATTTCTTACATCAGACATAAGTGCGTCAAATGCGTTGTATAAAGCATCTTTCATAGGTCCATCAAGGCAGTTGGCAGGGTGTCCGCCATCAACTCCGGCACGGTATGCAAGCTCTTCAGCTATGCATGTGCTTATTCCCGTATAGCTTGAAAGCAGCGCCTTGACAACAGGTACAGGCTTTGTAAATACTGTTTCGTCAAAATGCTTTCTGTCAGCTTCAAGCGGATTAATCTTGTCCGAAGTATTAGGAATGAAATAAGGTCTTCCAGGTAAAACTTCCCTGACTGAGCTTGTCTGTGCTGATATATGCTTGATACTGTCTAATATAGTATTATTGTCGTCACATAATATTATATTGCTGTGCTTACCCATGAATTCTGCGATTATGTGCTTTCTGCACAGGTCACCGAGTTCGTTTAAATGTTCTGCCTCAATATCAATTACACGCTCAAATTTTGGCTGTGTTATAGATATTATTCTTCCGTTGTTCAAATGTTTTCTAAGAAGCATGCAGAAATTCGGTGCAGTAGCAGGGGATGGCTTGTTATCGTCTGTAAGATATGCAAGAGGAAGCGATGCATTTGCAGATAAAACAAGTCTGTACTGACCAGATTGTGTCTTTATTGTAAGCATTATTTCATCGGCTTCAGGCTGTGATATCTTGTAAAGTCTTCCACCGTTAATTGTGTCGTTTAATTCATTAACAATACTGGATATTGTAATACCATCGAATGCCATAATGTCTCCTTTAATTAGTAATATTCATTAATCTTATTGCATTATATTAACATACTTATTGCTGTAAGTCTTGTTATCTTTCACAAAAATTGGTATACTTTCCTAAGCATTATATGCGAATGGAAGGATAGAAACAATGATTAAAAGTATGACAGGCTTTGGCCGGAGTGAAATTGTTAAAGGTAACAGAAAGATTTCAGTTGAGATTAAGTCAGTTAATCACAGATATCTTGAAGCAGGTATCAAGATGCCTAAGAAGCTTAATGTATTCGAGAGCAGAATGAGAGACTTACTTAAGAAGTATGCAACAAGAGGCAAGATTGATATATTTATTAATTATGAGGATGATTCAGAAAGTCAGGTTAATCTTAAGTTCAACCAGAATATAGCTGATGAATATATGGCTATATTTAATAATATGTCCGAAAAATACAATCTTAAAAATGATATGACTGTTGGAGGTCTTGCCAGATTTCCAGAGGTTATCACAATGGATGAAGTGCAGGAAGACGAAGAGGAGTTGTGGCATTTTATAGAGGAAGCTATGAAGGCAGCCCTGGAGCAGTTCGTTAATACAAGAATCCTTGAAGGTGAGAATCTTAAGAAAGATCTTTTAGGAAAGTTAGACCACATGGAGGAACTTGTTGCATTTGTTGAAAAGAGAAGTCCTGAGATTATGAAGGAATACCGCAGCAAGTTAGAGAGTAAGGTTAAAGAACTTCTTGGCGATACAACTATTGATGAGAGCAGAATCGCAACAGAGGTTATTATATACGCAGACAAGATATGTGTTGACGAAGAAACTGTAAGATTAAGAAGCCATATCGAGCATGCAAGAAAATGTCTTAACGAGGAAGGCGGCATTGGAAGAAAGATGGATTTCATTGCACAGGAGATGAACAGAGAGGCTAACACAACTCTTTCTAAGGCTAATGACATTGAGATATCTAATGCAGCTATTGACTTAAAGACTGAGATTGAGAAGGTAAGAGAGCAGATTCAGAACATTGAGTAGGCTTTCAATATATTTTTAATGGGTTTTGATTAAATTTACTTGATTGTTTCGGGCTTGTTAGGTATAATAGCTTGTGCACTTTATGTGCAGAATGAGGTAATTATATGAGCAAAGGACTATTATTAGTTATTTCAGGATTTTCTGGTGCAGGAAAAGGAACTGTTATGAAGCGACTTTTAGAGCTTCATGACGAGTATTCACTTTCTATATCCGCTACAACAAGAAAGCCAAGAGAAGGCGAAGCTGATGGAAGAGAATATTTCTTTAAGACTGTAGAAGAATTCGAGAAGATGATTGCTGAAGATGCTTTAATAGAGCATGCACAGTATGTTGGCAATTATTACGGAACACCTAAGGCATATGTTGAAGAACAGCTTGATAAGGGCAACAATGTTATTCTTGAGATTGAGATACAGGGTGCCATGAATATCAAGAGAATGTTCCCGGATGCAGTGCTTATGTTTATAACACCACCGTCAGCGGCAGAACTTGAAAAGAGACTCCGTGGCAGAGGAACAGAAGATGAGGCGACAATTAAAGCCCGTCTTTCAAGAGCAACAGAGGAAGCAGAAGGTGTTGAGGATTATGATTACATAGTTATCAATGATGAAGTCGATTTATGTGTCGGCCGTATTCATGATATTGTGTTATCTGAGAAGATGAAAGCTAAGTATAATCTTGGACTGATTAATAATATTAAAGAAGAATTAAAGGTTTATTCGAAAGGAGAATAATATAATGATACATCCATCGTATACTGAATTAATGGCTGTAATTAACAGTGAGGTTGAAGAGGGCGAGCAGCCTTTAGTACAGAGCAGATATTCAATTGTTAAGGCAACTGCTAACAGAGCTAAGGAAATCATCGATGCAAGAAGCGTTGAGGAGAAGATTGCCAAGGCAAGAATTGAAGCAAGCAACAAGGAAAAAGAGAAAGAAAAGGACAAGGATAAGGTTGAGGAGAAGAGAATCTCTAAGGAAGATGAGAGAAAGCTTCAGGTTGGAACTCCTCTTGTAAGATGTTCAGAGAAAGACAAGCCATTATCAATCGCAGTTAAAGAATTCTACGAAGGTAAGGTTAAGATTCTTGGAAGTACAGACGAGAATACTTCATTATAATTAACAAAGACTGATGTTAAGGGCAACTGCTTGTATGGGCGGTTGCCCTTTTGTGCGAGTAGCTAAGGCAAGACATAACGATAATCTTGAGTATGAGCTACAAGCATGATGTGAGATGAGGAGTTAAATATTTTATGACGAATAGATATGACGAAAAAAAAAGACAGATTCACTGCGCATTTTCGGAAAAATGTGGTGGTTGTGATTATGCCGGAATGAAATACGACAATGAGCTTGCAGTTAAGCAGAAGTACATTGAACAACTTTTTGGCGGATATGTAAAAGTTGATGATATTGTTGGAATGTACAGACCGATACATTACCGCAATAAAGTTCATGCAGTTGTGGGACTTGATGATTCAAGGAATGTTATAGCAGGAACTTACGAGGAAAACAGCCACAGAATAGTTGACACTTCAGATTGTATGATTGAAGATTCGCAGTGTACAGACATTATTAAGGATGTTAAAGGACTAATAGCTTCATTTAAATATCAGCCATATGACGAAGATGCGGGAAAGGGAATGATCCGACACATTCTTTTAAGAAAAGGATTTTCGACAAAGGAGATTATGCTTGTTATTGTTACAGCAGGAGTCGCATTTCCATCAAAGAACAATTTTCTTAAGGCATTATGTGAGAAGCATCCGGAAATTACTACAATTGTGCAGAATATTAATGACAGGCGCACAAGCATGGTGCTTGGAAAGAGAAATATTGTTCTTAAGGGAAAAGGTTATATCGAGGATGTGTTGTGTGGCTGCAGATTCAGAATAAGCCCGACATCATTCTATCAGATTAACCACCAGCAGACTGAAAAGCTGTACAAAAAGGCAATCCAGCTTGCTGATATATCAAAAAATGACACTGTAATTGATGCATATTGCGGAATTGGTACTATTGGAATAGTCGCCTCAAAAAAGGCTGGCAAAGTTATAGGAGTTGAGCTTAATTCAGAAGCTGTATCAGATGCTAAGATAAATGCTTCAATTAACAATATAAAGAATGTCACATTTGTTAATGCTGATGCAGGAGATTTTCTTGTTGAGTATGCGAAAAATGCAAAGGCAGATGTTGTTATCATGGATCCGCCAAGAAGCGGAAGCACACCGGAATTTCTTAATTCTCTTCTTAAGATTAAGCCAGACAGAATTGTGTACATTTCATGCGGACCTGATACACAGGCAAGGGATATAAAGGTGCTGGTTAAGGGGGGATATAAGGTTATGGCATGTCAGCCATTTGATTTGTTTCCTCATACGGAGCATGTGGAGACGGTTGTTCTTTTGTCCCAACAAAAACCAGATGACACGATAGAGA
>OGKG01003195.1_pt1 | contig 15738 bp, 13 predicted proteins | sample 1572201 | NCBI WGS metagenome assembly OGKG01 (sample SAMEA2582146, study PRJEB24529) | metagenome | biome: Human gut stool | place: China | collected 2011 | reverse complement strand
CAGTTTCAATGAAGGCATCTCTTGATGTTCTTGACACTGCTATTGGTAGAAAAGTCGCCTTTGTGGCGTGTGTCTGCACCGCTCTGGCACTTCTCGTTGCTCTGGCGGTCTCCATCACGAAGAAGAAAAGAACTGCATAAATCGGCGCTTACAGGATTTTCTCGAAAGCGTAATCACCATACCGCCGTTTCGGGCGGTATGGTGATTGAGCAGAATTGATAGTTATTTATTTCACTAACGTAGAAAAGCTTGAGGAGTTAAATATGGATAAACCGACAAAGACGAGAACCATAATCGGGATCATCGTTCTGATTTTTGCCAACACCGCTGCCGGCGGTGCGGAATGGTGCTCCTCCGCGCTGGCTGATATAGCGAACGTGTTTCCTGATGTTCCTTACAGTATTATCACTTTTGTAAACAACATCCCTAACCTCTGCGCAGTTGTTTTTACAATCGTCGCAGGCGTTCTTGTAAACAGAAAGATCACCTTGCGCAGCATGCTCCTGATCGGCATTGGCTGCCACTGTGTTGGCGGTGTTCTTCCTGCCTTGTTTGGTGATACCAGTATGGCAATGATGTTTCTCGGCCGCTTTGCCTTTGGTATCGGATATGGTCTTATGCAGGGCATTGGCATCTCCATGAGTCTCAAGCTCGTGGAGGACAGCAGATTCAGAAGCCATGCCATGGGTTGGGCGGTCGCTGCTCAGTATGCAATGAATATGATTGCACAGGTCGCTGTGGGTCATCTCTGCGCGATCAAATGGAATTACAGTTTCTTCGTCTATCTTTGGAGCGCCATCCCGTTCCTTGTCGTTCTTTTCCTCTGCCCTAAGTTTGAGCTTGATAGAAATGACACGTCTACCACCGGAGGAAAACTTGAGGAAATGGCGAAATCGGGCGCTCTGGTTCAGGCTATAAAGAAACTGCCGCCGATCGTGTGGGCCTTTTCCGCCATTGCGATCGGGTATATGCTTTGCTATTACCCCATGTTTCTTGTTATCTCCAAGATCGTTGTCGGACGCGGTATCGGCAACTCTGTCACAGTCGGCAATGCGATGGTTTTTTACTCAGTTGCAACGATCGCCGGCGGCATCGTTTTCGGGTTTGCCGAAAAGCTTCTTAAGAATAAGACGATGTTTGTCATGCTTGCTGTTACCGGTGTTACGATGCTTGGCCTGTATTTCTCCCACAGCTTTGCGTCGGTTGCTGCTTGGCTGGTCGTCAGCGGTGTATTCTCCACCGGTATCATCCCTGCCTGCATCAGCGCGTTTAGTGAGAGCGTGGAAGAGGAGAACAAGTTTCTTGCGACTTCCATTGCCGAATCCGGTGTTAATATCGGCGCGTTCCTCGGCACTCCGTATATTGCGCTTATTGAGGCCTTTGGCGGCAGTGCTGACACTGCCATGTTCATTTCGCCGATCATTATGCTGATCCTCGGCTTTGTTACACTTCGGTTTTGCAAAAAAGACGCCAAAACCTAAGCCGTTCCGGCAATTTGCGCTCCGTCTGTTCGCGCAGCCTTGACTGGCAGAATACGTATACATTATACGGATGAAATCAGAGCATCAGGGGAACTCTATGTACTATTTTTTTGCGCTTGCTGCAGGTGTTCTTATATCGCTGATGGCGGTGTTCAACGGCAGGCTGACTGCTGAGGCGGGGCTCTGCCTGACAACGGCGATCATCCATGTGGTGGCAATTATCTTTGCGCTCATCATCCTTTGGATCAAGAAGGAATCATTCATCCCAAAGCAAAAACTCCCGCTGTGGATGTATTGCGGAGGCCTTATAAGCGTGGCGTGCACGCTGTGCAGCAATTACGCGTTTGGGAAAATAAGCCTTATTGCTATTACTGCACTTGGCTTGCTCGCACAGATGCTCACAAGCCTTGTCATTGATTGCCTCGGACTGCTTGGGGCTGAGAAGCGCAGAGTGCTTCCCGTTACATGGGCCTGCATAGCTTTCTCTTTTTGCGGTATCGTCTATATGCTTTACGGTTCGGAGCTGAGTGTTTTCTCTGCCATTGGCAGCGGTGAGTTGGCGGCGCTTCCGGAAAAATTAACCGGCGTACCGATGTGGGCATATTTGGGCGGGATTATAGGTGTGCTCATAATTGTCATAACAAACGTTGTCCTCAGAAAGCTTTCCACGTTTCAAGTGTCGTTGCTGCTATTTGTTGGTCAAGTGTTTTCCAGTGCAGCTATTGATATATTTATGGGTACGGATTCGTCCGGACGTGTCTTCTATGGCGGAGTGCTGGTTGCGGCAGGGATTCTTCTCAACACGATTTTTGAGAAAAACACCAGAAAGCACTGCAGAACTTGATATACGACGGGTTTCTCCCTGAGGGAAAATGCCGCCGTGCATGGACAGTGGCGCAGCCTGCTTGCGTATTTCCTTGTGCCCGATACGAAGATGATAAAAAGCATCGGGAAATAATGAATTGACAACTTTGCTAACGTTCGTAATCAGCAGGTCGTGTGTTCGAGTCACATCACTAGCTCCAAGGCGCCTTGTGGTCGTTTGACCGCAGGGCGTTTTTTGCTCTGCGCTTGACGCGGCGCTGGGGACACAGTATAATAAGGCATACGCAGTATCCGCAGAGCCGTCCGGGACGGCATTTTTGTGCTCTTCGGATTAGATTGCTCTAACTTTCGCACAATATCAGGAGGCACGGTGCAATGGCCACAGCAAAGGAACTCGAATTTCAGGCAGAACGCAAGGCGGCTGCATGGCAAGGCGGGAAACCACAGCCGGTGCCGCTTCCGGCCGATGTGCACGCAGCTGCCTGCCTTGTCGATTCAGACGGGGAAGCGGCACGGACGGCTTACCCGGTTTTCCCGGGAATCGAGATCGCGTATCACGACGTCCATGCGGCAAGCGCCGCCACGCAGCGCGCGTGTGCGGCCGGCTGTCTCGAGATCCATCACTGCCGCGAGGGGCGCATCGCTTACCCATATGGCGATGCCTGCTTTTTTCTCGCGCCGGGCGATCTGGCAATCGTGCGGCGCTCGGAAGAAGCAGTCCCGGTGCGCTTTCCGACCGGGCACTACCACGGCATCACGGTGTCGATCGACCCGGCACGCGCGCCGGACTGCCTGTCGTGCTTTCTCGAGGACGTCGAGGTGCGGCCGAGCGCACTCATTGAGAAATTCTGCGCGGACGCCGCCTGCTTCGTCACGCGCTCGTCACAGGGCGTGGCGCACATTTTCTCCGAGCTCTACTCCGTGCCGGAGGGCATCCGCAAGGGCTATTTCAAGGTCAAAATTCTGGAACTGCTGCTGTTTTTGAGCGCGTTCCCCATGCAGGCGGCGCAGCCGCAGCACAGTTACCCCCAGTCGCAGGTGCAGCTTGCCGAGCAGGTCGGCGCGTATCTGCTGGAGAACACGGAGCGGCGGCTGACGGTCGCGGAGCTCGCGCAGCGCTTCGGCGCCTCGGTCACGCTCATCAACAGCAGCTTTCGCGGCGTGTACGGCATGTCGCCGGCGGCATTTCTGCGCGCACAGAAAATGCACGGCGCGGCGCGGCTCCTGCGCCAGACCGACCGCACGGTGCTGGATATTGCCGGCCAGTTTGGGTATGATAATGGCAGCAAGTTCGCCAAAGCGTTCCGGGACGTCATCGGCGTCTCGCCCAATGCCTACCGCAGCGGCATCGACTGCGACAGCTGCGCGCCGGAGGCTCCGGTGCTCTGACGGCGGGGCGGACATCTTTTTCATTTTGGAGCCATGTTCCGATGATTTGGAGCGGATGCCGGGGGTATCATGCAGTATCATAACACCAGAAAGCAACGAAACGCGCAGCTTTTCACACATGAGTTAGACCGATTTAACCAGCAACCGCGCAGCATTGCTCACTGCGCGAAAACCGGTAAACGACCACAGACGAGGAGGCAAGCCATGTCGGAGGAAAACGTTGTACAGCTCTGTGCACCAACGCTGGCCGGGATCAAGACCGGCAGCCTGTTCCCGTGCCCGTATGAATGCCGGGAGACTCTGCTCACGGAGATCCGCCGGTACAATCAGGTGCTCGTCCCGAAGGGGCTCTGCCTCCTGCCGCTGCGGTTTACGGAAAAGAGCGCGCTGCTGTATCTGTACCGCCCATGCGATCTGGAGCGGGATCTGCAGGACCGGCTGGCAACGGAGATCCTGCAGCACGCGGGCTATGCCTGCACCGGCAGTGAGCAGTGTCTGATGCAGCTCATTGAGCGGCTGCGTGCATACGATGAATTCCCGCATGAGATCGGCCTGTTTCTGAGCTATCCGCCGGAGGACGTCAAGGGATTCATCGAGCACCACGCGGCGGATTTCAAGTACGCCGGCCTCTGGAAGGTGTACGGCGACGAGCAGCGGGCGCGCGATCTCTTTGCAAAATACCGGCGCTGCACGGAAATCTACTGTGAACGTCTGCACGCGGGCTTGAGCATTGCGCAGCTCGCCGTGAACGTGCAGCGGCCGAATACAGCACAAAAGGAAAGGATGTTACCATCATGAAAAAAGCAGCAGTCATCTATTGGAGCGGCACCGGCAACACCGAGGCCATGGCCAACGCCGTGCTCGAGGGCATGAAAAGTGCCGGCGCGGACGCGGTGCTTCTGACCGCCTCCGATGTGGATGGTTCCGCCGTCGGCGGATATGATGCCGTGGCGCTCGGCTGCCCGGCCATGGGCTCCGAAGTTCTGGAGGACATGGAGTTCGAGCCGATGTTCGACGGCTGCAAATCCAGCCTGAAAGGCAAACGTGTCGCCCTGTTCGGCTCCTACGGCTGGGGCGGCGGCGAGTGGATGCACAACTGGGAGCGCGACTGCCGCAGCTCCGGTATCCAGCTCGCGTGCGACAGCGTGATCTGCAACGAAGCGCCCGATGATGCGGCCCTTGCGGCCTGCCAGGCGCTCGGCAAGGCGCTCGTCGATTAACTTCTTTCGATCGTACCCGGATCCCCCTCCGGTTACCGATACCAACAACAGGCATCAAGCCAAATCACCTCACCTCTCTTCTCTTCCCCATTCCCTGCAGCGGTGTGACACCACGCACTTTGCCTGTGCGTGACCGCTGACCCAACAAAGAATCGTCCGCCGGATTCCCCTCCGGGCGGACGATTTTTTGCTGCCCGCGCTTGACAACGCGGCGTGTATCCGCCTATCATAATTCAGAGTGTAAATCCGGGAGGCAGCGTCCATGCGCATACACGAATTTGGAACCGAACACGAAAAGACCGTCCTTCTGCTGCACAGCGCCTGCCTGAGCTGGCGCATGTTCCGCCCGGCAGTGGAGCGGCTGCAGACGCAGTATCATCTCATCATTCCGGCGCTGCCGGCGCATGACCCGGACGAAAAGACGCCATACACGAGCGTGGAGGCCACCGCGGCCGAGCTGGGCGGCTGGCTGACGCAGCGGGGCATCGGCGCGCTCTGGGGGCTGTACGGCGTGTCCATGGGCGGCGCGGTCGCGCTGCGGCTGCTGGCGGACGGAAAGATCCCGGTGCGCACGTGTGTGCTCGATGCGGCCATCACGCCGTACCGTGCGCCGCGGTGGCTGACGCGGGGCTTTTCCCTGCGCAACTATCTCGTCATTCACTTTGCGCAGCGGCACCTGGCGCTCATCCGCCGGGCGTTCCCGTCGCAGCGCTTCGGTCAGGCGGCGGTGGAGGACGTCTGCACGATATTGGGGCGGATGGACCGGCGCGATGTCTGGCGCGTGTTTGATTCCTGCTTCCACTACCCGCTGCCGAAGCAGCTTTGCACGGCGGCGCGCGTGTCGTATTGGTACGGAGAAAAGGAATACTCCCAGCGCGCGCTGGACATCCGTCATGTGCGCCGTCTGCTGCCGGAGGCGGTGTTCGTCCCGTTTCCGGACTGTGCGCACGCGGAGTTTGTCTCCGGGCAGCCGGAGGCCTTTGCCGCGCGGCTGGCCGAGACGCTCGAGCGGGACTAGATCCATATCTATAAAACCAGCGCCCTGCACGGGAACTTCCTCCTGCACAGGGCGCTGGTTTTTGCTCTTTATTGTGCTGTGATGGCGGCTGCGATCTGCTCGGCGCCGTCTCGCGGCAGACAGGCAGACTGCGCGGCAAGTATACGTTCGGCGCATGCCGGGTCGTAGATGAGCCGGTCGGCAAAGCGCGCCGCCTCGTCCACATTGCGCGCAAAAAACGACAGGCCGTGGCGGGCGAAGAACGCGGCGTTTTCCGTCTCCACGCCGGGGATGACCATCGTTTGCACGAGCGGCACACCCAGCATGGCGGCCTCGGAGCTGGAAATGCCGCCGGCCTTGCTCAGCAGCACGTCGGCCGCGTGCATGTAGACCGGCACCTGATCCGTAAACGGTACGGTCAGCACGCCCTGCCCGTGGTAGGCGTCCTCGAGCGCCTGCCGCAGCGCCTCATTCCGGCCGGGCAGCACGCACAGCAGTGCGTTTTCATCCGGCACACGGCGGATCGCATCGCACAGCGACACGGCGTCGCCGCAGCCAATGCCGCCGGTCATGATGAGATAGATCTTCTTGTCCGTCGGCAGCCCCAGCGCTGCGCGCGCGGCGGCTTTGTCCATCGGCGCGAGAAAGCGCGCCGCCACCGGCATACCGGTCACGATGAGCTTTTCGGCCGGCATCCCGGCCTGAATGCACAGCTCCCGCACCTCATTGTGCGGCAGGAAGTAAGCATCCAGATCGGTCTCGGCGAGAAATGGGATGCACGTATAGTCCGAGAGGATGCCGTAGCATTTCACGTCGCAGCGCTCCCACCGGCGTAGGAACGTGAGTGTTTCCATCGGGAACAGGTGCGAGCAGACAACGGCGTCATAGCCGTTGTCGCGGATGAAGGCGTTGAGCTGCCGCGCGTGGCGGATGTTGGCCATGTAGACCGGCGATGTGACGCCGGTCGCGCTGTACATCGCGCCTGCGTGGTACATCATGCCGAACACGTCCGGCGCATTGGTCGAGATGTGGTTGAGGATCTTGTCAAAGCTCAGCGGCCCGGGGTCGCCGAACATGTGCAGCATATCGAGGAAAGATGTCTCGTGTCCACGCGCGTCGAGCGCCTCCTTGACAGCAAGCGCGCAGTGGTTGTGCCCCTCGCCGGTGCTGCAGCTCAAAAGCAGGATTTTCATGCCAGTCCCTCCTGTGTGTTGTAGCGTGTTCGCCGTCAGCAGTCGGCGCGGCCGGGATCGGCCGCGGAAATGCCCAGTACAGAAGCGGCGAGGTATTTGCCGCTCGCGGTTTTCATGATCGTGTCCAGAAAATGCACGATGCTCTCCTTACCGTATCCGTTCTCGGATGCGTTTGCGATGTAGTCCGCCTCAATGAGGATCTGGTAGTCCATGCCGCAGATATTCTGCAGCGTGTGGTGATGCCCCACGAGGTAGGCCACGCGCGCGATCTGTGCCTCCGTCATGCCGGTGCCGGCGAGAAAGGCGCGCACCAGCACGGCGCCCTCCTGCTCCTGATACTTGCCGTTGGTGTTGCCGTATTTCTCGCGGCAGAGCGGGCAGGCAATGTCGTGCGTGATGGCGGCGACTTCCAGAAGGTATTGCGTCTCCGGGTCCAGCCCCTCCAGTTCGCCGATCGTTCGGGCGTAGGCCCAGACGCGCAGGAGATGGTCAATATCGTGGATATTGCCATTGGATGCGGCGATCATTTTGTTCAGAATTTGTGCGATGGTCATGGGATGCCTCCGTTGTCCGTCAGTTAAAATGCCCGTCGTTGGCGGCGAAGAGCCGCGCGCACTGGGCGCGCAGCGCCGCGTGCTCGGGCGCGGAGAGCGCCGGGTCGGCGGCGAGCACTGCGCGGGCCGCGTCGCGCGCGTCGTTGACGGCGGTCATGTTCGTGCCGAGGTCGGCGATGTGCAGCGCCGGCAGACCGTGCTGCCGGTTGCCGAAAAAGTCGCCCGGTCCGCGCTGGCGCAGGTCGGCCTCCGCGATCTGAAAGCCGTCGGCCGTGTCGCACAGCACCTTCAGCCGCGCGCGCGCTTCCTCCGTGTGCGCGTCCGACACGAGCACGCAGTACGACTGAAACGGCCCACGCCCGATGCGCCCGCGCAGCTGGTGCAGCTGCGAAAGGCCGAAGCGCTCGGCGTTTTCGATGATCATGAGCGCCGCGTTCGGCACGTCCACGCCGACCTCAATGACCGTTGTCGAGACGAGAATGTCCGTCTCTCCGGCGGCGAAGGCGGCCATGCACGCATCCTTGTCCTTGGCCTTCATGCGGCCGTGGATGCAGGCCACGCGGTGCTGCGGGAACGTCCGCTGCAGGGCCTGCGCGTGCTCCTCGGCGGACTTGAGATCGGACGGGACGTCGTCCGTCTCCTCCACCTTCGGGCAGACGACGAACACCTGCCGTCCCTCACCGATGAGCTTGTCGATGAAGGCGTTGAGCCGCGCGCGGTAGCGCTCGTCCACACACACGGTCTGCACCGGCTGGCGGCCGGGCGGCAGCTCGTCGATGATCGACACGTCCAGGTCTCCGTACACCAGCAGCGCCAGCGTGCGCGGGATGGGCGTCGCGCTCATGACGAGCGTGTGCGGCTGCTCGCCCTTGCGCACGAGCGCGGCGCGCTGCTCGACGCCGAAGCGGTGCTGCTCGTCCGTGATGACGAGGCCGAGGCGGAAAAACGTCACCGAGTCGCTGATGAGCGCGTGCGTGCCGACGACGACGTCGAGCAGGCCGCCGGCGAGCGCCTCTTTCACCTCGCGCTTTTGCCGTGCGGTCATCGCACCCGTTAAGCGGCCGACGCGGATGCCGAACGGCTCGAGCAGCGTGCGCAGCGTGTGCTCATGCTGCTCGGTGAGGATCTCGGTCGGCGCCATGAAGGCGCTCTGGCAGTCGTTTTCGTGCGCAAACCAGATGCACGCCGCGGCGACGAGCGTCTTGCCGGAGCCGACGTCGCCCTGCACGAGGCGGCTCATCGGCACGCCGGAGATCATATCCTGCACGGCGGCGGCGACGGCGCGCCGCTGCGCCCCGGTGGGCGAGAAGGGGAGCGTGCGGTAAAATGTCTCGAGGTCGGCACCTTTCATGCGGATGCCGCCCTCGGCGCGCCGCTGCGAGCGGATGCGCGCCATGGCGGTCGAGAGCACGAACAGCTCCTCGAACACCAGCCGCTTGCGCGCCGTGTCGAGCGCCTGCGCGTCGGCCGGTTGGTGAATATTCTGCAGGGCATAGTCCTGCTGCGCGAGCTGATAGGCGCGCGCGATGTCCGCCGGGATCACGTCCTGTAGCTGCCCGATGCAGGCGTGCAGCGCGGGCGTCATGGCCTTGCGGATGTCATTTTGCGTCACGCCGGTCGTCAGCGGGTAGACCGGGTAAAAGCAGTTGGTCACGCTGCCGCAGCGCGCCGCCTGCTCGCAGACGGGGTTCGTCATCGTCTTGCGAAAGCCATTGGCCTCCACCTTGCCGTAGAAAATGTACGTTTCGCCCGCGTGCAGATTGTTCTTGCGGTAGGGCTGGTTGAAATAGGTCACGTCCAGCGCGCCGGTGTCGTCCACGATGCGGACTTTGACCAGTGTGAGCCCGCTGCGGACATACTGTGCGCGCGGCTCAGCCGCGACCACGGCGCGGATGCACACGGCCTCGCCGGGCTGCGCGTCCGCGATCGTGCGAAACTGCGTCCGGTCCTCGTAGCGGCGGGGATAGAGCCCGGCCAGATCGCGCAGCGTCGCCACGCCGAGCTTTTGGAAGGCCTGCGCTTTCTTCGGCCCGATGCCGGCCAGCGCCTCGAGCGGTGTATCCGGTGTGTAGGTCATGTGCATCCCTCCTGTACGCCGCATTTCCAGCGCCAGAGCCGCGCCTGGTCCTCGGGCGCGGCATAGCCGATGCCGACGCGGGTATCGGTCTCGAGCGCGAAGCGCAGCCCATCGTCCTCGATCCAGAGCTCCGGACAGGCCGTGATGTCGCCGTCGTTGAACGCCTTGTCGATCTGCAGGCGCTTGGTCAGCTTGCCGGGGCCGCCCGCGCCGTCCGCGCACGCGCGGATGAGCACGGCCTGCGGCTCGTCCACGTGCCCGGTCACGATGTTGAGCATCCAGTGCATGCCGTAGCAGAGGTAGACGTAGATCGTGCCGCCGTCGTGATAGAGCACCTCCGTGCGCTTTGTCCGGCCGTGGCAGGCGTGGCAGGCGGTGTCCCGCTCGCCGCGGTAGGCCTCCGTCTCCGTGATGCGCGCACGCAGCAGCGTGCCGTCCGGCAGCCGGCGCACCAGGATGCGCCCAACCAAGTCCGGCGCGACGCAGAGCACGTCGCGCCGGAAGTATTCCCGATCATGCAGTTTCATGTTTCTCAGCTCTCATACTGGACGACATAGTTGTCGCCGTTGGGGGTGAATTTTCCGTACAAACCGTTGGTGAGCACCACGTGGCCGTCGGACTTGACGAGCACCATCTCAAACCCGCCGTAGGTGCGCCAGTAGTTGAGCGCCGCCTGCGGCCCGAGCACGAACATCGCGGTCGACAGGCAGTCAGCCAGCGTGCCGTCCTCACACACGATCGTCACGGACAGGAGACCGTTGTTCACCGGCCGCCCGGTCTTGGGGGAGAGAATGTGGTGGTATTTCTGCCCGCCCTCGGTGAAAAAGCGCTGGTAGCTGCCGGAGGTGATGACGGCCGTCTCGCCAACGGTGAGGTAGCCGAGGTAGCTGCCGGTGTCGTTCGGGTCCTGCACGGCGATGTTCCAGTCGCTGCCGTCCGGCTTTTTGCCGAGCGTCTGCACGTTGCCGCCGAGGGACACCACACCGCTCGTGACGCCGGCGGCGCGCATGGCCTGAATGGCATAGTCCGACGCGCAGCCCTTGGCCACGGCGCCGAAGCTCAGCGACATGTCTGCCGGCATGGTCACGAGATAATTCGCGCTGTCGTCCGTTTCGGCGAGCTGGACCTTACTCATGTCCACGCACGGGAGCAGGCGCTCGATCTCCGCGTCCGCCGGGACGCGGTAGTTCTGGTCGATGAAGCCCCATAGTTTGCTCAGGGGGTAGGTCGTCAGGTCGAGCGCGTCGTCCGAGCGCTCGGACACGGTCTGCGCCGTGCGCAGCATTTTGGCAATCTGCTCGTTGACGACGACGGAGCTGCCCATGGCGTGGTTGATCTCGTAGGTCTTGCTGCGCTCGTTTTCCGGGTCGAGCATTGTGTCCATGCTGTTGATGATGCTGATGGCGGCGCTGATGCCGTCGTCCGCCTTCTTGCCGTAGGCGGTCAGGTCCATGACGGTGTCCATGGCGAAGATCTGCTGTGTGGTGCTTTTTGCCTCGCCGCAGGCGCTCAGCGGCAGCACGAGCGCGCAGCACAGCAGCAGCGCGAGCAGACGGGTGTGCAGACGTTTATGATTCATAGAGGGTGTGTCCTTCCGATACAGGTTTCTTTTTGCCAGTATAGCATATCCGCCGCCAAATGGGAACAGAAAATCCTGCTTTACATTTTGCCCGGACTTTGCTATAATATCTCCTGCTGAATATGCGCCCGTAGCTCAGCTGGATAGAGTGACAGACTCCGACTCTGTAGGCCAGCGGTTCGAATCCGCTCGGGCGTACCACGAAAAAACCTGCCGTGAGGCAGGTTTTTTTGCTGTGCGCCGCGGATTCGAGGTTTATCCCCGAAAGGGGAAATCCGCTCGGGCGTACCATAAAAAACCTGCCGCGAGGCAGGTTTTTTTGCTGTGCGCCGCGGATTCGAGGTTTATCCCCGGGAGGGGAAATCCGCTCGGGCGTACCACGAAAAAACCTGCCGTGAGGCAGGTTTTTTGCTGTGCGCCGCGGATTCGAGGTTTATCCCCGAGAGGGGAAATCCGCTCGGGCGTACCACGAAAAAACCCTGTAGTTTCAATGGCTACATGGTTTTTCTTCGCCATTGCAGCTGTAAAAAATCAGGCGCAATTCAGGCTGTTTTCGGCTATAAAATGCCCTGTGATGTTGCACCAAAAACGGATCTCCCTCGGTTCGGAAATGCACCGGCCTCAGGGGTTTGCGGGAGCGGTAGAATCAAGGTGCAGCCGGCGACGGCAAAGATTGCTGCACCCTCGCGTCTATCCGAGCGCCACATCCAGCGTCATTATCACGCTGAAACCGACAGCAAAGAAAACTGTTCCGAGGTTGGAGTGCTTTCCCTGGGACATTTCGGGGATCAGCTCCTCGACCACAACATAGAGCATGGCACCGGCTGCAAAGCTTAAAAGATATGGCAGCGCCGGGATCACAAGCTGCGCGGCGAGGATGGTCAGCACCGCGCCGATCGGCTCGACGGCACCGGAAAGCACACCGCCCCCAAATGCCTTGCCCTTACGCACGCCTTCCGCCCGGAGCGGCATGGAGATGATCGCTCCTTCGGGAAAGTTCTGAATGGCGATGCCGAGCGACAAAGCGAGTGCACTTGCCGCCGTGATCTGCGTGTTCCCCGCGAGAAACCCCGCGTACATGACGCCTACCGCCATGCCCTCCGGAATGTTGTGCAGCGTCACTGCCAGCACCATCATGGTCGTGCGGCCCAGTTTGCTCTTCGGCCCCTCGGCCTGATCGCTGCCCACATGGAGGTGGGGGATCAGCCGGTCGAGCAGGAGCAAAAACAGCACCCCGGCCCAAAAGCCGGCCAACGCGGGGAGAAAAGACAGCCTGCCCATGTGATCGGACTGCGCAATGGCGGGAATCAGCAGGCTCAATATCGAGGCCGCCACCATCACTCCGGCGGCAAAGCCGGCAAGAGAGCGCTGAACCAGATCGCCCAGCGACTTTTTCATAAAGAATACGCAGGCAGCACCCAGTGTTGTGCCGAGAAAAGGAATCAGTATTCCGAGAAAGACTTCCATTTGTTGCACCGCCTTTTCGTAGTATTTTATAGTTCACCTGATCTGACCGGTCTGAAATGCGTATTAGTTAGATTAGACTAACTGGAATGCCTTAAAATAGCTGCATTTCTGCAGCAATGCAATGACCCTGCATTCATTATACCGTCCTTTTTCGCGTTTTGCAAGAGGCGGCGAGAGCGGACGGCGGCTGCGCTGCCGTGCGGGACGGAGCGGGGGCGTTATTACGGGTGCCCATTTTTGCGGACAAGATGGGCTTTTCGTGTGCAGATCCGCATGATATAATCAAAGCAAACGCAGGATCGGCCGCGCCGGAATCTGCGGAAGAATGCATCGTTGGAGGTATGCAGAATGCCAAAAGCGAAGTGGAATCTGAACACCGTTTACATATCCGAGCGGCTGCAGGAGAGCCTGCGGCCCATCTCCCGCTGCGCCATGACCACGGTGGTCGCGCCCATGGGCTACGGGAAGACCACGGCGGTGAACTGGTATCTCGGTGAGCGCGCCAGAGCGGAGCCCCTGCACAGCATCCGCATCAGCGTATATTCCGACAACCTTGCGATCTTCTGGAAAAGCGCACAGGAGGCGTTTGCCCGCGCGGGCTTTCCTTTCCTGCGGGAGTATCCCTGCCCGACGGACGCGGCGGGCGGCGGCCTGCTGATAGATGATCTGTGCCATGCGCTGGCGGGTGAGACGGCCTGTTATCTCTTCATCGACGATTTTCACCTGCTGACGGATAAGCGCGCATCGCTGTTTCTGTGTATGCTGGCAAACCGGCTTCCGGCAAATGTGCATCTGATCGTCGCCAGCCGGGATCGCTTTCTGCCTGCTGCGGAGGTGGTGCGGCTGGGGGCGCGGGTGTATCAGATCGGCACGGAGCAGCTGCGCCTCAACCATACGGAGCTTGCCGTTTATGCGCACCGCTGCGGTACGGAGCTTTCCGATGCGCAGGTCGAACGCCTTCTCTACTCCAGCGAGGGCTGGTTTTCCGCCGTGTATCTGAATCTGCGCACGCTCTCCGAGCGCGGTGTGCTGCCCAGCCGCCATTCCGACATTTATGCCACCTTTACCGCCGCCATGATCGATCCGCTGCCGGAAAAGCAGCGGCAGTTTCTGGCGGTTATGGGGCTTGCCGATGAGTTTACCGTGGAGATGGCGCAGTATATCACGGGCGATGCGGACGCAGGGCAGATCCTCTCCCGGCTCACAGAGCAGAACGCCTTTGTCGCGCGCCTGCCGGATGGGCCGGCCTATCGCTTCCACCACATGATGAAAGCATGCGCCGAGCGGAGCTTTCTGACGATGGAGCCGGATACGCAGCGGCTGTATTGGCAGCGCTTCGGCAGCTGGCATGAGCAGCACGAACAGTATCTGCACGCCATCGCCGCCTACCGGAGGAGCGAAGACTACGCTGCGCTGCTGCGGGTCATCCGCAGCGATGCGGGCATCCTGCTGGCATCGCTGAAGCCGGAGGATGTACTTGAGGCGCTGGACAAATGTCCGGCCGAAACGCTTAAGGCCGACCCCTTTGCCATATTGGTGCTGATGCGCAGGATGTTTACATGGCGGCAGATCCCAAAGATGCTGGAGCTGAAGGCCCTGCTGCTGACGGCCATCGAGGAGCATCCGGAGATGCCGGAGGAGGAGCGCGGCAACCTGCTGGGCGAATGCGATCTCATTTTGAGCTTCCTCTGCTACAACGACATCAGCGCCATGAGCCGCCTGCACCGCAGCGCCAGCAGCCGGATGTCCCGTCCCGCTATCAGCATCCAGTCCGGCGGCGGCTGGACCTTTGGCTCACCGTCCGTTTTGATGATGTTCTACCGCGCGCCGGGAGAGCTGGAAAGCGAGTTGGCCGAGATGGACGAGTGCATGCCCCATTACTATCGGGTCACGAACCGTCACGGGCAGGGCGCAGAGACGATCATGCGCGCGGAGGCGCTGTTTTATCAGGGACACGTTACCGACGCGCACATCGAGCTGGAGCGCGCGTATGCGCAGGTCAGCGGCAACGGGCAGATCAACATGGCGCTCTGCTGTGACTTCCTGTCATGGCGGCTCTCGCTGTACACCGATGTGGAGCAGCGGTACACCTTTGCTGAGCGCTATGCGGCGCTGCTGCGCTATCATGACGCGTCGTGGATCAACATCTGGAGCGCCACGAGCGCCTATTATCATGCGCTGCGGGGCGAAACGGACAAGATCCCGGAAATCTTTTCGCAGCACCGGCTCTCTGATATCCATCTGCTCGCGCCGGGCAAGCCCATGATGGAAATGATCGAAAACCAGGTGTATCTTGCCCAGGGGGCGTATGCCAAGGTGGTGGGGCGCAGCGCGGAGCAGCTGGCGGCGTGCGAGGCGATGCACTACGCGCTGGTGGCGCTGCACATCCGCGTCCAGACGGCAGCGGCGTATGCCAGGCTGGGCAAGCCCGAGACGGCGCACACATGGCTGCAAAAGGCGCTTTCGGACGCCGGACCGGACGGCCTTGTGATGCCGTTCGCGGAAAACTACAGCCTCCTGAAGCCCTTGCTGGCACGGGAAACGCGATCCGCTTTTGCCGCGAGGATCACCGCGCTCAGCGAAGCGGCGCAGGCGCGAGGCGCAGAGCGTCTCCGTCCGGCGGCCTTCCGCGCACTGACGGCGCGGGAATTTGAGATCGTGGAGCTGATGGTGCAGCGCCTGAGCAACCGCGAGATCGCACAAAAGTGCTACCTCTCCGAGGGGAGCGTCAAGCAGTATGTGAATCAGATCTATTCCAAACTCCATATTGAGGGAGATACCCGCACCAAGCGCGCACAGCTTGCCGCGCTGCTGCATGAAAAGACCTAACCTTTGGTTAATGGTTCTCCCGCCGCATCCACCATACAATGCTTGTACGGTGGATCTTTTATTTTTGCGGAAAGGAGGGCACGCACTTGAAACTAAGTTATCTCACAGCTGTTACGCCTCTGTGAGA